>Ga0316204_10008480_pt1 | contig 14249 bp, 8 predicted proteins | sample 6monrhotite_MG_2_FD_205661 | JGI IMG/M metagenome (GOLD analysis project Ga0316204, IMG submission 205661) | Microbial mat bacterial communities from mineral coupon in-situ incubated in ocean water Damariscotta River, Maine, United States -... | ecosystem: Environmental > Aquatic > Marine >...
ATCACGTTGCTCCGTATTTGCTATGGCAACACAGTTATCACACGCATTACCAATACCATCATGGTCATCATCTAATTGATTGACATCCGCAACTGCTGGACAAACATCATCACCATCTAACACACCGTCTTCATCTCTATCTATAGCCATTCGAGAGCCCAAACCTATTGGAACTGACATAATCGTTAAGTCCTGACCATCAATTAATGCAATATCTCCTAACTGGGTTTCAGTATAGTTTGCCTCAGATGATTTATCACTTTTGTAACTACCGTCTGTAAGACGATACCAACCTCGTTGTTCACCAGCAATATTACCTTTAATAACCAAATCAGATTTAGATGCAGCTGCCTGATTAATCAAGACATCTATTCGTGGCAAAACATTATTCGCTGTTAGGCTATTAAGCGTTACTTGCTGTCCAATTACAGGCGCAAGATTTGTATCCATTGCATGCATGAATTGTTCTACTTGACGACGTTGTGCATCACCCCCGGGGAAATTAAATAAGCCAGTACTGTGAAAACGGAATAGATTATCAACACTACCATCATGAATAAAACCAAAACCCCGAATTTGATTGCCCATAAAAATGCTATCACCGGGTATAATTGAATTATTAATTGGCATACCAAACATACCTACTTTTTGATACATATTACGTAAGTGTGCAATCTTAAAGTTTTGCGTCTCTCCTTCAAAACTCATCAAGCCATTACTACCAAAGAAACCACTGCTACGATCTACCACATGACAATCAGCACAGCTAAGAAATCCGGCTGTAGAACCTTGTTGATTAAAAAAGAAATCTGCACCTGCCTGCTGATTAATTGTCATTGAATCATCAAGCGGCCGATTGGGATTAGGCGGATAAGTTATTTCCATTACGAAGCTAGTAAAGCTATCCATATCATCTGAAGACAGCTGGCTTTCCCGACCAAGGAGTCCTACAAAGGCCCCGTTAAATTCTTTAAACGCGCCAGCAGAATCCAATGGATCACCACCAGCATGACCAGCTGTTCTATCTCCACGCCAATGTAATGGTCCCTGATTCGCTAAGCCTCGTAGAGACTGGGTTGTCATTGGGCCTTTTAATGGATGATATGGCGCCGGTGCCGCTAAGGGACCAAAAGGATTGGGGTTTGGCAATACTTCACCTTCAGGGTCTCCAAGGTCCCACGCTAAACTATCCAAATCACCAAAAACATGACAACTACCACAGGAAGCTTCTCCATTACTTGATGAAAAACGCGCATCATATAGAAATGGGCGCCCATTAATTACATTTAAGGGCTCAGGGTTGTACAAAGAAAAATTAGTTAATTCTGTCTGAGAAGTTGTATCTATAATTGAAATCGAATTATTAAAGCGTGTAAAAACATATAAACGATTTGTATCTTCATCAAGTACTAAGCCACTTGGCCCACCACCTGAAACAGTTATATGATTTGCTGCATCAGGAACAAAGGTATTATTTTCGAGTTTCGCCGTATCAAATACAGCAACTTTGCTTGAGCCAAACGCGGCAAGATACAAAACCTTACCGTCATTGCTCACGGCCATACCCATTGGCGTTGCTAAACTACGATCATTAACACTTGTAGGTGCTGGAACTACACTGTAATCAATATGTTTATTTAGGTGTCTGGGTACTACGAGTGCAGTAGTAGGCACGGGATCAACAACCGTTATTCTTGTTACGTGTTGATGTCCAATAACGGATGAATGCGATGTTGCAAGTCTAGTACCTTCAAAACGTACATGATTATTGGCATCTGTATTGGAAACATATATTTTCCCGGTCACAGGATTTGATACCATATTAAAAAGAACAGTACCTACGCCTGAAAAAGAATCCACTTCTATAGGTATAGTGGCATTTGCATCAATCTCAAAAACATCTTTGTCGGGCAAATCAAATAAAACCTGATTATTCCAGTTACGTCCCAACTCATCTTTCCAGTCTGTTCCATTATGTTTAACAATTAAACCAACCTCAGGTGCACCAACACCCGATGTATTTTCTGTAGGCGAAGGCAAGCCGCCAGCAGCGGAAGGTCCACCTGCTGGATTACACGAGCCCGCAGTTACACCACCATCACACACAGCACCTTCAGAAAGAGCGGTTGTTTTATTCCCTGTATGAAAACCAGCCGCATACACTCGACTACCATCCGGTGATACAGCTAACGCACGCGGTGTATCAGTAAAATGTGAAAGAATAGTTAAAGGCTCGCCCCCTATTGACAAACCTAGATCAGTCGCGTCAAACACCCATACATTTGCACGACCGATACCAGGCTGGGTAATTTCACCAGGATCCGCCGGCATGGCAGCAGGACCATAAGGTGTATTTTGCCCACGGTGAGCTGTAGTGATAAAGGCACGGTTTCCACCTGGGCCTGCAAATACAATATCCCGGGGCTCATCACCTACTAGCAACGTACGTATAACACGAGCAGGTGTTACACCAACATCAATAATGCTTACAGAGTCAGATAGATGGTTCACCACCCAAATTTCATTACTATTACGTACAGCAACAGCAACGGGTTCCATACCTACTGGAACAGATAATCGATGTACAAGGCCAGCAGATTTTATATCAAATATTTCAAGACGATTATCAGGCGTATTAACTGCAAACAATGTTTTTTTATCTATTGACATTGCCAGCGGCCTGACATGACCGCTTTCAAATGTTACAAATGATGTAGCAAATGCACTAAATGAAAAAACATTTATTAAAATACCTAATAAAAATTTTATAGCCATTTTTCTTAGCAATGTATTATTCTTCTGATAACTCATTTTAAACACCTAAAAACATATCGCTTTAATACATTTATTATTTTTTCAATGAAAATAAAAAGAGGCCCACCAAGGCCTCTTTTTATCTATAAATTTATTAATTCAAACTACTGGGACCTGGTTGGCCTCCATACATTTGTCTGAACATACCTAAATCAATCGCATTAACAATTCCATCACCATTAAGATCAGCATCTTTATCACTTGTGAAGTATCTTTGTCTAAACATTCCAAGATCTACTGCATTGATCATATTGTCATTATTAAGGTCTGCATCACACATATTTCCGAAGCCATCATTATCAGTATCTCGTTGATCAGGATTAGCTACTGCTGTGCAGTTATCATTTAGATAAAGAACTCCATCGCCATCTGCATCTGCTTCAACAACATAGACAGTACGAACTGCAGAAACAGTAAAACCATCATAATCCGTCACGCTATAAGTTACTGAATACGTACCAGTAACCGATGTATTCACATAACCTGAAACAGAAATATCATAAGTCAAATCTCCATCTTCAGCATCATATGCGGTTGCTCCGGCATCATAGTAAACAGTGTCTGCATAAACCGTTTCTGAAGCACTACCATTCAGATATATTTCGGGCGGTGTATTATCAACAGGCAAAGCAACGGCAACAGAATTAATATCAAAGTTTGCAGTAATACCTATAAACGGCCCATCAACCATTGCTCCACCTGGTACACCATCCCCATCCCAGTCCGTTGCAGTCAATGTCAATGTTCCATTCAGTTCTTCTGATACATCCCATACAAGGATAATGTCAATATTGCTACTTAAACTCCAGTCAAACAATATATGCGCACCAATCTGACCTGCGCCTACAGTAAAGGTAGTTAAACCTCCTTCAACCGTGTCAATTGTATAAGTACCTTCTGCATAAGTAGTTATATCATGAGCTGTCCAGAGCTGACCAAAAAATGGCGTAGAGCTTGTAATTAAACTTCCCGCCCCTGGGAATACAATGTCCGACTGAACGGTAAAATCACAACCTACAATGTTTCCTGCTTGGTCTAATACGCACATTTCTGTATTACCCGTTGCAGCAAGAACCGTTACAACGCGAGTGACTTGATTAGCTGAGTTACCATTTGAGTCGCTTACATTATAAGTAATAGTATATTGACCAGCCGTAGATATATTTAGCGGGTTACTTACTTTAATACTCGATGTTATATCTCCATCTTCTACATCAGTTGCGATTGCCCCTGCATCTACATACGAATCCCCAACAGCCATTGTCACACTTGAATTACCTAACAAAGTAATCGTGGGCGCAAATCCTGTAGCTACAATTACAGTTCTTGTTACAGACGCACTATTACTATGTGCATCAGTCACGCTGTAATTCACGCTATAGCTACCCACTACTGAAGTATCCACATCACTGGTGATAATTAAACTTGCAGTAATATCCCCATCTTCAGCATCAGTTGCAACAGCGCCGGCATCTAAATATGCATCACCTATATATGTAGTTACAGAAGGTTCACCATTCAAAGTAATTACTGGAATAGCACCCTGAACCACTATTACTGTACGAGTAACAGATGCTTCATTACCAGCAGAATCCGTAACGCTATAACTTACGCTATAGGTTCCGCCAACAGAAGTGTCTACAGGGTTGCTGATAACGATACTCGCCGTTAAATCCCCATCTTCTGCATCAATTGCTGTAGCTCCTGCATCAATATAGGCATCACCTGCCTGAAGGTTAACTGTAGAGTCTCCAAGCAAACTAATAGTGGGTACATTATTTATCTCAGGCAAAGCACTGCCTAATAAGTCTAGGCTAAAACTAAATCCAGGAAACGGACCTTCAATCATGGCGCCGCCAGGAATACCGTCACCATCCCAGTCAGATGATGCATAAGAAACTACACCCAAAGATTCTGTTACATCCCAAACTTCAACGATATCTAAGGTATTAACACTCCAATCTACTAACATATGCATACCGATCTGGCCTGCAGCTACAGTAAAGGTATAACTACCACCACCCACTGTATCAATCGTATAAGTACCGTTTTGGTATGTCGTAACATCACTCATGACAAGTGGCATAGCAAAAAATTGAGTCGGAGTAGAAATACTACTACCAGTGCCTGGGTATACAATAGATGCTGTTACTGCATCGTCGTAGAACATTGAACTTCCGGTTGCATCATATATTTGCAAAACACCACCAACAATTGATGGATCAAACACAACCACAGTACGATTTATTTCAAGTGCTACATTCCCATTTGAATCTGTCACGTTATAGGCAATAGTGTAAGTTCCCGCAACGGCTGTATTCAGCGAATTAGTTACTGCGATACTTGACGTTATGTCACCATCTTCTAAATCATTCGCTGTAGCACCTGCATCTGTATAAGCGTCACCCATTGCCAATGTAACTGAAGCATTTCCTAATAATGTAATCACTGGTGCTTCACCAGTAACAACTACAACAGTACGCGTAACACTTGAAGTGTTTGAATCTGAATCCGTCACACTATATGTCAATTCATAACTACCAACTGCTGATGTATCAACAATGCCAGTCACGTCAATGCTAGTTGTTAAATCACCATCTTCAGTATCGCTAGCGGTTGCACCCATATCGATATAGGCATTAAGCACATAAACATTTTCAGATGATGCACCATTCAAGCTGATAACTGGAAACTCTCCCTGAGTAACAATTACTGTACGCGTTTCAACGCTAGTATTAGAGTCAGAATCTGTCGCGCTGTAACTAACGGTGTATGTACCGGCAATAGATGTATCTACAAGATTAGTAGTTACAATACTTGATGTTAAGTCACCATCATCTGCATCAGTTGCGGTTGCTCCTGCATCGATATAGATGTCACCTGTTTGCAGATTAATCGTCGCATCACCATTTAAAAAAATTTGTGGGACATTATTAACAGGCGGTAAGGCATTACCAACTAGATCCAGGCTCATAGTAAGCCCTGGAAAAGGCCCTTCAATCATCGCACCACCAGGAATACCATCACCATCCCAGTCAGATGAAGTATAAGTAGTAACACCAGATGTGTTTGATACATCCCATACCACCACAACATTAATACCCAAACTAACACTCCAGTCTATGAGCATATGTGCACCAATCTGATCTACACCTACCGTAAAAGTATAGGTATTACCCTCGGTAGTATTAACTGTATGTGTACCCTCTCCATAAGTAATAACATCATGAAAAGTAAACGGTAAAGCGAAAAACATTGTTGGAGTTGAAATGGAACTACCAGCACCAGGATAGAGAATAGATGCCGTTACAGCATCATCATAAAATGCAGAAGCCCCCGTAGTATCGAATACCTGTAATACTCCCCCTACAACACTTGGATCAACGACTTCTACAGTACGTGTCACTTGAGAGGCCGCATTACCATTGGAGTCCGTGACGTTATAAGTAACCGTATATGTACCCGCAATTGCAGTATCAACCAGATCAGAAACAACAATGCCTGATGTTAAGTTACCATCTTCTGTATCGCTTGCAGTTGCTCCTGCATCCACATAAGTTCCGTCTAATACCATTGTTTCTGCAGCACTACCTGTTAAAGTAATCACTGGAATATCTCCAGTGATTACAATCACGGTACGACTTGCTGTCGTTGTGTTACCAGCAGAATCAGTCACCGAATAAGTCACTGCATAATTACCAGTAAGTGAAGTATCAACATTACTGCTCACCGTAATATCTGCGGTAATATTTCCATCTTCAACATCAGATGCACTTGCACCAGCATCAACATAAGTATCAAGTGTAAAAACATTTACCGTAGACAGGCCATTTAATGTAATAACTGGGAACGCGCCTGTCACAACATTAACAGTTCTTGTAGCTATAGTTGTGTTGCCATCTGTATCTGTTACATCATATGTAACGCTGTAACTTCCAGCAATTGAAGTATCTACAGTAGAAGTTGTAATTATATTCGCTGTTAAATCACCATCGTCTGCATCAGAAGCTGTGGCACCTGCATCGATATAGGTTGAACCCGTTTGCACTTCAACTGGGTTGGCACCGTTTAAAACAATAGTTGGAACATTATTAACCAAGGGTAAATCGCTACCGGTAAGATTAAAGTTAATAGTGAACCCGGGGAAAGGCCCTTCAATCATCGCACCACCCGGTATACCATCACCATCCCAATCTGATGAGGAATAAGAAACAATACCCGCCGATTCAGTTACATCCCAAACTTCCACTACATCAATATTAGTATTTGATCCCCAATCGAAAAGAATATGCGCACCTATTTGACCTATACCTACTGTGAAAGTATATGAGGCACCCTGAGATGTGTTTACCGTATACGTACCATTTTGATAAGTCGTAATGTCATGAGTCGTCCAGAGAGTGCCAAAAAATGGCGTTGGACTAGCAATACTGCTACCTGATCCTGGATAAACAATACTGGCGCTCACAGTGTTGTCAGACCCCGCAGAGGAACCAGTTTGATCTAAAACATCAAATGTGCCACTAGCTGCATTTATAGCAAAGGACATTGAAAACAGAAAGGCTGATAAGAATAGATTTCTCATGATATGCATCCGTCATTTAAATTTTCAGTTTCGTATTTTTATAACAATACGTAAAATAAACCATAACAATGCATTCAGTTATGGCATTTAGAATTAGGGCTACAAAAGACTAGATTGTGAAGACGCTGAATAATTTAATCATTTAATAATCCCTGGAACATTCCATATGTTCAATTTTATTATTCCTGCACATAAGCCTGAGCGACTTATGAATAAAACTTCCCTGTTACTTTGTTTCTTACTTAATTTTAATTTTTAAACTTTAGAACTTCGTCTTGCAACACCAGCAAGACCGATTAAACCACTTCCAAATAACCATACTGCTGCAGGAATAGGTACCGCACTAACTGAAGCCACCTGTACAGTTGCAGGATCAAAGGTAATCTGATCACCATAATAACCACCTAAATCATCTGCAAAAACCCATAGAGATGATTCAGATAGTGCTAAATTTGATACTCCTGAACCTACAGCTGTGAAATTGATATCCATAATATCAAAATCACCTGCCGCACCAAAAAATGTATTGAATGAAGTATTTAATAATTGGCCAAATGAATTATCCAGTATACCTTCTTCTGTACCGCCACCAATATAAAACTCAAAAACGCTCTGGTTAATAGTCACAGAATTAATTTGCAAAATAGATGCATCAAAGGAAAGGTTTAAACCACCACCGACAATAGTATCAAAGCCACTGCCCTGCACGGTTAAAGAAAAGGTCTCTCCTTGATTTACTGAACTCGAATTATTATTAAAGCCTACTGATGCAGCATTGACTTGCCCTGCAACAAGAAGAAACAATGCTATTGGGAGAATTTTGTTGGTCATTTTTACACTTCCTGTTTGATTTTATAATTTAAAACATAACAAGCATTTACTATGCCATACACATGATATTAATTAATATCAATAAGTTAGCTTAAAATTAGTATATTGATATACACTTAAGTGTAAAAAATCTAAACACTACACTTACGCGAAAAGCTTATCAAGCCTATAAGACCAGAACTAAATAACCACACAGCGGTGGGCACAGGTACAGGGGAAACCGTCCTGACCAATGCGCTTCCGATAGTAATATTTGCATAATCATCACCACGAGCCAGATATTCCGCAGTAACCCCTGTATCACCGATATCAAGCCAGAATACCCGGCCTGTAAAATGCTCTCCTGCCAACAAACCCGTTGTATTTGAAGTTAAAAACTCTGTCCGTTCCCCCGTTCCAAGATCCCAGGTAACTCCCCAATAACCCAGAAGAGTTTGAATTTGTTCACCACCACCTAAAAGCTCCGGCACATTAGGTATTTCGCCTAAACCGACAGCAGAAAATAAACCAGCCACTTGCTGGCTTGATGCAAAACTAAATCCTTCGTACGCACCACCTACACCCAACTCCGCTGCAACATCATTATAAGAAAGGCCAGCGGTAACAGTAATATCCAACCACTCAAGGCCGCTAACAGAATCAAACGTTAATGCAGCATCATTCGTCACCATCCAGTCTGTTTCAATTAAAGCCGCTTGTGCTGTTGTTGAAAAACAAATGGTTAACAATATTGATTGGAATAATATTTTTCGTAATCGCATTTTTATTTCCTTTTTAAAATTAATTTTTCAAATCCTTCTAAAGCCTAATAACCCTAACAAACCCGAAGCAAACAATAATATTGACGGAGGTAATGGAACGGCCTGCACCAAGTAGCTGGAATAATGCACACTGGAAAAATTCGTATCTAAAATATAATTCTCACTGGATGTTCTAACCTGTAAACCATCGGGATGATACGTCAACTCCATCACCCAACGCTGATTAGAATCTATAGGCAAGCCACCTTCGACCAACCCAAGAGCATGAGTTGCTATCCCTTCAGAATAAAATAAAGTTGATGTCCTCAATCGATCTGCCAAGTCTTTAACTTGCTGCCACTCAGAATTTTCTATCCAGTTAAAATCTGTATTCGATATTCCAGCTTCTGCCCAAAGCACCAATACTTCTGTTTGTGTAGCATAACGAAAACCGTCGTATACACCACCCTGTTGAAATTGTGTATTAACAAAATCATATGACTGATCAGCAGTCACACTTAAGTCCAGCCAATGAAGCCCACTGGATGTATCCAGCATCAACGCAGCATCACCTGATTTTTTCCAATCCATGTCAATCAAAGCCGCATTAGAAAATGCTGAGCTAATAATCAAGTTCAATCCAGATAAAACTTTTATTAGCTTTTTCATTCAAATAACTCCTGAGGCAAACTTATTTTAGAAAATATTTTTATATTTTTATATTAGAAGTTTGACACTTAAACCTTCTAAAGCTAAATAAGCCTAGTAAGCCTGAACCAAACAACCATACTGCGGCAGGCACTGGCACAACACTGGTTACATCACCATTAAACGATGGCGCTTGCCCTGGAAATGGCCCTGTTTGCATAGGTGTACCAATACCTGTACATTGCTCACCCACTTCAATTCCCCCATCACCATTTTCATCACAATCCATGATATTTAAAACAGGAAGATCCACACTGCATGACCAGCAAAAAGCCATTCCCCATGCAACCTGTCCTTGCCCAAGAGTAAAATTATAAGAAAAAGCACCCTGAGGTGATGTACCTGCAAATTGCTGCTGAACACCTACTTCATCATAGTATTCCAAACCCCATGCATCCCAGGGCTGGCCAAAAAACAATCCTGACATTGAGCCATAATCAGAGCCATCATGCATGCTGCTAAGTGTACCCAGAACAGCACTGACTGAACCAAAATTCATAGAAGTCATTTCAACCGTTAGTGCCGAAGCATTTGGCGCAACACCTAAAGACAAAGTCACTGCACCCGCTAATAGTGTTTTTTTCATTTAATAATCCGTTGTTTAATAAAAAGATGACTCTATTTATTTTTTTGCTGTTACATCAACCACAATATCTGTTAGAGAATTACCATCAATATCCACAGCTAGCACATTACTCATTAATAGATTAGTAATACCTCCGGACACATAAAATTTATAATCTTGCATATCAGATACAGCTTGAAGTTGCGTTGGAGTTAATAACACTTTTAAGCCTGTACCATTATCACTCCAGATAATGCTTTTTAAATCACCCCTTGGATTAGACACATAAGCTTTGCCTACTCCACCATTATTGACATCTGGATCGTGAGTAAAATCAACCTGAATAGCATGAGGTTTTACATCGCCAGTGAAAGACACGACAAAATGATCTATGCGCTCTAACGCTGCAAATTGCGTCTCTGTTAATGGACCATTTTGATCAACATCAAATATTTCAGCCTGTCCTATCCCATCAATAATATTTACCGTAGATGCAACCGAATCACCTTGAGTATTAGTTATTTCTATATTTGTCAAACCTGTTGGCAATGTATTGGGCAGATCGATGAAAATGGTGGTTTGCCACCAATCTTTATCACCCGATGTAAAAAAATTTGTACCTAATGCATAGGTTCTGGCAAATGGCGTAATGTCCTGATCTGACGCATCAGAAACAACCATACTTGATATTGGATCGGGATACATATTAACGACACCACGTACTGCAGGGTCATTTGGCAGGTAAATTATTGGGGAACCTATTGAGGGTGTAATGGTTACCGTAATATTATCTCGGGAAAAATTATGCTTCCAACCAGCAGCAACTGCAGCTGTTTCACCTGCTCTTAAGTGTGATTTAAATGTTTGTACGCCGGAGCAACCCACCAGTGCAGTCGTTAAAAATAAGGCCGTAATTTTTATTAAATTTGCTTTAATCATTTTAGATACCTATTGTAAAAGCATATTTTTTAACTGTAAGTAATCAGACAAATCAATTACACCGTCTGGTGCACCCACCGGATAAATATCACCATGAGTTATCTCATTAACTGAAGGCATTAAATTCTGTTGCAATATACGTTGAAAAATTACGTAATCTGCTACATTCACTATTCCATCTGGTGAACCTAATGGCGCCACATCTCCATCTGAATAATTATAATTAAATGGAATGGGATCAGTGTTATCGGCGAAGCTATCACCATCTGTATCTGATGAAAGCGGATTAAGATCATTACCTGGTACATAACTCGTCACATCACCATCCCAGGCTAATTCTTCATAATCACTTAGAGTATCTCCATCACTGTCTATTAATAACGGATTTAAATCCAGACCAAAAGTATAGGAAGAAACATCACCATCAAATGCCACTTCAAAATAATCACTTAAGTTATCGCCATCACTGTCTATTAATAAGGGGTTTAAATCCTGCCCCAAAATATAAGAAGACGCATCACCATCAAATGCAATTTCAAAATAATCACTTAAATTATCTCCATCAGTATCGACTAACAGAGTGTTAGTACCAATAGATAATTCAAACACGTCAGTTAAATTATCGTTATCATCATCCTCATCACACACATTCCCCTGCGCATCTAAATCTGTATTTAGCTGGTCAGTATTGGCCAACAAAACACAATTATCTGAATCGTGATTAATGTTGTCATCGTCTGCATCCATACTGATGCGACCATTGCCCGTGCGATAATCGAAACCTGTCGATGACACGTCATGTGAATCCGCAATCAAACGTGCCCGAAGATCGGCTGTAGAGTATTCCGGGTGTTGTGCAAGCAGCAATGCAGCAGCACCAGCAACATGAGGAGATGCTCCCGATGTACCTGCAAAGCTACTAGTTAAAGAAGTGCGGGTTCTATTAGGTGCAGATATTTCAGGTTTATCTCTACCATCTGTCGTTGGACCTTCCGAGCTAAAATACTCTGCTCCATCTTGTAAATTTACTGCAGCTACACTAATCACAGAGTTACAATCTGCGGGCTGTACAATACTACTAGCCGTTGTTCTAGTACCAAAACTTGATGAAGTGGCAAACAAAGTTAACGGCACATTACTATCACGATTACTTTTTGTAACAACTAAATAATGAGTAGCTGTTGTTGTTGCTGAATAGGTAATAGCTTCATATGGATAACTACCGCCCCTTCCATTTTGACGGGTAGTTGAACTGGCTACCAGAGAACCCCCAGCTGCAGGGTCGGCATTGTACAAGTACAAATTATAATCAATATTAGTCGTTGGATAATCATCCCAGTTAAGAATAAAGCTGTATGTAATCCCACTTTTTAAATTAATTGTATTACTATTGTTGCCAGCTGAAAACTCATGCTTTAGATCACCATCAGTATCAGAAAAAGTACCCAGGTAGTGATTATTTCGCGAATTCCCCATCGCATTAATCCAATGGATTCCAGCTGCTTGAGCATTATTTGTAATATCACAAATTGGCCCTGTGCCATCATAAAATGCGGCGCCAAACCAGGCGACAGAGTGATTAATTATCTTTACGCCTGCAGCTAACATGTCATTAACCGCTTGTTCCAGTTGAAGTGTTGTATCCACTTTAGCCAAATACAGTTCTGCACCGGGCGCCATATCATGAACAATCTCTGCCACATTAGTGCCGTGATTAGTTCCACCGATACCAGTTCCAGTGTAATCAACAATAGATAAGCTTGCCGGTAAATCACCAGATGCCTGAGCATTTGTATAACTGGTAAAGCCCATGTCAATAATTCCTACTTTTACACCTTCTCCACCATTGCCTAATGCCTGCATATCAATGGCACCGGTAATACCTACACCTTCAGAAGTTACTGCAACAGCTTGGTGAGGATAAGGCAAGCGAAGATGCACGTCCTGAGGAAGGTGCTGCAATAGCCGTTGTAATTTTTTTGCGCTTATCTTTATTTCATGACGATTAGTTCTATGATAGCGAAACCTAGCACCATATGATGATATCTGCTTACGTCGTAGATCATTTAAGTCAGACGTTTCTAAAATAACTGTTATTTCATTATTAGATGTATAAACAGTACTGTTTAAATTGTTAACTAAGTGCTGCAGCTGTGCAGTAGACGTCACTTTTTGCTGTTTAGATACAGCAGCAGAACTAGCATTCATAGAAAGAAGGCTAGAAAATATGAATAATAAATATGCAAGAGCATATGGCATTTGATAACCTTTAAATTACAACCACATAATATTAAAGCAAGTAATACACCCAGGTTATTTTATTCAAAAAAATCAATGAATTAGCAGCATATAAGAACAGCTTAATATAAATAATATGTAAATATATTCGACACAAATGAAAAACGGTAGCACATGGCTACCGCTTAGTACTATAGGCAAAAAATAATCTACTATATTTTACGTTTAGTAAATCCAATCAAGCAAATTAATCCGGAGCCAAATAACCAAATAGCAGCCGGTACAGGTACTGCTGATACCGGAATTTCTGTAACTGCTACTGAAGCAGCACCAAATTCTGGGTTTAATAAACTGCCACCACCAGCCCATGGATTAGTATCCCATTCACTCATTAACAAGCTAGAAACACCACTTCCAATTGCCTGAAAAGTCACGCTGGCCATCGTAAAATCACCGAGAACATCATCCCAAGCATTTACTGAAATTCCACTCACCACGCCAGAAACATTATCTATAATGCCAGTATTAATACCCGCACCAAGATTCCAGACAGTTTCATTAATAGAAATATACGTAACATTCAACACATTACTATTAAATGCAAAATTAACTCCGCCACCATCAACATTGTTGGTAAAGCCAGTACCAACAATATCTAGAGTAAAGGAATCACTTACATTTACGTTGGTAGAAGACGCACCCCAAGTGATAGTAGCTGCAGACAAATGTCCACTAAGCAATAATGAAATTACAGTAATAATTTTTTTTACATTTTTCATATAAAGAACCCTCACGCTGCTTATTCAACGAAATATTAATTAGAAGATAC
>Ga0316204_10008481_pt1 | contig 14246 bp, 9 predicted proteins | sample 6monrhotite_MG_2_FD_205661 | JGI IMG/M metagenome (GOLD analysis project Ga0316204, IMG submission 205661) | Microbial mat bacterial communities from mineral coupon in-situ incubated in ocean water Damariscotta River, Maine, United States -... | ecosystem: Environmental > Aquatic > Marine >...
GAAAAACACTGTCGTCATTGACTGAAGATGAACACTTAGGGTAAAAAGAACATTACCCAATGCTTAGGGCGGTAGAGTGTTCATCTTCCGCCGGAATAGGTGTTCATCTTCGCCGGAATACGCAGGCGTATCCGCAAATAACCAAGCCTTTCTTTTATGTTCATATGAGCATAAACGTAAGAACTGGTTGTTTTCTGATACTGTTAAAGGTGCAAAAGCATCAGCGGCATTTTATAGTTTAATCGAAACTGCAAAAGCCAATAAATTGGAACCTTATCACTATCTTCGTTATATTTTTAAAGAGCTGCCAAAGGTTAAAACCGTTGAACAATATGAGGCTTTGCTACCTTGGAATGTAGATGCGAAAGATCTTAACGGTGATTCGATTCTTTGAACAGATGGTGAGATGGGGCGCTTACTATAAAACTAAAATTCTAAACGGCTAGATCAAGGTGTTTTTTAACTTCGAGGCAAGATAAAAATGTCAGGATTTGTATGAACACAAGCCTGTAAGGGTATAGTTGGATTTAAAATATTAAATTGTAAGTTATTTCATCCGCTTAATTAGCCTAGTTAATTTAGCCAACTCTGTTTCAGCAGTAGCTCTTTTTGCTCGTTCTTCTTCAAGACGATTTTGTAACACTTGTTCTCTTGATAATTTGTACATATCTAGTTTTCCTTTTGTATAAGCTTCTTGAGAAGCCGTATTTGAGTGACCTAAATATGATGATAGATCTTTTAATACATCCGCAGGATCAATTGATCGACCATCGCGTTTACGGATCTGCATTAGCTCTGTGGCTTTATCCCGTCCAAACTTACGTCGAATACTATGTGCCCCAGAACCTTTAGGTGAGCCGATTTCTTTAAATCCACTACTTATGATTGCTGATATGCCATCGCTTACAAAGGGTTTACAGGTTTTATCTGCAATGAACAACATATTTTGTGTGGCATCTTCATTCTTTTCATAATTATCTAGTAATTCTTGTCTTTCATTTTGGCAAAAATTATGAATCCTGATTGCTAGATTAATAGGAATGGGATATGAATCAGAGTATCCCATTTTTTGAAGGTAAGGTGTGATAGATATTTCTGATAGCCCTTTATTAAGTGCTTGGTTGATAATTTTCTCACTAAAAAGATCAATTGTTAGAGAATTTATAGTTCCTTGCCTAAATCCAACTGTCTCGATTAGATCAATCATTAACACGTTTCGTTCGGCTAGTATTGGCTCATAACCGGTTCTAAAGAAAACTCTCAAATCATCTAACTCAGAATCTGTAGCGTAGTGAGTGTTTTTTGCTCTAGAAGTTGACCCAACTCTTCTGAATAGCTTTGGGTATATCATTATTGCGCCTGCTTGATTTTTTTTGAACTTCTCAGGATTGTTTATGAAATCAATTATTCTTGATTTGATTGAATAAGATTCGTTTGAACCAATATAATCATCAATTATTAACTCTATCTCTTGTGCCCAATAAAAAAATCTATAGATCCATTTCAATTTAATATTTACTGATCTACTTGCTGATCTATCATTTCGTGATGAGGGCTTATTTAAAATATTCTCTAATTCCCATTCTTTATAATCATCAAAATGTATATCATTAAATTTTTCCCATGATAATTTATTTTTTGAGAGGTAATTACCGAAAGATACTAATGAAGAAAAGACGGCGTTTAAATGTGAATCATAAGATTGCTTATTACCTTCAGTGGGGCGATGTGATGATAAATGTTTATTTGCTTCATATAAGGCGAATGATGTAAATACATCATTTATTTCTATCTTATCTGTTATAAATACAGGCACCCATCTATTAGTTAAATATGGTGACTTGATATAGTTAGGTTCATATTTTTTCCTATAATCAATATGCTTAACTTTCTGATTATTTAATTTCATCAAGATATATCCATATCTATAATATTCAACTGTAGCTTTCTATTCTTTCGGAACCAGTTGTCAGACAATTTATAAATAAAGCAAACTGAGTCATTTACTTTTACGGGTGATTTTCCATCATCTATTGAATAAAACCATATAGCATCGATTTCTTTACGTTCCTCGGTTAGTAGTATAAGTTTTAGATGTTCTTCTGTTTTGCCTATAACCCTGAGGTGCTTGACAGTAAAAATTCCCTTGTAAATAGGGTATGGAAAGTCTTTTCCCCATGGTTCGATATTTCTAAGTTTATCTACAGTTTCTAAACTAATATTTTTTGAAGATAACACACCATCAATGAAAATTTCAGGTGCAAGTTTTAAATTGCCAATTTGAGCTAATATAGCCTCCTCGAACATAACAGAAAATTTATCTATATCATTTATCGCTATTGTTGCACCAGCTGCGCCAGAATGACCACCAAATCCAACAAGTAATCCAGGGTACTTGTCGTCAATGAATTGTAATGCATTCCTTATATGTACTCCGTCTATACTTCTAAATGATCCAGATGCTAGTTCTGTTGACACCTCGTAATCTGTTTCTTTATTTCTTGCTCCAGCACCTTTTGGGGCAAATATTCCCGAAGGTTTGCCAAATTTTTCTACTAACCGGCTTGCGGTGATCCCATGAACTCCACTATGGCCATCATCGAAATACAGTGTAATTGAAGCACCATCCATCTTTGATGCAATTTTAAATGCTCTATCGCGTAACTCTTTTTCTATTTTTTTTCTTTGATCATTTTCAACCTGCAAGATACTCCATTGCTCAGATGCTTGTTCATAAGAATCTGCAATTAAAAATCTGAAGCCTGCTTCTGCCCAATCTAACCTACCAGCGGAAGAAATTGGAGGAGCAAGTTGAAAGGCAATAGTCTCAGATAATACTGGGCCTTCAATATTAGTTTTAAATACTTTCCAGCATGGTCTATTTGTTTTATTAAGTAATGATAATCCAAACTTCACAAATGCTCTGTTTGTGTAGCTTTTGTCTGGACGTAGTGCTACGCAATCACCAATAGTTGCGATGGCAACATAATCTAACAGGCTTGATAAACTTGGTATGCTCTCAAAAACTTCTCTTTTAATTAATTCAGTACGAACTTTTGCCATTGTTAAGAATGCTACTGCTGCACCACATACATTAGGGTCATAACTCGAACTTGCTATAGTGGGGTTAACAACAGCAAAAGCTGATATTGGAGGACCTTCAATCGGTACAGTATGATGATCAGTCACAATAACATCGATACCTGCATCTGAAATTTTCTTTATCCTTGGTTCATCACTACTACCTTTATCTGCAGATATAACTAATGTAGCACCTGAATTAATAATTCTTTTTGCGACTTGTTCTGTTATCCCATACCCTTCATTTAAGCGATGACTTGTCACTATTTCAATATTATTAGGATTAACATTGAAATAACCAACGAACGTTTTCCATAATACAGCAGCTGAAGCAGTACCATCTAAATCATGATCTACTGCAAGTATTATCCGTTCATTATTAATAATTGCAGATACAATTCTTTCTGTAGCAATATCCATATTTGGTATAAAGCTAGGGTCTTCAATGTTGCTGAGTGAAGGAGAAAATATACTATCTGAATCAACCACGCCATCAATGCGTTTAGATATTAAATCCGCAGTCCATTCAGGCACACCTTGCTCTAACATAGAAGTATAAACAACGTTATTAGATTTTCTTTCTTTAATAGTTAGAGAAGGGTAATTATTAGGCACGTTTTGTTAATCTCCAATATATATTTATTACGACAATAAAATATTATTTATATTTTTAACCCAATAACACGTCTAAATGCTCTTGGTGCACTAGATGCTTCCTTAACGAAAACATTTCTAGAACCAATTACTATTGCTTGTTTCTGTGTACGTGTTAATGAAGTATACAACCAAGAATTATCCACTATCTTCGCATCCTCACATGCAATAATCGCACGTTCAAACTGACTTCCTTGCGCGCTATGAATAGTTATACAGTAACCAAGCTTGATGTACTGCATATCATTGCTTGTTAGTTTTAGTGTACCTAGACTATCGAATTCGGCAACACCAACATATTCAATCTCATTTCCGTGTTCGTCGATACAATGTGCTGGATCATTGTATATTTCAGTTAATATACCTAATGTACCACTATATATACCACGAGCATGGTCGTTCTTAGTATGCCAAAGAATAGAATCGCCTATGGTTACAGGTACACCGTGGGTTGGTAATGGTGGCACAGGTTTACCTTCATATTTACGCAACTCACGATGTTCATTATGTAGTTCGATGTTTATAGCAAAGCATGTAGATTGGCGTGCAGCGATAATTTGGACTGTACCATGATTAATGCATTCTCGATAAACTGATAATATATGTCGTTTGATGTCAACTAGACTATTTGACGATATAAAACTAACACCGTAATCCTTGTTATTTAAACCATTATATTTTTCTAGCTCAGGAACTATCTGTTTACGTATCAATAGTGTTATAGATGGGATTCCTGTATATCTCGCTTGCTTATGTATAACTTTAAGTTCAACTTTTGGGATGGTGCTAGATTTTGTCAAAACATGAAAAAAGAGGCCGGGGCCAACAGGTGGAAGTTGATGTGGATCACCTATAAAACAAATACGTGAAGTTATTGGTAATTTTTTTAGTATTCTATATGCCGTCGGTATATCGACCATGCTCGATTCATAAATGAATAACCAACAGTTATCGGGTAATTCATTGTCTTTTACGTCCAACAGGAATTTGGAAATTGTAGTCGCTTTATGGTCAGTTGCGTCTGTAATCTTTTGAGCTGCACGATTATTCAAAGCCATTTGATAAATAATCCATTGCGGACCTATCTGTTTAATGATGGCGCTTAATGTTTTTGTTTTCCCAACACCTGTACCACCTATGATACAAATGATTCTATTGTTGAGAGTTGATTTTACCGCGCTAATTTGTTCATCGTTTAATTTTATGCCTACACGTTTCTCGAAACCATGAATATATTCTTGTTTGAACTGAGTTTTGAAAATTGTTTGTTGATCAGATGTTGGCTTCAGTAGCTGTGAAATGTGGTATTTAATATATTGTTCTAATGCGTAAGCACCTGGTGATTGATATAGGTCGGTTTCAATTTGAACAGCTGTTTGTTGCTGTCTTGCATCTAATATTACATTATCTATTATATTGTCTTTACCCAGAAGTTTTTTTACATTAGAAGTGAGTTCTTTTGTATTTATAGCAGTGTTTCCATCTGCATAATGTCGATATAACACCTCGTCGACAGCGGCAGCATGTCTTCTATAATCATCTTTATTGATACCTAACCTGAATGCTAATTTATCAACATCATTCCAGTTGCAAAATGCTAACAATCGATATGAATTCTCATAGAGTTTCTTTTCTGATTCTTTACCATATACCTCGTAAATACGAAGTGCTAAATATCCAGGAAATCCATATTGCTGCAACCACTTAATTATAGGTATTTCATCAATGTATGCACGCCATTCCGTGAAAATAGTGTTCGCAACTTTTGAACTTATGTTACCTTTTTCTTTATTTGTTAAAACGTCAAAATCTTCATTGTCTAATATGTTATATAAATTCTCTCCAAATAGTGACCATAATCGATTTGCTTTTTTTTCGCCTAATCCTGGAAAACGATTATTACGACAGAGAAAATCTATGAGTATAGATCCGCTAGGAAGCTCTTTAGAGCAATTGAGCGCTTTTAGCTGGTTACCATACTCATCACTATATTCAGAGTTACCTGTTATTTCCCATATTTCACCATTTGATGGTTGCACGGGCAAAACATCATAGTCAGCCTTAATGCGGTATCGTTTGGATGAGTCATTATTAACCTCCTTAATATTGAATATCGCGCCACCACCACGTCGGCTATACACGCGAGATACAATACCTTGAATGGTAATCACTTAATGCATGCCATATTCATTTAAGGCATAATTACTCTGCCTGTATCTAAAAACCATTCTTCTCCGATTTTGGCACGTTTCAATGCGTCGTTTTCTGCCTTCAATGTAACAATTCGTTCCTCCAATCGTTTTATTTTTTGTTGCATTGTTCTAGCTGCTTCATTATCTATATTGCGCACGTGATGTATAGTTGGGTTTTTGCCCATGCTTTCATCAAAGTCATTGAACAGATTTTCTATAAGATTATTTGTACCAACACTGGATGCTGATATTCCAAGATTTTTCAAAATACGACTACGAGCACAACCGTCGAATTGATTCTTTGGAATTCTATCGTTAGGTGAGTATTTCAAATAAGCTTCTAATTTAGATGCATTAAGTATTTTTTTCTCTTGAGCTGATATATTTTTTGTCATAATTAATTTGGCACCTTTTTAAAGGTCTGTATTTCTTTAAGTTGTTTCTTGAGAAGAGATTTTTCTGCATCTTTAGATGCGATATCGCTATTCTTTGTCTGAATCAATACTTCCATTGCAGATTTTGCTTCTGCTAATGATCGTTCAAGTTCTTTTATTCGTTTCTTGTCTTTATTCCGCTCTGCTAAACTATCCAACACAAATTGACTTTCTACTTCCGCGACCTGTTTCCAGTATTTCACCTCTTCTTTTAAAAAAGCAATATTAGACGAAGGTTTTTCTTCATTTAGCTGCTGTTTTGCTTTTACTTTTAAAGTTTCAAATAATGAATTGGCTTTCGTTCTTAATGAAATATTGTTTTTAGTTTTAAGAGTATCCTGGCCGTGAGATATGAAATATATATCTTCATCAGAAAAATAAGATAGTGTAGCAGTACAATTACAAAACTTAGTGCCAGGCTTTTTAGTTGTCCATTTGGCAAACTCATTTTCGCTAGTCGGATAAAAATCAAGTATTCTAGAGCCTGTGTTATTATCTCTATTGAAAACGTCATTTTCATCGCGTTGCCAAGGTATTCCTTTGTTAATAAAACTTCGCATAATATCAATTTTAATCTCGATATTAGATTTTGCTTGTTCTTTTCTCAGTTCTCCTACGGTTGATTTGCATTGACTTTTTTCCATTTTCTTCATGGCATCATTTAGCTTGTTTTATTATTTCACTAAATGATCCAACTACATCATTTATAAGCTGTTTATTTTTACTTCCTAGTTCTTTTTCAGAGTTCAACATTTCTAATAAGATATTTAGTTCTGATTGGGCAGCTTTTCTCGCAACCAAAGGTAAAGAATAATCTTTTAGTTGTTTTTTCAGTAATTTTGCGTTGTTTTCAAGAATTTTGATGTTGTACGGGCTGCAATCATGATGTATGCAACCTTGGCATTTTTTTTGAGATGCATCTTCCGTGTGGCGAATATCATCTTCTTCATTGTGACAATGAGACATTCTTCTGGTTTTGTTGTTACTTCCATTATTACATCCTCCATGTTCGTAAGGAGTTCTTTGGTAATTACGTTTTTGCAGTTTATCAGCAGTTAGTTTAGCTCTTTCTTCAAGGTTGAGGTCATCAAAATCTCCTCTTTTAGAAAGTATCTTATACATGCTTAATACAATTGCCGGCCATCCACCACCAGTTCTTTCGCCTGATAATATTTCAAGCACTGCATCAGTAAATGCCTGTGAACGAATATCATTCAGCAAGCCCATCTCTTCTTTAGTGTGTGCATTGACTTTATCTTTATATAGATTTTCAATGCGATCTGATTCATTTCTTATTCTTGGATCTGAAAGATACACAACAGTCGTACCTGGGTCACAATGGCGTAAATGATGCTGCAAAGCTAATAATCTAGGATTGTCGTATCTGTAAAAATACAGTAGCGCAAAAAAACGACGAAATGGATGTGCACGATGATCTATACGCTCTATATTAACTCCAGCATTTTGAAAAAAGTCTTTAGAATGCATAGAAAAAATAAATGAGGTATACTTGTTCTTATACCAACTGGATATATTTATCGTTTTAAGCTTAAATAACTTATCTTTTCTAGCAATACTTGGATTAACTATATAATTTTTTCTTTTTGTATGAAGTGGTCTAAAGATTTGGCTAATTTCTTCTAGAATATTTACTGCATCTTTGACAAGTTTATTAACATAAAACTTGCTCCAGTCTTGTATTGTTTTTTCAATATAGATGTCAATAAAATCGACATCATTATCTCCTTTTTGAATGCACCCAAAATATAGCCCGTAAGAGAGATCATTTTGGCCTATTATTTCATTTAACCTGCGTCCGTGATTGATTGCAATTAGTATAAAACATGCGCTCATAAGAATTTTTACAATAGAATCTAAAGTAGGCGATCGATTAGGGTCAAAGCCCAACACTTGCTTATGATGAACGACTGTGTCAAAAGGTAAATTATATTTTTTGCAAACTAAGCGATACTTCTCATCATATTTATTTTTTTCAATATCATTAGCTGATTTAAAAAAGTTGGTTATGTCTTTCTCTTTCTCTTTCTCAAATATTGGCGTATATTTTTCCAATCTTTCACGATGAATTTTAAGCAACTCAACAACCCCGTCTGAGTATTCATATATCCATTCTAATGATAATTTCAATAGGGCTATAGCATCGTCCAGACGAAGATTCGCGGTTCTCCCATCTTCACCTCCTTTGTACTCTTTTAGATGTTTTTTGTTAGCGCGTGATTTCTTAATAGCCAAGGATGGACCGTTTGGAAAAGGCAATATATTGGGTTGATCAAAACGATCCGGTAAAGCGTATAATCTATTCAATGATTTAATTACATTATATATTCTCATGTAAGAAACAGGCGTATCCGGGTCAAATTTCCCCAACCTTTCTTTGGTAAATGATTTCCCGGTGAGTGCGATAAGCCTTTTTTTAAACCAAGCAGGCATCATAGAGTTGCAGCCAACTATTCCAGTGACTCTTTCAATGGAAGAAATGTTTAAATTAAAAACATTATAGGTTTGAGTTGATATTTCATCTATATTAATTTTGCCCGCTTCTATTTCCACAAGAATATTCGCTAAAGCTTTGTCGTGAGCCAGCAAACGATGCCAACCATTCATGTTGCAATATTGATTGATAAATTCATTAAAATCATCTCGAGATAGCGAACCAAATCTATAGACACCTTTTTGCTGTATAACCCAAGCCATAAAACGCAAAATATTATTAAAATTTTGTGCCACATCTGAACAAGCTTTGCTTGATTCTTTAAATGTTTCTGCACATTTATTTAAATATGCTTTACAAGAATCCATAATATTTGGAAACGTGGATAATGGTAAAACGCCTTCAAACACAGACATAGGGCCGCTGCATTGAATAAATATATTATCGAGATCAATTATTATTGTCTTGCTCTTACTTCTTTCGTTAGGAAAAAATATTCTCACAACATTGCTGTGCCATTCGCTTAATAAGCTGCTGCTTTTCTGATCAGCTATTTCTTCAAAATACTCATTGTCAATGATTGGTAAGGACATGAGCATTTTTTTGCGAAAATTAGCTTTCTGAATATCTTCGAGCTTATTATATTTATCAATATCGACTTCAGTGAATTTATATATATCTGCGATGTCTGCCATTGCATCATCCTTAATTATCAAGCATGTAGCTATAGTTAGATTTTCTGACAATCTCTATCAATGCTGCACAAAACAACATTCTGGGTATATGGTATAGGAGATATTCTTTGGGATTATTCTGTTTCAATTTTGGTGCGTATTCCTGATAATATAAAGACTGCCATTTTAAATGTTCAACCATGCTATTATCTATTTTAAATTTAGAATTTCCCATTGAACGTATCCATTCATCGCTAATAATAGTTGCACCAGACTCGTTGCTACCAATTGGAAATAACAGTTTACTGTCTATATATTCATCTTTTAGTCCGAGTTCTTTTACGCCTTCATGGCCTTTGATAGACCATGCCAGCGATGCAGCTAACTTATCTTGAAAAAGGCGCATATTAGCTTCATTTATTATACGTATTGCATGTTGATTTAAATACGAAAGAGTGTTGATGATATCTGTATGCCCAAGCATCTCTCTCACTAGGAAGGGATCATTCGTCTCTAAATATGTAATATTCGCAACTTGATCGCGCAACTGTTTTTTACTAAAAATTGGTAATGAATATGGCAGGCATACATAATGCTTTACTTTACCAACTGCAACATCAAACAACCCATTACTGGTATTTAAAACGATAAATATTGAATCGTTTTCACGTTTCCAATACTTATCAATATTTTCATTATGCTCAAGTAATAATTCTATTAACTCATAGAACCTTGGCTGGGCTTTTTTATAAACATCACACGCAAATATTTGGTCAGTCTTTGATTTAATTGAGTCAATCCGGTAATACCCACGAACTTTTTTTATGTTATCCTTTGTTATCGATATGACAACGTCAGTATTCCATCCCTGTTGGTTATATATGAGAAACAGTACTTCAGCAGCTTCGATTACAAACTTGGGTAAGTAATAGTCTAATAACAGATATTGTACAGTTGCTTGATTAGGGAATTTTTTAAAAGGTTTGTTAACGAGTTCTCGAATTCGACTTGTGATATGATAATACTTATCACGCATCTGAATTTTTGCTACGCCAAAATAGCTTTTTACATTCTCATGTACATATAGTTTGTTTGCTGCAATTCTGCAAAGTATGGCAGCTAATAAATCATTATCAGATAATTTGTTTGAATTGCCGGCAGGGGGGGATTTTTGTAATAACTGATATCTCTTTTTTTCTCGTTTATATAACTCAATACTTTCCCAGCAAGATTCTTCAATTTTTTTTATATCATCTTGCATTAGTTCAAGAATGTTCTTATGGAGCGTGTCATGATTACTATGCTCCGCCATAATTAACTTATCTTGATTAATAATCCCTGTTTTTTTTCCATACTTGAAATTACGGCTATGACTAGAAATAAACCTGCTTGTGAAGTTTATATCAGCTATCAATTCACCGTTTTTGAGAGGTAAAGAACAAGCTGAGAACATTGACCTCATCTGTGTAGAAGCCGCATTCTTTTCTTTTACGTTGCCCATAGTTTCTATTGAATCTTCGATCAAATTATACAGGCTTAGTATCTTATCCCTCCCTAAATTATCAATATCGGTATTAAGAATTGCATTAGCTTCTGCATCATCCTTTAATACTCTTAACATTATCCTTGTTTGATTGCTATTGCTTGAGTTAACTGGCTTTCTGCAGTCGTATAGGCATTGGTCGAATAATCCGCCTCGTGAGAGATTTAATTCATCATAATTATACTCATGCCAGTAGACGCGAAGGCGATTTCTTAGCCTCCTATTTGCTGCAATAATTGCAATATTACCAGACCAATTGACTTTATGGTCATGATGCTCAGAGTTATCCATCATAATCAATTATATACCATCACTCAGTCAGTAAGTTGATTTAACTTATCCGTAATAACACATCAAAATCCCCAATGATGACAACTTTGTTAGATTGCAACAAATGATCATAAATCACTTCCGTAGCTTGCTCTATTTGGCTGAGCTTATTGAAAGGCAGAAGATTCTTAATTGACTTATCTAGTTGTTTTTCTTCGAAAATATTTCTATTCTCGTATATTCGTCGTAACACTGGGTGTAGGTTCTTTGAAAGCGTTGAATCATTTAGTGGAGATGTACGACGAATTATGGCTTTTTTCATATGTGTGTCATCAATATTGCGATAAACTGTTATTTTAGCGTGCTTAAGTGACTGATGCCATGAGCAGAGTAGATGTTAGTCATCGACGAGTAACTATGGATAGATAATAATTTTTAATTCATCTGTTTATACCTAGATCCTGCAAGTGATTATGCTTGCGCAGTGCAAGATATTGATTTGTAGCGTGATTTAAAATTTGAGTGCAATCCTTATTGTGATTGTCGAAAATTTAAAATTGCGATACAGATCAAGAGCTTGTGCTGAGTAAGTGTGAGCACTTGCAGGATCTAGGTTATAGTTTATTCAACAATCAAATTAATCAGGTTTTATTATGTTAACACTTTTCAAAAGTATAACGATTCTTTCCCTTTCATTGTTTTTAATTGGCTGTAATTCCAGTGACATTGTTTCATCTGGTGAAACTGTTTCTGATGGTAAAAGCTACACCATCGGGGGAAGCGTTTTTGGCCAGCTAGGGGAAGGATTAGTTCTGCAATTGAGCGATGAAAACGAGGTGGAGCTTGATCGTGACGGTAAATTTACATTTCCAAATGACGTGCTCAGTGGAACAGAATACAAAATCTCTATCGCTAAACAGCCGATTGATCCAGTGCAAGAGTGCAAGGTAATTGCCCCGGCGACCGGTGGAGGCATAATGCCGACGGAGAATATAGCCAATGTATCAATTGTTTGTGATTTTCGATGGACTAAACCAGTGAGTTTTGACGAAAATATAAGCCATGATGTTGGAAAACCAACAGATTATGAAGTCGTCATGAATAATGACGGAGATGTCGTTATCGTCTGGTTGCAATCTAATGGGACATACGATCAGGTTTATAAAAGTGAGTACCGTGATGGTAAATGGATTCATCCATCTGGGATAGAAGACAGCATAAGTATTAATGGTAGTCATGCTTTTCATCCAAAAGTTGCATTAAATGATAATGGTATTGCGTTAATTACCTGGTATCAAATCGACGCCTTAGAACAACAGTATCTTTTCAAAAGTGAATATTTTGATGACTCTTGGTCTCACCCAGAAAATTTGGAAGATAGTTTTAGCTTTCCTATTGAGTCGGATCTAAAAGAATCATTTAATCCTGAAGTAGCATTAAATGTCGAAGGAGATGGGATTATTATATGGGCGCAAAATAATGGAAATCATATTCAGGTTTATAAAAGTCAATTGAATTCCAAAGTTTGGACGCATCCCAATAGTCTTGCAGATAAAGTCAGTGTTTCGAATAGTCATACGAGTTCACATAAAGTTGCGATGGGTGATAATGGTCATATTGTGATTGCCTGGCAGCAAGCTGGCGATCCAGTAGCTGATAGAGGTACCCAACAGATATTTGTTAGCGAATACCGAGGCACTAAATGGCTTAATCCAAAAGAATTGAAAGACAATGTTAGTTTCGGCCATACCAACGCTAGATCTCCAGTTGTTGCTATCAATAGCAAAGGCCACACCGTTGTCGCTTGGGTTCAATCTGATGGAGATAATGAACATATTTTCAAGCGTCAATATTGGCGGACCGAGGATGAAAATGTTTGGGAATGGTATGAGCAAGAAACATTAGAGGAAGAAGATCGGGTATCAATACCTGGGACTCATTCTGATAAGCCAGTGGTAAAAGTGAATAATAGTGATGAGGCGGTATTGGCCTGGCAATCTAAGGAAGGTGCTGCTGATTTCAATCTTTTTTTTGTTAGGTTTCGTGGCGGTGGATGGAGTGGTGTTAGTACGCCGAGGAGTAGTTTCACCTTTCATCTAACCGATTCAGATATGTCTAGATCAGCAAGAACGCCAAACGTGGCGTTGTCAAATGGAGGCACTCTTGTTCTTACATGGTTTCAAATAGGTGCGGGTTATAATAATTTACTCAAAGCAGTCTTTTCTCCAACCGGTGATAAAACGATTCCCCGTACTATTGAAGATAGTACCTCATTTGGTGGCTGGCTAACTAAAGATGTCAACCAAGCAAGAATTGCCGTAAGCCAGATTATTCAATGTGTAGACGCGGAAGAAATAATCGAAGTTGATGATGAAAGAAATATAACAAGTCATGGCATCGTGTGTGTTGGTGTTGGTGAAGCAATAAAAGTTGATAGTATTGGAACAAAAGTTCAATTTGATGAAGACGGTAATGCTAGAAATTTTATTATTACATGTAATAACGCAGTAAAGAAAAACTTAATTGCCACAAAAGACAATCCCGTAACTTATACACTTAAATGTAAAGGGTCGGAGCATAAAATATTAGCTGATGAAAGTTATAATTATATTGAGAAAACAGAAAAAGATACATTGCTTCCGATGAGTGTGACAGGTGAAGGTAAGGTTGCACTTTCCGATAATGGTGACGGTATTATTGTTTGGTCTCAGAAAACTGACGCTGATGAAAAACTGTTTATCAGTGAAGTAAGAACGCAAACCGCAACGTCGAAATATTCAATTGGTGGCGTTGTTGTTGGATTGGTTGGTTCAGGTTTGATTTTGCAAAACAATAGTACATCTGGTACAGATGATTTGTCGATAATAGAAAACGGCAGTTTTCGATTTTCAAATCGTTTGCCACAAGGTGAAACTTATTCTGTCAGCGTGATTCAGCATCCTACGA
>Ga0316204_10008482_pt1 | contig 14246 bp, 11 predicted proteins | sample 6monrhotite_MG_2_FD_205661 | JGI IMG/M metagenome (GOLD analysis project Ga0316204, IMG submission 205661) | Microbial mat bacterial communities from mineral coupon in-situ incubated in ocean water Damariscotta River, Maine, United States -... | ecosystem: Environmental > Aquatic > Marine >...
TATCAATTAACGGCAACAAAAGAGGGTTATAAACCATTAAATGAAATTATTAAAATTGATTCAGATAATAATTTCTTTGCCTTTCAAATGCATGAAACTCCAGGGTTGGTTGAATTTAATATAGAGCCAAAAACAGATAATGAAATATATTTAAATGACAGACTATTGGGTAATACTCTAAATAGCCAGGAAAAATTGATTCAATATGAAGTGGATAAAGGTGAGTATCTTTTAAAAGTCACCAATCCAAAATATAAAACCTATTCACAAGCTCTAAAACCCAATTGGGGCGAAGTTAAAATTACTAGTAAACCTGAGAATGCTATTATAGAAATAAATACGCTAACAAATAAAGAAAATAACTTTCAGCCTGAAACAAAAAAATTCAATACGCCTGCAGAAATTGAATTGAATGCCGGGGAATATGAACTCAATATCAGTAAAGAAAAATATAAAAGCAAAAAAATACGTTTTAAGGTCAATGCTGGAGAAAAAAATAACCTTGCTAAAATAGACTTAGAGACACAAGATGCTCAGATTATACTGGCAACAGTCCCTACGGGAGGACTTGTTAGAATTGACGGTCAATACTATGGAAAAACACCGACAACCATTACATTACCTGCTATTGTTGAGCACCAAATTGAAATAAGCTTATCAGGTTACGAGACAAAAAAAGAGACCGTGATATTTGAACCCGGAACCGTGAACAAGCTAAATTATAGCCTTAAAGAAGTATCAGGCTCTGTTTTTATAAGCAGTTCACCAACACAGGCAAAATTATATATTAATGGTAAACTCCAGAAAAATTCATCCGGAAAATTTTTTCTCAAAGGCAAAAATAATACGCTTACTGTGAAAGCACAGGGCTATAAAACCCAGACTAAAAGAATTGATGCCAGCAGCTATTCGAAGAATATTAGTATTTTATTGGAAAAAATTCAGAGCAATAAAGTGGTGAAAAAAGTAAGTCAAACGGTGAAAACTCCAACGGCTGTTAAAAGTAAAGAAAATTATATTAATTCAATCGGTCAAAAAATGATTCTAATGAAACCCACAATATTTACGATGGGGTCAACAAAAAATGACATAGGTAGACGTTCCAATGAACCGCAACATCAAGTAAAACTAACCCAGGCATTTTACCTGTCGGACAAAGAAATTAGTAATAAACAATTCAGACAGTTTAATCCAGCACATAATTCAGGTTTTAGTTCAGGTCAATCACTGGATCTTGCGACTAAACCTGTAGTTAATATTAGCTGGAATGATGCTGCGAAATTCGCCAACTGGTTAAGTAAAAAAGAAGGGTTGAGCCCATACTACAAAGAGCTTAAAGGAAACATGATTCCCATCAGTTTAACTACGCAAGTCGATGGTTACAGACTCCCTTTTGAAGCGGAGTGGGAATATTCTGCACGAGGAAATAATAATAAAAAATATCCCTGGATCGGGAGTTTTCCTCCAAAAACTATAAGTGGAAATTTTGCCGATGAATCAGCCTCGAAACAATTAGCCCAAATCATTGATGGCTATAATGATGGCTATAATGTTTCTGCACCCGTAGGAAGCTATAATGCCAACCAGTTTAATTTTTATGATATGGGTGGAAATGTATCTGAGTGGTGTCAGGACTATTATGTACCCTACTCCAGTTCAAGTCCATTGGCTATAAACCCAGTTGGGCCCGAGAAAGGTACACATAAGGTAGTGCGAGATTCCAGTTGGAAAGATTCATCTATAACTGAATTGAGACTCAGTTATAGAGCTTATAGCAAAAAAGCCATGAGTGACATTGGTTTTAGAGTCGCCAGATCAGCACTATGAACAGGATAAAAAAGCAATGGCAAATAACTGTTTTACTTTTTTTAACAGTAACCGCTCTGGTATATTGTCAGCTGGTTTATTCAGAAAGCGACATAGATCAGGCAACTGAACGGACGATAAAAGCATCACCAAAGGAACAGAAAAAAAATTCTTCGAACACCAAACAGAAAAATTTGCAACGTCCCGCTGACTTTATTCCCAGTGAAAAAATCAAAGCTGACAGCTCGGTTTCATTTCCTGTGGATATATAGGAATAAATAAACGAAAACTTTTAAATATAGATTATTTTTTTGATAAGTTTTTATTAACAGTACTGGTAATAAAATATGAATAATAGAAGAAATGTCCCAACGGAATTAATTTACCAAATATTCGCCCTGTTAATTGCTTTTATAATTGTCCATGCAATTTATATTTCTATTATCAGGCCAGAGGCAGATGTCTTTATGAAGCAGGAACATGAAATGATGCTGGCGGACTCTTCCTATGTACAACAACGGAATTTTTATGTGGTAGTCCGGGATTATGAGCAGGAAGCCTGTTTTGTACTGATGTTATGGGCTCTGGCAATTATGGGATTCAAGGGATTGTCTTCATGGCAGCAAAACAAACTTCTAGACAGTGATTTATTAAAACTGCCGGATGATTTACCAATTGGTCCGGAGGACACCAAAGCCTTGCTTAAACGGATCGATAGTATACCGGAAAAAATTCATCATTTTCTTCTGCCAAGAGCTTTGCGGGTTGCGATTCAACGCTTTGCAGCAACGCGTAATGTTCATGATTCAGCCACAGCGATACGAGATGCCTGCGATTCCGAAGCCCAGCGACTGGAAAGTGAATTGTCCATTATCCGTTACATTGCCTGGGCCATACCTTCGGTTGGCTTTATCGGTACGGTCAGAGGAATTGGTGATGCATTATCTCAGGCAAACAGGGCTCTGGAAGGTGATATTACCGGTGTCACTGAATCATTAGGAGTGGCCTTTAATTCCACCTTTATTGCCCTGGTGATTTCTATAGTGCTGATGTTTTTTATCCACCAATTACAATTATTACAGGAAAGGCTGGTTCTTGATTGTGAAAATTATTGCGATCAGAATCTGATAGTTCGACTGCATAGCAAAAGTTAAACAGTGGAATGAAAAAAAGTAAACGTTCTATCTCTGCTTTTAATTTATCGTTTCTCGATATTATGTTTTGTGGATTTGGTGCGGTGGTATTATTGGTCTTGATCATAAATTCCAAAATTATCAGTGACAATAAAATAAAATATCAGGACCTGAGTTCAGAAGTTGATCAGGCAACAATAGCAATAACCGCAGCAGAACTCTATCAACGGAACTTACAAAATAAACTGCAGCAGACACAGGCACAGTCAGAAAAAACTCAAAGTGAAATCAATCAAATACGCGCAAGCATTGCTGAGCTACAGGATAAAAAGCAACTGGATTCACAGAAAACGCAGGCATTAAAAACACACATCAATGCCTTACAAAGTGATTTAAAGCAGCTCGATCAGAAAAATCGGCAACTCAAACAAAACATTGACCGCTATAAAAATGACAGCGGTAATAAAGTTCGCCAATACGAAGGTGAAGGAAATCGTCAGTACTTAACCGGTCTTAAACTCGGAGGCAAACGGGTATTAATACTGCTGGATAGCTCAGCTTCAATGTTAGATGACACGATTGTCAATATTATTGTTAAACGCAATATGTCAGATGAGGTCAAAAGAATGACAAAAAAATGGCAACAGAGCACTAACATCGTTCGCTGGCTGGCAGCCAATCTGCCAAAATCCAGCGAGGTAATTATTGCCGGTTTTAATGACAAGTTCAAATCTCTTGCTGACAAGCAGTCAATGTCATGGCTGAAAACAACTAACGTTAGTCAGATGAATAGCCTGTTTAATAATTTATCACGCCTGGTTCCACAACAGGGAACCAACTTATACAAGGCGTTTGCTGAAGTTAGAAAAATGAGCCGAAAACCGGATAATATAATTTTGATTACCGATGGTTTACCCACTCAGGGTAGAATTAAAAGCACCAGCAGCAAGATCTCGCCATCACAACGAATTAAGTTGTTCCAGCAAGCGATTAAAAAATTGCCTGCTGGTATACCGGTCAATACTATATTATTGCCTATGGAAGGTGACCCCATGGCGGCTTCTTTATTCTGGCAACTGGCTATCGATAGCAAGGGTTCATTTCTGACTCCCAGTCAGGATTGGCCTTAAGTATGCAACGATGAAAAAAAATCGTAAATCAATCGAAATATTTAATCTGTCATTTCTGGATGTCGTTTCCTGTGGCTTTGGCGCTATTATCCTGTTATTGGTGATCAGTAAAGTTACCCAACCTATGGTGGTGCAACAAACCACCAGTGATTTATCCAAAACACTCATTCAATTAGAAGAAAAGTTGATCAAGGTTCAAGGTGAAATTAACAGTACTCATACCATGCTGATGGATTCACAACAACAATTACAACAACTAAAACATCATCTGGATGAGAACACTGGAACATTAACCGAAATCCAGGGGGAATTTCAAAATGCCAGCAATACCTTACAAGCCCAGACCAAAATACAACAACAATTAAGCACCGCCCGACAGAGCCTGAGCGAAGAAATGCAAAGACTTCAAAAAAATACGCCGGTTATTAACAAAGAAAATACCATCGGTGGTATTAGTGTTGATAGTGAATATATCATCTTTATTATTGATACCTCTGGTTCCATGCAAAATTTTGCCTGGTCTCTGGTAAGAAAAAAAATGCAGGAAATATTAAAGGTACATCCAAAAGTGAAAGGGATTCAGGTCATGAATGATATGGGTGATTATATGTTCAGTCAGTATGCCGGGAAATGGATTGCTGATACACCGGGCAGACGACGGGCTATTTTAAAAACCCTGGCTTCTTGGGAACCCTTTTCCAATTCTTCACCAGAAGAAGGCATTACCCGGGCTATTAAGACTTTTTATTCCTCTGACAAACAAATAGCCCTGTATATTTTTGGTGATGATTTTTCCAGAGGTTCAATACAATCGGTTATTAGCACAGTAGAACGTTTGAATCATTCCAATCGATCCGGTGGTAAGCGGGTTAGAATTAATGCTGTGGGTTTTCCTGTGCTGTTTAAACAGCCAGGAGCTGAAATGAATATTGCCCGGTTTTCGGCATTAATGAGAAAGTTGGCGGAAAACAATAATGGCAGTTTTGTGGGCTTAACCACAACCAGATAAAAGCTCGGGACTGGTTTTAAAAATTAAATGCTTTAGAATAAAAGCGAATGACAAAAAAAATCTGCTTATAAAGATTGGAGTTGTTAATGATAAAAAAATGCTTTCTTTACCCGGTGCTCGGTCTATTGTTAAGTGCCTGCCAGACAAATTTTCCGGTCGCTACAGAACAACAATTATGTAATGACACGGTTGAAGCAATTGAACTGACGGATATTGATTATCTTCTGTTTGCCAATAGAATGATTGATTCTATGATCCACCATAAAAACATCCAGCAAGAAATTATTGGTAACCGAATGACCTTGAGTATTTTACCCGTTGAAAATAATACTAGTGAAGCAATTAACATGATTGCAATCAATAAGGCCATTAAAAATCGTGTACTGCGTTCCGGTCAGTTTATCATTAATGAATCGGCATCTGGCCCTTTTCAATTATCCGGAACATTCGCAAACAAACAGCGTTCATCTTCAGCATGTGCAGAAACCTATACGCAATTTTCATTACAACTGATGAATACGCAAAATAAGCGTATCCTCTGGTCAGAAGATACAAAATTCAATTAATGACTCAAAATCAAGATTTCTTATGGCAAAATTACCAGAAAAAACCAGACAAATAGCCCAGGTTCATGCACAATTGATCAATAGCGTGGTAATGGCCTGTCATAATAGCGCCTTACTTCCACAACTGGAACCGGTTTTAAAATCAGCAGAAGATAATGGCTGGATAGATTTAATGGCCAGGATCAGAAAAATACTGGCAGGTTCACGCAGTACTAATCTATTGCTTGGGCTGGATGAAGAAGATGCAGCCATAACTTTGGCAATTCTGGTAGGCTTGCAGGATGCCACGCAACTACCGAAAGCCGTAGAGGCTAGTGATTCCGGCTTCGCTGCCCCGGGTTTGGCGGCAATGATAAATGCTGCGGCAAAAGGCGATGTTAAGGCATTATCCATTTTGGGTGACATGGCTGAACAAATGGTCGCAGCACCAGGAAATATGCGTTATATGGGCGCTATAATCAGACCGTTAATCAATGGTGAACGGGATTTAAAAAAACTCACCAAGAATATGGATGAGCAGGGTGTCCAGCTGGTAGAGAGTTTATTGGCGGAACTGGATAAGCTCAATCTACAATAAAAATAACACAGATACATTTTGGTGTCGGTTCTTGTATTTCTTAACGGTTTAAACATTCCATTTATGATGTTCAATCAAGTATTGGTTAAATGCTTATTAAGCCTACAGAATAAGCCTATTGTAAGATCTATCTTACGTTAGTGTAGTCCAGTACCGACAATGTTTTCAATCCAATTAGCTTATAAATTATCAAACTGATAAATAACCTAGTATTTTTCTCTTGTATTCTTTTTATCTTGTCATATAATTAAAAGTAAAACCAAAATAAACTTCTCTAGCTTCCAAATTACGCCTGAAGGAATTAAGGCAAAGACCGGCGGTTAAGTCGATATTTAAATCGTCACTTCAGATTAATCAATAGGATTGAACATGAAAGGAGTGAAAAATGAGAAATTACCTACCCACCATAAAACAGCGGATAATTGTTAAAGCTAGTATTGTTCTGCTTTTATTGTTTTCTTCTCCATTTGCACATGCTGATAAGGATAGACAGGCCTGTATTGATACAGCAAAAAGCGGCTTGTTGGAGGTTGCGGATGATCGCTCCAAACGGTTTCTAGGCAAGGTGCAAGAGGATACCGCACGTTGTCGTGGTGGTGAGAAAGCGGTTAGATACCGCAACACTCCCTGGGTTGACTGGCAAAATTATTACGCCACAGGTGATGCCAGCAGTAAGAAAGAGGGGCGTGATGCCATAACCAAACTTGGCAAGCACCTGAAACCAAATGGACGAGGCGTCGACGGAGCTTTGATGGATCTGGAATATCAGAGAATTGAATTAATAAAATTCAATTTATTCGATCAAAATACCTATGAAGAATATATTATGGGTAGAAAAGGCCAGCCGGGTCCTATCCTGAAATACTGGAATGAAATGCGCCTGCCAGAGGAGCATCAATACTATCAGGATGTTGGTGCAGATGGTAAGCAATTATGTAAAGGTCAACTAATTACCCACCGAACACTGACTGGTATCTGTAATGATCTGCTCAACCCGTTAATGGGTTCCAGCGGTATGCCATTTGGTCGCAATATGCAGTTTGATGCCACCTTCCCACGCCTTGGACTGAATGAGCTGTCCCAAAACCGGCACGGTGATCGAATCAGTTTACTAAAGCCGGATCCACAATTAATCAGTAGAAAACTGTTCACCCGGGAACAGACAGAAGGAAATGGATGTAATCAGGGTCTCGGTGAGAAAAACTATTCATTGGAGTCTAACTGCGATTATCTAAAAGCCCCATTTTTCAATGTGCTGGCGGCGTTCTGGATTCAGTTTATGACCCATGACTGGTTTTCACATACTAATGAAGGCCGTAATGAACCGGGACTGCAAACGGTTGGCTGTTTGTCGGAACAGGCACGTGCACTTGGATGTCGTGAGGCGGATCGACGCGAACCAGTGCTTTATGAAAAAACCACGGCGGCGAAAAAATTCAAACACGATGGTCAGACCTACAGTAATAGAGCGCCTAAAACCACCCCTAATCTTGTGACCGCCTGGTGGGATGCTTCACAGATATATGGCCATGATGAACGGTCGTTAAAACGTGTGCAGAGAGATCCCAATGACCCGGCAAAATTACTATTGAAAAATAACTATCTGCCGCTGTTGCCGGCTTGTGAGACTTACTCGGAAGATTGCCCGGTCCAGCCGCAGTGGTCAGGACAGGAAGCTGCCGGTTTTCCTGACAATTGGAATATCGGCACCAGTTTTTATCACAATCTGTTTAGTCGCGAGCATAATTATTTTGTCGATAAATTTCGCGCCATACAAGAAAAAACTCCAAACGCCGATTCTGGATTTCGAGATCCCGATAAACCGGACAAAGTCATTACTCTCAAAGACGTTGATGACGAACGTCTGTTTCAGGCTGCACGACTCGTCGTAGCCGCTGAAATTGCCAAGATTCATACCATTGAATGGACGACGCAATTATTATATGACGAGCCATTATTTGCCGGCATGAATTCTAACTGGTATGGCCTGTTTAACCATGAAGAGGATCGTGTGTCAAAAATTCTCCGGGGTATCTTTGATAAAGATGAAAATGTCTTCAGTCGAACTTCCGAAACAGTGGCTGGATGGTTTTCAGATTCATCGGATGAAAAAAAGGCCAACTCGATATACTCCGTGCTTGCCTCCGGTGCCGGTATTTTTGGCCTGGGCAACAAAAAACCAGCGGGCATGCTCTGGTGGAAACATGACGGCTGGGACATCAACAAGCTCGAAGAAGACGTCAATGGCGGAATCAATCATTTTGGCTCCCCCTTTAATTTTCCTGAAGAATTCACCTCTGTTTATCGTTTACATGCGCTGGTTCCAGATTTAATCGAATTTCGGGAAGCTGATAATCCTAATGAAATATCATTAAAAATACCCGTAATTGATAGTGCCAGAGGTGGTGCCACTGAACTAATGCATCAGCGTGGTATTGATAATTGGGCACTGAGTATGGGACGTCAACGCCTGGGTGTATTACATCTTCGTAACCAGCCATTATTTTTGCAAAACCTGCCAATGCCACATCTAAATTCGAAAAGCAAAAAGCTCGATATCGTCGCACTGGATCTGATTCGTGATCGCGAACGTGGAGTGCCCCGGTTTAATGAATTTCGTCGTCAAATCGGTCTCAAGACGCTGACCAGTTATGATGATTTTGTCAATCAGCATTTGGCCAGGGATGATCCCTGGCGTAAGCACCAGGAAGAATCTGTGGTCCGAATGCGTGAGATATATGGCAGCCACATTTGCGATGTCAGTAAAATCATTTCTAAAGTCCAGCGTAATGCCGACGGCAGTTTTATCAATGACTGTCTTGGTCATCCGGACGGTTCACGAGTCGATAATATTGAAGACGTTGACAATATCGTGGGCTGGTTGGCTGAATATACCCGGCCACACGGCTTTGCCATCTCCGAAACACAATTTCATATCTTTATCATTAATGCCTCGCGCAGACTATTCAGTGACCGATTTTTTACCTCCAGTTTCCGCCCTGAGTTTTATTCCACTCTTGGCTATGACTGGGTGATGAATGATGGTTTGTTGTCTGAATGTCCCTACCCTGTCAGCACAGAAAAAGATGGCTCTAAGTCCTGTCTGGAACCCGAAAAAATTAACGGGCATACGATGAGAGTCTCACCACTTAAACGCTTGCTGATACGAAATATTCCGCAACTCAAGGATGAGCTTCTGCATGTAAAAAATGCATTTGATCCCTGGGCTCGAGACCGGGGAGAATACTATAGCCTGGCCTGGAAGCCACGCCCGGGTGCCGAATCCGATCCAGCGTTTTCAGAAAAATAACCGGAGCTGAGCGATGAAAAACCAACAAAAAAAACGCTCTTCCTATTTTCAATTTGCTGGTTTAACTATATTGATTGTCATGTTCATATCAGTATGTTCCAGCGATGAAAATGATGCCTCAATTGATCAGCTGGTTGCTGAGATGAGCCAGCGCATTGAAACCATTACACTGGCTGAAAGCGAAAATAAAATTATTCCCAGGTTTAATCAACCGAAAACCATTGCTTGCGTGAATGGGCAATTTCGGGTTCATGACAATATCCCCGAACAACTGAGACAGGGTATCTTTTCACAACCCGGAAACTATCCCGCCATGTTGCGATTTGCTAATGCCACAAACCGTGATGATTCCAAAAAAGATATTCGCGGATTGTCGATCCGATTAGCTAATGTGCAAGGACCGGTACTTTGGGGTGAACCGGGTTATCAGGATTTTGTGTTGAACAGCTATCCCGCACTTTTTGTCGCTACCCCGGAGGAGTTTTTGGCTTTTATCCGCGCACGGCAGGAAGATAAAAAACTCAGCTTCTTTTTGAATCCCTTCGATTCTCATCTGAAATCACTGTGGATTGTTATAAAAGCACGGAAAACACACATGAGTCCGCTTGATATCCGCTACTGGAGTACGGTCCCGTTCCAGTTGGGTGAGTCGGGGGTTAAGGCGGTTAAATATTCAGTCATACCCTGCTCAGGCTATAAAACCGAGGAGGCAGTGAATCCTGGCAAGAATCAATTGCGCAGCGCCATAAAAACACATCTTGAGCAGGAACCGGCCTGCTTCAATTTTGCGCTACAAACGCAGACCAATGAGCAATCCATGCCCATTGAAGATGCCTCGGTAATTTGGGATGAAAAGCTGTCACCATTTCAGACAGTTGCAACGATAATGATTGAAAATCAGGATTTCGATAATCCGGAATCATTGGCAATTTGCGAACGCAGCAGTTTTAATCCCTGGCAAAGCCTAACGGCCCACAAACCACTGGGTAGAATGAATCAGGTCCGTCGCCAGGTTTATTCAAATGCTGCCAAACTTCGGAACAAGGAGTAACGAATATGCATATCACCGTAAAATCCTGGTTAAGTAAATCACGAGAAGAACTGGATGAAATTTATCGCGATGCCAAGCCGGGAAACATTCCCCTTGGAGATACCCGAGGTACCGCTATTCTTGCGGGATCGTTTTTTTCAAAAATTGTGGCTGCGTTTGCTCGCCTCTTTGCCTGGCAGGGAAAAATATTTGATTTGTTTTGTCCGGATGGTCAGGCAGGGATTTTGGTCAATAAGATAACCCCGATTAGCCTGACATTTATCGTCGCTAAAGTATATCGTGACAAAAGTTGGCTTGATGATAAGGAAACCATTGTTATTGATTATTCAAAGACGTCATTCTTTGCTAAAGTGATCCGCGATGAAATTCGCGAAATAGAACCGGGTATTTACCTTGGAAAAGTATGGTGGGGAAAGAAACGTATCCTGGATTTTGCTCTGACAAAAGTTAATCCTGATTAAGGAATTCTTTAAATGTTCAAGCTGAGATACAAAACATGACGCCTCAGTCCGCTTTTATGATTGTCGCAACTGTACGTGATGGACAGGTAAACGACTTACGTAATCTGCTGGCCGACATGAACAAAAGTCCGGGAGTCGTTGATCCTAATAACAGTCTGTTGCCATTTGGCCAATTTGTTGGTTTACACGTTGCCCGTCTGGTCATTTTGGAAGCAAAGACTGCAGATGAAATCAGTGCCTATGGCTTGACGCCCCGTCCCTGGCAATCTTCATTGGTTTTTCTTGGTGATTATGATGGTGAAACTGATGCATTTTTTGCTCAGCTGGTTACTAAATCAGGAACCGGTTTAGCTAAAATCTTTTCCTTTTGCGAAGGTTTTTCGCAACAGAATGATGACCTGCTGGCCTGGTTAAAAGCACATGATATACAACCACAGGCCAATTATATCAATCACATTGGCCGAACCGTCAGACAAGTCCATGAAGAAGTCGCATTGCATCAAAGTCTGTCTGATTATTTACAGACCATCGTTGATGAGGTCGGCCGGGGAAATACCCGGGCTTTAAGGCAAAAACTTTTGTCTCATGTTGAGCTGGAAAAACACGCCGGGAGGCTCAGCCTGACGCCACCGGAAACAACGCCCACTACCTGGAAAATACGCAATCTGCTGCACAAATTTGGCATACCGCTACTACTGCTCTTGCTGTCGCCGCTATTCCTGATCCTGGCACCCTTTATTGCCTGGCGCCTACGTATACTGGAACGTTCGGACCCTGAAATTGTTATCCGGCCCGAGCATCAACATATTCGGGAACTATCAGTGCAGGAAGATCGTTATATCAGCAATCAGTTCAATGTTTTTGGCGATATAAAACCCGGACTGTTTCGTTTGTTTTTGTTGAAGTTTTCGCTTCTGTTGCTGGACTACTCGGCAAGGCATATTTATAACCGCGGTTTTCTTACCCGGGTAAAAACCATTCATTTTGCTCGTTGGGTGCTTATGGACAATAACCGTAGAGTTTTTTTTGCCAGCAATTATGATGGCAGTCTGGAGAGCTACATGGATGATTTTATCAACAAAGTTGCCTGGGGGCTGAATCTTGTGTTCAGTAATGGTGTGGGTTACCCCACAACAAAGTGGCTGATTAAAGGCGGTGCTGAGCATGAACAGGAATTTAAATTCACCCTTAGACGGCATCAATTACCCTCGGAAGTCTGGTACAAAGCCTATCCTGATATCACTGCCTATGAATTATCACGTAACAGCCTCATTCGCCAGGGTGTGGAAATTCGCCAGTCCAGTAATGAAGAAATCCGTGCATGGCTAAGCCTGATCTAAGCAAGGAGCGTGGTGATGAAAGATTCAAGCCAAGTTAATTTTGACGATCTGCAGGGGCTGCTTCGTTATAGTCACGGGAAATTAACCGACACCTGTTTCATGTTACTGAACATTGCCGATATAAGGGCCGCTAAACAATGGCTGGACAGCGCACCGATCAGCAATGCAACCGCAACAAAACCTCTACCGGCTACAGCTTTGCAAATCGCCTTTTCAGTCCAGGGATTACGGGTATTGGGACTGAAAAAATCCGTTATTGATGAGTTCTCTGATGAATTCATCATTGGCATGGCTGGAGATGAGAGTCGCTCCCGTCGTCTTGGCGACATTGCCGCTAATGCCCCGGAGCATTGGCACTGGGGAGGCGATGCTGCGCAGGTAGCACATGTTTTATTGTTACTTTATGCCAAAAAGGATGGCATAGAAGCCTGGCGAAAAAACGTCGAAGGCGAGCAATTTTCGCAGGCATTTAATTTACTGGCCTTGCTGCCGACCCTGGATATCGGCGCCATTGAACCGTTCGGATTTTCTGATGGTATCAGTCAGCCGAAAATTGACTGGACGCGTCAACAAAGTACGGATATTCATAAACGTGATCGCTATTCCAACTTTCTGACTGTTGGTGAGATGGTGCTGGGTTATCCCAATGAATACGGTGAGTACACTAACAGACCGCTCATCAATCCGAAACAGGACAAGCTGGCTGCGGAATTACCTGATGCCGAAGAAAACCCGGCATTGAAAGATCTTGGACGTAACGGTTCATACCTGGTGATACGACAGTTGCACCAGGATGTTCCCGGCTTCTGGCAATTTCTTGACAAAGTGACAGGCTCGGTAGCGGAAAAACGCGAACAACTGGCTGCATCCATGGTGGGTAGAAGACGTGATGGTTCGCCATTAGTCCCTATGGCAGATGAACCGATTCCCGGTAGTGCACCGACAAACCAGAACAATCACTTCACCTACAGGATTGACCCGAATGGACAAAAATGTCCACTGGGCGCACATATTCGTAGGGCTAATCCGCGCACCGGTGATTTCCCTACTCCCGTGACCGGTTTCATTAACCGATTGCTTAAAATTCTGGGTTTTGCAACCACCCGTGCGGATGAAGATCTGATTGCCTCCACTCGATTCCATCGAATACCAAGACGCGGGCGCAGCTATGGTCCCCTGCTGACACCGGAACAAGCGCTCAAAGCTGATGCACCGGAAGCCGAGCGGGGTCTGCAGTTTATTTGTCTGGTTGCCAATATATCCAGACAGTTCGAATTTGTACAGAACGCCTGGTCAATGAGTAGTAAATTTGGTGGCGTGCAGCAGGAAAGCGATCCGTTATTGGGACATCGCGAACCTTTACAAAGTAATGATAGCACTGCTCAATTCAATCAACCAGACGCCAGTGGGCCAATGCAGAAAACCTGCGAGCTGCCGCAATTTATCCGCGTGCGTGGCGGCGGTTATTTTTTTATGCCCGGCTTGAGGGCGATAAAATACATTGCCGCTGTGCCCATCAACGGGAGTGAAAAGCCATCATGACGTTCAAGACCCGAATACTGAAATTTATTCACTGGATTTTATTGCAATTGCTGCATATCGAACGCCGGCTGGAACCCTGGTTCCGGCCATTGCTAAACCGTCTTTTTCGCGAGCCCAGTGCAAAGCTTATTCAGTTTTTTATTAACCTGCAACGCCAAGACGAAAAGCTGCAACTGGCTGAGGAAATAATTGACCCTGATGAGGAGCAAAGTCTGGATAGCATTATCGACCTGATGGCGGATCAGATGCGTGGTCATTTCAAACCAGGAGCTTATGAACGGGGCGGGAATACAAAAACCCATGGCATTGTTCGGGCCACGG
>Ga0316204_10008483_pt1 | contig 14246 bp, 13 predicted proteins | sample 6monrhotite_MG_2_FD_205661 | JGI IMG/M metagenome (GOLD analysis project Ga0316204, IMG submission 205661) | Microbial mat bacterial communities from mineral coupon in-situ incubated in ocean water Damariscotta River, Maine, United States -... | ecosystem: Environmental > Aquatic > Marine >...
TTTCGCTACGACCTCGGCCGATGTCCATGTGGTGCCATCAGAAAATTCCAGGTTTGGCGCGGTTTGGTTCGGATGCCAGGGCGAATCAGGCGCACTATCGGTCCTGCCCGGAATGGTCAGTGAATCACCGCTCTTTAAGGCAATGACCATCGTATTGCCCTCCATGGAGATGGTTACATCATCAGGGGAAATTCCTGTATCAAACAGAACCGTTGATTTTTCCAGATCACCATGGCCACCGTATGTTCCGATACCGGTCAACACATCATTGCCGTCGCCCGTGGAAAACAGGATGGTTGAATTACCGCCGACATGGACGAAATCATCGCCCATACCGCCGCTGACAACAGAATTTTCGCCACTGTGAATAGTATCATCCCCAGTTCCACCGTCGACAATCGAGTCCTTGCCGGTGCTCAGCCAGTCGTTTCCTACCCCACCGAACAATTGGTTGTTTTCACCACTGGAAATCCTGTCGTCGCCCGCGCCGCCATCGATGCGGTTGTTGACACCTCTGGCCAGGGCGTAATCGTTGCCGTCGCCCAGGCTTATGGACGCGTTGCTGTAGGCTTCGACGTCATCATTGCCGCTGCCGGCGTCTATGACGCCGTTGTCGTAGGTTCTTACCGTGTCATTGCCTTCTCCGGCAGCGATCCGGGCATTGTCGTATGCCGTGATGGTGTCGTCTCCCATGCCGCCCTGAATTTGGGCGTTGTCATAGGCACGGATGGTGTCGTTGCCTTTCCCACCGCTGGCTTGAATGTTATTGTAGGCACTGATGTAGTCATCGCCGTAACCGCCATCGATCCGGGCATTGTCGTAGGCACGCAAGTGGTCATCGCCGCGTCCACCCATAATTCGGGAATTATTGTAAGCCGAGATGATGTCATTGCCATCCCCGCCGTCAATTTTTGAATTTCCATATGTGTCGATGATGTCGTTTCCGCCGCCACCCCGGATGTGGGAATTCTCGTAGGCGTTGATTTTGTCGTCGCCGTTGCCACCAAGAATGCGGGCGTTGTTATAGGCCGATATGGTGTCGTTACCGTCTCCGCCAGAAATTTGAGCATTATTGTAAGCGCTGATGGTGTCATTGCCTTCGCGCCCTGCAATAAAGGCATTATTGCGGGCGCTGATGGTGTCGCCTTTCATTCCGCCCCAAACGCGGGCGTTATTGCCGGCCTCAAGCGGGTCGCCGTTGGTATTTGGCCGTTCCCAGCCATCAGGGGTGTTGCTGTCGCCCTTGTAGGCTGTGTCTTTCAACAAGGACATGAAGTCGAGAAAAGGGCTTTTGGAGAAGCCAGACTGCATTTCGTCAAATCCGTCGCGCATGGCTTTTTGCCAATCGCTGTCACGGGCCTTGATATCGGCTATCAATTGTTTGTTCGCCGCTTTTATTCGCTCGTTATGACTGTTGAAATTTGTCAGTGCTGCTGGTGCGCGTGTCGCGTCCGTCGTCATGGCTGCCCCCTTCCTGTATTGGCTTTGTTTTTATTCCTTGGTCAACGTGTTGCAATCGGCACGCCAATTCGTTGCCTGAAGACCAAATATGCAAATTCCCTAGGGAGAGAAAGGGGTGGCGACATACTATTGCGCCGGAAAGGAATTGGTAAGGATTTTGGATTAAAGTAAAATGACGGTTATTATTGCCGCCTGCCCGGCAAAAGCTGCCGGGCTCACGATTCCTGACTCATATTCTTATTTCTTCGGGCGCTAGGATGAGCCAGCAACGGTCCCTTATGCAAACTCGCTAATTTCATAGGTGTTGGCGTTAACTTAACGGGTTATATCGAGTTCAAAGCCTTGCAACATAAACCTTCCCGTCACGTTTTTTCCAACCCGCACCAATTAGCAATAAACAGGGCGATGGATTGGGTAACACGGCGCATTGAATCCAGATTTACCCGTTCGTTAAAGCCGTGGATGGCTTCGGCCGTCGGGCCGTAAACCAGCGCCGGGGTGTCGGCATAAAGCCCAAAGAAACGGGCATCGGTTGTCGCCGTGACCGCAAATTTTTCCAGGCTGTCCCCTGTTACCCTTTGATGGGCATCTTCCAACGACGCGATGGCCTGGATTGCTTCGGGTTTGTCGTGATCTGCCAGGGCATAACCTTCGGCGAGAAAACCGTGGCAGACGATTTTCGGTTGGTTCTTTCGCAGGAATGCATCCCCGTTTGCCGCTTCCTTGATGCAGTTTTCTATTTCAGCGCGGGCGATGTTGATATCCTGGCCAGGGTAGATCGCCATTCGCACATCAAAGCAGCACCATGCCGGTACGCTCGAGGCCCAATCGCCCCCTTCAATCCGGCCTATGTTCAGATTCAGGGGATGTTCGTGATGGTCATAGTGCGCGCATGTATTTTCCGGCCCGTTCCAGCGGACTTCGAGTTCCCGTAATGCCGCAATGAGGGGAATTGCCGCCTCGATCGCGTTAGACCCACTGCCTGCAACGGATACATGAACGGGAACGCCTTTCAAGTGCACCTGCATCCAGATCACACCAATCTGCGCCGTGATCAGCTTTTCATCGAATGGCTCGGGGATCAGGGCAGCATCTGCCTTGTATCCACGTTGCAGACAAGCCAGGGCGCCGTTGCCGGTGCATTCTTCTTCAACGACGGACTGGATATGAACATCGGCACCCGGCTGGTAACCGATATCGCGCAACGCATCCAGGGCATATACATTGGCAGCCAAACCGGCTTTCATGTCTCCCGTACCGCGACCGTACATCCAGCCGTCGGCACAATGAGGTTCGAACGGTGGTGTTTCCCACATATCCAGCGGACCAACCGGCACCACATCGATATGACCGTTGAGGATTAGTGATTTGCCATTTTTGGACCTGCTGCGGTGCGTGCCAACCACATTAAGGGCATTGTCATAATTTCCGATTACCGGGGAAAAACCCGGTAAATGAGCGATGTCATCGACATTGATCGTCCAGGTGTCTGTTTCGTAATTGCGCCCCTTCAGGGTTTCTTCCATAAACCCCTGGGCGCTTTGCTCGTTACCCCGTGTTGACGGATGGCCTGAAAGTTCGGTTAAAAACGCAATTTGCTCGTCGAACCGGTTATCGACGGCAGTCATGATCTGGTTGGCAAGATCGCGATCCATGGTTACGAGGCTCCCTAGAAGGTTGGCAACTTGATTTCCGGTACATGTAACGGCGCACCGGTTGCGGCCACCACATGATCAACCGTAATCCCCTCGGCTATTTCGCGAAGAACCATCCCATCGCCCGTAACGTCAATTACGGCCATGTCGGTGTAGACCCGGTTAACGCATGCCGCAGCGGTTAACGGCAGGCTACATTCCTTAACAATTTTAGACTTTCCGTGCTTGTCCTGGTGGCTGGTCAATATGGCGACACGGCGCGCCTTCTGCGCCAATTCGATTGCACCGCCAGCGCCTGGAGTGAACAACCCTGGTATAATCCAGTTCGCCAGATCGCCTTTCATAGACACCTGAAAAGCACCCAATATTGTCAAGTCGAGCCGCCCACGTCGCACCAGAGCAAAGGATACCGAGCTATCAAAGAAAGCGGTTCCCGGCAAGGTCGACACGTACCCGCCACCGGCATCGATAAGATTCCGGTCGGCGTCTTCCAAGGGAATGCTGGGACCCACCCCGGCAATTCCATTTTCCGAATGCAGGCAAACGGGCTGGTCGGCTTCTATATGATTGATCACCTTGGTCGGCAACCCGATCCCAAGATTGACAACCATTCCCGCCTGAATCTCCTGGGCCGCGCGGCGGATCATTCTTTCCTTAGCGGTGGACAACACCGTACTCCTTCGTCAACTCAGAGAGTGCGACAACGCAATCGACGAACGGGCCGGGAGTATGGATCGTGACGGGAGATAAATCTCCCAATGCCACCAGTTCCTCTACTTCGACAAGAACCTTGTCCGCCGCCATCGCCATCAGCGGATTGAAATTTTGCGCACTTGCCGCGTAGGTCAAATTCCCAAACGGGTCGGCACGGTGGGTGTGAAGCAGGGCAAAATCCGCCTGCAAAGATTTTTCAATAAGGGCGGGACTTCCCTCGAAATCGACAACGGTTTTTCCAGCCGCCAATTCTGTCTCGATAGCAATATCTGTCAGGAAGCCAAAAAGACCGGCACCGGCGGACCGAATGCGTTCGGCCAGAATACCCTGGGCACAAAATTCCACTTCCAGGTGATTTTCATTCATCATCTGAATGGCCCGGGGGTTGAGCCCAATGTGCGTCGCGATTAATTTTTTCACCTGACCATTTTCCAGCAAATGATCGATCCCCATGCCGGTTTCGTTGGCATCGTTTTTGATTATCGTCAGTCCTTTTTGGCCCTGACGAACCAGTTCATCTATAAGGCAAAATGGCGTTCCGGGAACGCCAAAGCCACCTATCATAACGGTCGCGCCATCACTTATCTGGTTAATTGCCGCTTCAATCGTTGTTGTTTTATCAGCGAGCATCAAGACGTCCCCAATGGCAGACCAAGTGATTTGGCAAGGGCATCCAGACTGTCGGTCAGTTTTTCCATGATTTCCGAAATCTGGTCGGGTGTGATGATCAAGGGCGGGCAAATCAGGAAATGGTCGCCTTCGATCCCACCGCGTGTCCGTCGCGAATAGATGATCAGGCCCCGGTCGTAGGCAAGATTGACGAGTGCGTCAAAGGCGTTCAGGTGCTTCGGCAGCGGATCCATCGTTTCACGATCAGCAACCAGTTCGAAGGCGAGCAAAAGGCCCTTGCCGCGCACATCACCGATAAATGGATAACGATCCATTAAACCGGTGAGTTCAGATTTAAGAAGGTAGCCCTGTGTTGCGGCGTTACGGACCAGTCCTTGTCGCTGGATTTCCTCGATCACCGCCAATCCGGCGGCACAAGCCAGCGGGTTCCCGGCGTAGGTAAATCCGTGCTGAAATCCACCGTTGGCCATAACGGCATCAACCAGGTGATGATCAGCGACCATGGCGCCCAGCGGCGCGTACCCGGCGGCAAAACCTTTCGATAGCGCGATGATATCCGGCCTGATATTCCAGTGTTCGGCAGCAAGGAACTTGCCGGTTCGCCCAGCGCCAGTCATTACCTCGTCATAGATCAAGAGGATACCGAACTCATCACAGATATCCCGTATACGGCCGTAATAACTGTCGGGCGCGACCAGCGCACCGGTTGATGCACCGCCAATGGGCTCCATGATAAAGGCCAGAATGGTTTCCGGTCCTTCAATCAGAATTTGGTCCCGCAACATATTTGCGTACCGAAGGCCACGCTCTTCGTCGCTGAAATTGTCGTTATCCAGGTAGCATGTGGGGGCTGGTATTTTCGGCATTGAGCGCATCATCGGCTCGAACGGCCCGGTCAACGGATCATACCCCGTCAGGGCCAGCGCGCCGAGAGTACAGCCGTGATAAGATGGAAATCGGGAGATAACTTTCCACCGTGACGGTGCCCCTGTCGCTACGGCATACTGCCGGGCCAGCTTGACAGCGCTTTCCACCGCTTCAGACCCACCGGACACGAAGAACACACGGTCCAAACCTTCGGGCATGAGGGAGGCGGTCATTGACGCCAGGCGTTCGGCTGGATCATTTTGAAAATGCAATCGATAGCCGAACGTAGCTTTGGCCATCTGTAACTGCATAGCCTCGAGAACCCGTGGATTACTGTGGCCGATATTCGAGACCATGGCCCCGCTGCATCCATCCAGGTAGCGGTTGCCATCTGTATCGTACAGATAAATTCCTTCCGCCCGATCCAGCATGGGGCGGTGTGTTTTAGATTGATAAAACAGATTTGATTTTCGGGGAAGAGTCTCGCTTATCACGGGGTTACTCATCAAATACCTGCTGGAGGAAGGCTTGCGTTTTTTCGTCCTGCGGATTTCGGAAAACTTGTTCAGGGGGGCCTGCTTCGACGACAATTCCATCGGCCATAAAAACAACATGATCCGAAACATCTTCTGCGAAACGCAGGTCATGGGTGACGATGATCATTGTCATGTGTTCCTGGGCCAACTGCTTCATAACGCGATTGACCTCGCTCACCAGTTCTGGGTCAAGCGCCGAGGTGACTTCGTCAAAAAGCATGACCTTTGGTTCCATTGCCAAAGACCTCGCGATCGCAACTCTTTGCTTTTGCCCACCCGAGAGGTGCGACGGGAAATAGTCCGCGCGATCACCAAGACCAACTTTATCAAGCAATTCAAGCCCCTTTTCGGCAGCTTCCTTTTGGGTCAACCGCCCCAACATGACCGGGGCCAACGTGACGTTCCCCAACGCCGTCAAATGCGGGAACAAATTGAAGTGTTGGAAGACCATGCCAATATGCTGGCGAAGCTGATTAAGGTGTCGTTCCCGCGAACGGTGTGGCAAGTCCTTGTTCACCAGTTCGCCATCAAACCAGATATTGCCATCCGTCACGTCTTCAAGCTGATTGACCGTGCGTAGCAACGTCGATTTACCCGATCCGCTTGCGCCAATCAAGGCGACGATGTCCCCTTTGTCAATGTTCATGTCGATGCCTTTGAGAACTTCAAGGTCACCAAAATTCTTCTTCAGGTCACGAATTTTTATAATGGGTTCAGCCATGGGAAAACCTACCGGTAGCGGGCCGAGCGGCGTTCGGCAATGCGTACGCCGTGTTCGAGACCCAGGTTAAGGACATAATAGATGGCGGCGGCAGTGATATAAAATTCGAACGGGCGAAAGCTATCTGATATGGCCCGCTGCGCCGACAGTGTGAGTTCCATCACCCCAATGACGGAAACCAGAGAACTTTCCTTTAACAATGCAATCATCATATTGCCGAGTGCGGGCGTCACATTGGCAATCGCCTGGGGAACGATCGCCTTGCGCATGGCCTGAAGTTGACTAAGCCCAAGACTTCGCGCCGCTTCATATTGTCCTTTGTCCACGGCAACGATAGCAGACTTGATAATATCGGAATTGTAGACTGCGAAATGCAGGCTAAGAGCAATCACGCCAGCGACAAACGCATTCAGGTCCAGTCCGATTTGTACCAGCCCGAAATAGATCAGGAAAAGCTGCAGCAGGAGTGGCGTCCCCATGAACAGCCAGGCGATGAAAGAAACCGGCCGCCGCACAGCGGCATGACGATTAAGTTGAAGGATAGCGAACAGGACGCCACCGGCGACACTGAAAATGATGGACAGGATTGTTAATGCAATGGTCCAGAGCGTCCCCGCAATCAGGATATCGATGTAATCCGGGACTATAGAAAAATCGAGTCCCATACCTAGTTCTCCAACGAGACGCGTTTATCGATTTTTCCAACGCCGTAGGAAAAGATCGAGACGATAATGAGATAAAATATCGACGCCAGAATGAACATCTCAAACGGCTTGTAGGTGGACGAAATGTAGCGGTGCGCCGTGTACGAGAGCTCAAGGACAGAAATCGTCGAGACAATGGCCGAGCCTTTTATCAAGGCGATAGAGTTAACTCCCAATGGTCGAACCATCATCCGCGCTGCCTGAGGCAGGATTACTTTGCGCATGACCTGCACATGCCCCATTCCCAGGCATCTGCCGGCTTCAACTTGCCCCTTGTCGACGGAAATAATAGCGCCGCGAATTGATTCACACATATAGGCCCCGATATTAACGCCAAGACCAATCACGCCAGCTTCAAAGGGATCCAGATGGATGCCAACCTGGGGACCGCCAAAATACAGCAAGAAAAGCTGGATCAATGCGGGAGTTCCGCGAAAGACGCTCACATACGCTCGCGACGGCCACCGCAAATACGCTTTCACCGAAAGGCTTCCCAGCGCGGCGACAGCGCCAAGGATCAAACCAAGAAGTATCGCGAGGGCGGAAATCTGGACGGTTACGAGAGCCGCATCCGCAAAATAGACCCAGACCCTCCCCATCAAAGCAAAATCCATAATCGTCCCTCGGTTCCTACATTAAAAATAAAACTGCCCCGGAACACCCGCGCTTCTGACAATGAAGACGCGGGTGCATTTCCAGGGAGAGATTATCTGATGTCGGCACCGACCCATTTGAGAGAGATTTTCTCGTAGGTCCCGTCAGCCTGCATTGATTCAAGCGCGGCTTGCATAGCGGCGGCCAATTTGGGGTTACCTTTACGAATGGCAATACCAATAGGCAAGTTGCCGCCTTCCAGGTCCGGTAAATTCATCATTTTGATCGGGGTGCCTTTGGTTGCGGCCACCCGTCCAGGAATGGAGTCAATAATGAACGCATCGACACGACCATTTTTGAGTTCCAGAATCAGTTCCGGTAATCCTTTATATGTTCGAACGTCCCACCCCATGTCCTTTTGGGCATTCGCCCATTTTTCATGGGTTTCCCCGAGGGTGACCGCTACTTTCTTGCCCTTGAGGTCATTCAATTTTGTCAGGCTAGATGATGACGAAACAAAAATTGCCCGTCCGTCCCGGTAATACGGCCCGACAAAATCAACCACTTTTTTGCGTTCCGCAGTTGCTGTCATGGAGCCGACGATCGTGTCATATTTTCCCGCCAGCAGACCGGCCAGAATGCCATCCCAGGCAGTGGTAACTATTTTCGCTTTAACGCCCATGCGTTTAGCAATCTCGCTGCCGACTTCGACATCAAAACCGACCACCTGGTTTTGCTCGTTAATCAGCGAAAACGGTGGGTAGGCCCCCGTGAGCGCAATCGACATCTCACCGGCACTCTTGACGTTCGCGAGTTCGTCGGCATCTGCGGTCTGCGCCGCCCCGGCAATACCTATGGCCAAAACACCCGCAGCAGCAATCGTCTTCAAAATTACAGACATTAATTTTCCCTTCCCTGTTTCGATATGTAACATCGATAAATTCGGGATCGCCAGCGACACATTATCGCTGTACCCCTTTGTTGACTGTGAATAAATGCTTGCATGGCCCTCTGCATTTATCAAATATATAATCAGAATGCGGTTGATAGGTTTAAACTATGGAAGAACATTCAAAAAAACGACTCCCCTGGGATCTGGACTGGAACTTGTTGCGGACATTCATGGTGATCGTCGAACATGGCGGCATTACGCTCGCCGCAGATCATCTGGGGCTGAAGCAGCCAACCGTAAGCAATGCCTTGCGGCGGCTTGAAGAACGGGTCGAGAAACGACTGATCGACAGGAAACCCAATTATTTTCGCGTGTCAGCAGCGGGCAAGCTGCTTTATCAGGAATGCGTCGAAATATTCGGATCGGTTTCCCGTCTGCCGGATATCATCCGCGATATAGAGGATGATATCACGGGCCATGTATCTATCGCCATGACAAGCCATGTCACATCGCCACTGTTTGATGCTGCATTGGGACAATTCAACAAAGAAAACCCCAAAGCCACATTCTCCATCTCCAGGTTTGAAAGCCAGGAGGTGATCAAGAGCGTGATCCAGAAGCGGGCCACAGTCGGGGTTTGCCTGGTCAATAAAAAGGACCCGCGGCTACAATACCAAATCCTGTATCGAGAATATTTCGGCTTCTACTGCGGACCCATGCACAGGCTTTTTGCAAAAGACGACCTGAAACTTCGTGATCTGGAAGGCGAACCTTCGGTTTCCTTTCAAACAGACCACGAATCAGGCTCCCTGCATGCCGTCGCGCATCTTCGGTCAAAAACGAAACTGGCATCGCAATTGACTGGTGTATCGCCAAACCTGCAGGAGGTCCGCAGAATGATTATGGCCGGATTGGGCATCGGCCCCCTGCCATTGCATATCGCTCAGCGGGATGTGGATGATGGAAATCTCTGGCAACTTCCACCCTATAAAAACCTCCCGGAAATTGACATCTATCTGATCTTCAACCCCCGGTCGAAGAAGAACCGTGCAGAAAACGGCCTTATCTCGCTATTGCTAAAAGGCATCAACGAAACACCTCTTGAAAAACGCACCTATAAAAATACAAACCCACCTGTTTACTAGGCCGACGTTTTCAGTGGCATACGTTCCCTATTCCGCTTTGATCAGTCCCCGGTACGCATGCCAACTGGCGTGGCCGATCAAGGGAAGGGTGATGGCAAGACCGATGAAGCCGGCGAGCAGTCCGGCGCCAGTCACCACGACAATGATCGCCGCCCATACCACCAGGGGGCGAAAATTGGTAAGCACGGTAACGAAGCTGATAACCACGGCCTGGCCAAAGTCGACGCCCCGATCCAGGATCATTGGCAGCGACACCACGGCGCCCATGAACACCAATGTTGCCATCACGCCACCAACGGCGCTGCCAAGAGCGAGGAATATGTATCCGTCAACGGAAAAAAAAGCGGCCTCGACAATGGGTTGCAGTTTCATCTGCGTGTGTGGGAACGATACTGCAAAGATCACTACCGCCAGACGCATCCAGACCACCATGAAAATCACCAGCGCCAATCCAAACGTCAAAAGGGCCTTGGTGTTGCGGCACCACGCGCACAACGCGCCTGCCAGACTGAGTCTGGAGCCCTGTTCCAGTTCGCGGCTGATGGCGTAGAAGCCCACCGTCAACGCGGGTCCGATGAAAAGAAAGGCTTCCAGAAACGGTACGATCAGGTATTCAAAACCGGCCAGAAATAATCCCACCGTCAGGGCAAGAGCCGTCATCACGAAAACCAGGCCATAGCCGATACTGACCATGCCTCCCGCCTTGAAATCGCGCCAACCTTTAGTGAGCCAGCCGAATACGTCCTCGACAGTGACGCTGTTTATGAGATGCTGGTAAGGCAGTGAATTGGGCAGCGGAGTGGAGCCCTGCTGCGGAACCTGAATGTCGGTCATGGAACGTCCTCCCCCTTAATGGCCGTGTTCTTTGATTATGTCCGCTTGTGGCGGTTAGCGGAAGCCCCAATCGCCACCCGAAAATGTCTTCTTTGATCTTCGCTTAACGGACCTTAACCAGACCCGCTTTAAATAATCGCCACGGTTCGAGTTGAAATGCCCATCAGGTGTCAACCCCAAGCGTAATACCCTCATGCCGGTCCGTCGTGCCAATCAACTGGCGGACCTAAAAGAGAAACCGGCTCATCTGTTTGGTATCATTACGCGGTATGTTTGCGGGTGGCGCGGTATACCGCTGACGTGTTCCCTTTTTTCTTTCGTTCGACCATTCGACCATTCGACCAGATTTCCAGAGATCTAGCCGGGCCAATTGTCTGATGGCAACCCGGGCTTGTGTGTAACATGGTCCTGGTCACAGCCTAACGCCTGTCGGGCTCGGGCCAGCGTGCCAGCTACGTGGCCTTGCCCCCGAACTCGTTAGCAGCTTTCATCAGGATGAATGCTGGGCTGGTAATTAGATCAAGGTATTTAAGCAGCCGATAGACAGAAGTCTCTGATCCGCTGATCTGATAGTGGTCGTGCCATCGATAAATATGGTGCGGCAGATGTCTATCTAGTCTGTGATTTTTGTTTCATCATAATCACCCGTCGGGGAATGAAGATGAAAGAAAAATTCTCTCTTATGCAATCCTGCCAGTTTGTTCCATAGGCGCTAACGTCAAACAGCCTGGAAAGAATAAGGTCAGGGTCACTGCTTGGGTGAAGTGGGGGGGCTTTTCCGAAACAGCGCTTTTCCGGCAACCAAATCATCAACAATATGTTGCGCCGTGCTTATGCCTCCAATGACAGAGTCTATAGTGACAATGCCAGTTATTGTATGTCCGTCATCGGATAGGGGAAGCCGCAGGCACGTTTCAATTTCTGTGAATACGCCATGTTTACGAAATCCATATGACATCAAATTCGGCGCTTCGTTGTGCACAACTGTTAAAAATTCGTTGTGAATGAAGTGTCCAAGTTGCTTCATGGGAAGATCCTTCGGGCTCTTATCCGTCAGATCAACGCCGTGAATTGTCGTGTAGCTGCTGCCGTAAAACCGATAGCGAAATTCCCCTGATTCGGGCAGCCAATCCACGACCTGTGTCGTCGGAAGTATACTGAGGGGTAATGCCATAAGATCGAACTCTCGCCAACGAGGCCCGGGACGACCGTCACGCAGGGTATTCCAGTAATCGAAAACATTGGAAAGGGGCGGCGAAATATCTTCGAACTGGCGTTCGATAGCTTCGACATTTGCTCCGCTAGGTATTTCGGTCGGCATCAGGCCATTCACCGTACTAAGTTCGCGTTGGGTCCTCTAACCCAAGCATAATTTCTGTATAGCTCACACTCTTGTCGTGCGGCAATAAATATTCCGTCATGAACAGCGTGACTCTCTTTCATGCCTGATGATTCCTCTGTTCATGGTGCCGGGCATCATTTTTTAATGCTGTGAGGTTGGTATCTGAATCACATTACCCCGTGATGGTACATTATCTGGCCTCGGCGAAGGCCATCGACAGGGCACCGTCATCGTCGGGATCGACGATTTGATCCAGCAGGGGCAGAAATCCCATTTCTTCCTTTTGAATATGAAAGGTTTCACGCTCAGCAAGCTCCAGACCCAGGTCATAAATCCCTGCCCAATCATCCGGTGAAAAGCCATCGTCACGGGATGCCTTGACCGCTTCGGTCATGCGCTGGGCAAGCGGTCGTATGGTGGCATGCTCGTCGCGCAAGATCGCCAACATGCCGCTCTCGCCTTCTTCTTCGACCAACGGGAACAGATGTTCTTCTTCAAAGGCAAAGTGGCCGGTGATCTCGCTTTGCATGACGGCGGTGACGTCGTTTAGCAAACGCGCCAGATCGGGGGCCTGTGGGGGCGGAGGTGTTTTGCGTCCGATCCTGCTCAATACCGTCTCCAGGTTTTCGAGGACCCTGACTGTCGCCATGTGATCCTCATGCAGGGTCCTGCAAATAGCCCGCAAATAGTCCATCAAAATCCCTCCGTCATGGTTGTTTTGCCAATGTATCTTTGGCGTGAAATCCAACGACAAGTTTGCCGACGCCAAGGGTGAACCACAGAAAAGCCGCGGCTCCCAGGCTTCCTACCAGCCCTCCTGCGAGAACCATTGTATCTTCGTTGGTGACGATCCCTGCCGACACCAGCACCAGCGCGCTGCCGTGACAGGCCGCATGCAATTTAAGGGTAACCTTCTGGTGACCCATTTCCGACAGACGGGGGGCGCGTTGCCCCAGTTTGTGTGCGTGCATGGAGGTCAGAAAAGGCAATATCCGTTGTAACATACCGGTCAGAAAGGTCAGCAACCAGCCGAAGATAAGGATGAAGACGAACAGGGACGGAAGATTAAAATCCTCAGGGGCAACCGCTGCCAGCTCTCCGGTAATGATCGTCAGCGGCAGCGCAACCCAGGCGCTCCGAACCATCACGAATGATAATCCCAGCCGTTTCTTCATGCCATCACGCAACACCCTGCACATTAACATGAGATGCACGGTAACACCCGCAAGCCCAATAACGCCCGCCAGCGACATGGCTAAAACATTGCCAGCAAGAGCGGAAGGAACGGCGATGGCAAGAGCAACCAGGACCAGATTCAATGACACCTTGGAATGCCTGTCATTTGGTGCCGAGGATAGAGCGAACATGGGCACCAGGATATAACTGAAGCCCAAAACAAAAAGCCCCATGAAACCAAACCCACCAAGAATGGCATGGCCGATGGCCAGATCAGCATGATCGGGGAATGCCGCAGCGGACAGGAAACCGAGTTCCAAATCAGAAATCAGGGCCAATCCGGCACTCGCCAGGAGCACCATGCAAATGAGTGCCGCCCAGCCGTGCCGCAGTGTGATCTTCAGCGTGACGGCGCGATGGAAAATAGTGCCGACAACTACCGCGAAAGCGACCATGCCCGTGACCACCATGGCGCCGCTCAACAGCATGACGGCGTTGTTGCCTTCGGCCATGCCCGCGACCAGCAAGACCGTGCCCGGAATATAAAACCAGGAAGATAGACTGCTGACATCAAACCGTCCTATCGCCATCGATATTGAAATGCCTGTCGCCACATTAAGAAGCTGGTAGGCGGCCCCCATTGCAGTCATTGCCAACACCCCTAACGTCAGGGCATGCAGGGCTGCCAACACGAACCCTGGGCCGCCAGAATATCCCGCGACATCGGTATAGCCCGCCACGAGTAGCAGCCACGCCGCGACATGAAACAGAGCGGCGGATATAAAAAACCGTAATGGAATATGATAGGGAATCAGGCGGCTTTGCGCCCCCATAAGAATTTCGCCGGGAAAGGCATGTTGGCGCGGGACAGGATCCGGGGCACCTGGATCATTCACGATCTGGCACCGGCTTCAACACCAGAACCACGGGCGCCTGATTAGCGGGTGGCATGGTTTCAGTGGCCTCGCTGCCTGG
>Ga0316204_10008484_pt1 | contig 14242 bp, 9 predicted proteins | sample 6monrhotite_MG_2_FD_205661 | JGI IMG/M metagenome (GOLD analysis project Ga0316204, IMG submission 205661) | Microbial mat bacterial communities from mineral coupon in-situ incubated in ocean water Damariscotta River, Maine, United States -... | ecosystem: Environmental > Aquatic > Marine >...
AAAGGTCGGGCTCCGTGTTTAGCCTGCGGCCCACTTCTCAAGCAATTGAAATTGTCGAACAAAGTTGTTCTCTTCGATTCCATGGGGGCTTTTGAAAAAACAACAAAGGTCGGTCAAAAGGCCCACCTCACCACGACGACTTGCCATTTCCGTGAATCGAACGAGATCCAAAACTAGCGGAGCGGCAAGTATCGAATCACTTCCCTGCCATGTGAATTGCATTGTCATTGGCGTGGAAAGAAATCCTTGGAAATGAATATGGTCCCAAGCCGTTTTCCAATCGCCCAAGCTCTTGATGTACTCAATACTCACCAGAGTTTGCGGATCGTACCCCAAAATCTGCCCGAGCAGCCGATCCTTGCTGACCACTTTCGTTTGCTTGTTTTCTGGATCGTCCAAGACTTTGCCGTCCAGGTTCCCAAAAATATTGTGTCCAACCCAACTCATCACGTTTAAGTTGCGATGCTGAAACATCGGTGCCAAGGAACTCTTCAGCAAGGTCTCCCCTGTTTTGCCATCGTGCCCCATATGGCATGTGCCATGAGCTTCCGCCAATTCACAAATTGCATCGGGTGCTGTGCCCAGCGAAGGCGTGAAATTCAAGAAGGGCATCCCCAGCTGTAACGCTGCGATTCCGTAAATCGAACTTGCGGCAAGTATGCAATCCTCATTTTCAAGGATCGGTTCGAACTCCGACCAGTTGCTGGGCAATGCCGAGCCATCTACCGTTGGCTCAGTTGACGAAACGTTCATCACAATGACTTTGGAGAGTTTATTGCTCTCTGCAAAGTTGGAAAGGTCAGACTTGATGGACTCGACAAGCTCTTTCGGTGTCGATCCTTTCTTGGTCATTTCAGGATCTGCCAAGCCGCTGATCGTTTTTCCAACATTGAAAATGGTGCCTGATGTAATCCTTTGATCGATCGCAACAAAGTCTTCTTTGCAAGCATCCAGCAGTTCGGCACTGAGAAGTTTGCTTTCGGTCAATAGTTTTGTTGCTTCTGCTTCCAAAGTTGTAGCGCGAATGTCACAGCCGCCAACGACGAATTGAGACCAATCGCACAAACCCACGTCTTTGAATTGCGGTAGCTCGCTAACGAGACCATGGTTTGCGGTCAATTTTTTTTGAAGGGCGAGCAAGCCGACGATGGCTGTGGTTGCGACTCCGCCTCGGGCACCAATAAGCCAAATTCCAATTTTATCTGCCATGATTCTCTTTTCTTCCGATTGAGGACGAAATCGGCATCGTTTTATTAATTGATCTTTATCACGCCAATGGAACGCGATGTCTTGGTTCTGCTCGAGAATTAAGAATTAACGAATCTAAATTCGCGAATTTAAATGGGTGGGAACAGGTTGCTTGGCCGTTGGCATCGAGACAAAGCGATTTTATCGATGCAATTGGCTTCACGCCCATTGGGGCTTAAAGCAATCCATTTTCGGCGATACCATTGATTGTTTCCGTTTGATCTTATTCTCGTCAACGGGCCAATACTTTTCAAACACAAAAGCACAGCATAGGTGAAGCGATGACGACCGCAGCCAGCACCTCACATTCTTTCTTCGATTCGCTTGAATCTGCGCCGCCGGATTCAATCTTGGGATTAAACGAATCGTTTAAAAACGACCCGAATCCGGAAAAAATCAATTTGACCGTGGGAGTCTATCAGGATGAGTCGGGGGTCACGCCCATTTTCAAGTGCATCAAACTCGCGGAAAAACAGCTGGTTGAAACAGAGAGCAGCAAATCCTATCTGCCAATTAACGGTACGCCGGAGTTTGGACTAGCGGTGCAGAAATTACTCTTCGGCACTGACGGCCAAGGAGCAGACCACGAAATCATCCGATCAAACCGAGCTGTAACGGCACAGTCACCAGGCGGAACAGGTGCATTGCGAATTGCCGGAGATTTCCTGCAAAAGAAGTTTCCCCATTCACGTGTATGGCTCAGCGCTCCCACGTGGGCAAATCATCCAGCGATATTTGCCGCAGCAGGTTTGGAAACGAAAAATTACAGTTACCTAAATGCTGAGAAGACAGGACTCGACTTTGACGCGATGAAAGCGTCCTTGGACGAAACGCGACCTGGAGACGTCGTGCTACTTCACGGGTGTTGCCACAACCCAACTGGAGTTGACCTATCCGCTGACCAGTGGCTGGAACTGGCAGGCATCATTAGGCAGCGTCAATTGCTTCCATTGATCGACTGTGCCTATCAAGGTTTCAATGCCGGCATCGAAGAAGACGCCGTCGGGATTTTGACCCTGTGCAACGCGGGCTTGGAAGTCATGATATGCTCATCGTTTTCCAAGAATCTTGGGCTCTATGGCGAGCGTGTTGGGGCGATGACATTGGTTGCGGATAGCGAAAAATCTGCGAAGGCGGCGCTCAGTCATATCAAGTCCTGCATCCGCGTGAACTATTCTAATCCACCGAAACACGGCGCTGCATTGGCCACGACTGTTCTAAGCGACGAAGGACTTCGCGACGTCTGGTATAAGGAACTAACGGACGTCCGTGCCCGTATCAAGCGAGTTCGAAGTCAGTTTGTGCAGGAGATGAATCGGCGCTGCGAAAGCGACTTTTCGTTTATTGAAAATCAAAACGGCATGTTTTCGTTTTCTGGGTTAACACCGCTTCAAGTCGATCAATTGCGCAACGAGTATTCGATTTACATTGTGGGAGTTGGGCGAATCAATGTTGCTGGAATCAATAGCAGCAACATCGAACGGCTTTGCGATTGCATCGCCAAAGTGGTGGCTTCGTGAAGTGCGAATGAGTTGCGTTTTTGTAACGCCAAGGCCAAGTTTTACTATGTAGGATTCTCGTTCAGCCTGTATGGCAGGCTGGACGGAATCGTTTCCTGTTCAATGAGTTGCAACACCGCTTTCCGATACGGGATAGATCGCCTTTTGGCATTCATTCAAGACGAGAGTTGCGAACCGAGCACCGCTTTCATCATGCGTTTTGCGGTACGTGTACGTCGCGTGTAAACTGAACAAACTTTAACCCCACACGATAAAAAGTTGAGCAAAGAAAAAAATAGTCCTAGCCGAAGTGGTGCCTTTGAAGCCGGCGTAGACAAGCGAGTCGAAACGTTTACCGAAAGCATTAGTTTTGATCAACGATTGTATGTACAGGACATCGCAGGTTCGATTGCGCATAGCGAAATGCTGGCTCAACAAGGGATTTTGACCGACGACGAATTCCAGCAGATCAAAACGACGTTAACTGAGATCAAGCAAGAAATTGTTGATGGAAAATTTGAATACGATTTTGCATTGGAAGATATTCACATGCATATCGAAAAGGCGTTGATTGATCGGTTGGGCGACGTCGGTCGAAAGCTCCATACTGGGCGTAGTCGTAATGATCAGGTCTCTACCGATTTTCGACTTTGGGTGCGTGATGCGATTGACCGTGTATCGATGAAAGTGCTTGATCTCCAGAAGGCATTTGTGAGCCGTTGTGATCAGGATGTCGATACCATTCTTCCTGCGTATACGCATATGCAACGAGCTCAACCCGTTCTTGCGCCGCATTATTGGTTGGCCTATTGTGAAAAACTGGATCGGGATCGCGAGCGTTTGGCTGATGCGAGGAAACGGGTCAACAGCTCAACGTTGGGCACGGCGGCAGTGGCGGGGACCACGATCGATATCGACCGAAGCAAAACGGCCGAACTGCTTGGCTTCGAGAGAATCGTGGCCAATAGCCTGGATGCGTCGAGCGATCGAGATTTTGTGCTTGAGAGTGCATTCTGTTTGACGGCGATCGCGTTGCATTTAAGCACATGGGCGGAGGAATGGATCATTTGGTCGACCGTTGAATTTAATTTCTTGGACTTGCCGCAAGAGTTTTGCACGGGTTCTTCAATCATGCCGCAAAAGATCAATCCGGATATCTTGGAGCTGATTCGCGGGAAAACGGCTCGCGTCGTTGGTAACCTTCAAGCTCTTATTGTTTTGACGAAAAGTTTGCCGCTGGCCTACAACAGAGATCTACAGGAAGACAAACCGCAGCTGTTCGATTCATTCGACACCGTCATCGCCTGTTTGGAACTGGCAGCTCCACTGGTTGAGCAAACGAAATTGAACCGGGACGAGATCGCGTCCAGTCTCGATCGCGGATTCTTGGATGCGACGACTTTAATGGAATATTTGATCAAACGAGGGGTCCCGCAGCGAAGTGCGCATCATGCCGTTGGTGCGTTAGTCAGGACCGCAATGAATGAACGAAAATCGCTTGCTGAATTGCCGTTGGAGACTTTTCAGCAAACGCAACCGGAGATTGATGAGTCCGTTTTCGAATCGTTGGGAGTGGAAAATGCGGTAAAATCGTTCCAAAGCTTTGGATCGACCGCACCTGAACAGGTGGCCCGGCAAATTGCGGCTTGGAAAGCAAAAGTGTCGGATTGAGCCGTTTTTGCTTGATGTTCAGGGAATTATTCGGTGGAATTCGCCCTCGAAATTTAGCGCCTCGCCGAATCCTCGAATTACACTAGATTGTTGGAAAAATGCGCGATTTCTGCGCTAATACTTTCTAGCTGATGAAACATGTAGCGAATTGGATCGCTGCAGCACGTCGATGGTCGCACGAAGTAAGTCGCCGACAAATGCCAAACCAGTTCAAGATTACACCGTTCGTTCTCCTCGCCATTGGCCTTTGCACGAGCCCGATCGTTGCAACGACCTTTTCATTTTCTCCGCAGGGAGATCCATTTGGTGATCCATTCGGCGGTGGTGACAAGAAGCAGGACGCAGGCGATCCCTTTGCGGGTGGAGGCGCGGGTGGAGGCGCGGGTGGAGGTGCCGGTGGAGGTGATCCATTTGGAAACGCTGGGGGAGCCAAGCCTGCAACACCAATCACTGGTGTTCCAACCGGTCCAATCGATTTGCCGAAGGCGACTTCCGCGGTGGTGCTTGCGATTCGCGAGACCAATCCGACGACCCCCAGCCAGATTATCAGCGCGCTGCGCATCATGGTCGACACCAGAAACTTTGACGAAGCAAAGGTTTATCTTGATAAGTTAATTGCAGCTGGTATTGATGATGCAACCTCCTTTCAATTGGTTCAGGAAATCGGCTCTGATTTTGTCATGCGAATGATTCGGACCGAGCAGATTGCGCCTAACGGCGCATCGTTTGGAAGGTCATTACTGGCGTCCGCAAAAAAACATTTGACGAGCGAAGTTCAGCTGCAATCCTATTTCAACGATCTGACCGCGGAATCCAATTCGGCAAGGATAAACGCGGAGCGAAATTTGCAGCTGGCAGGAATTTCAGGCTTGGCTTTCCTGGTCGCCAACGCACCGAATGCCGATTCAGAATCTCTTGATCTTTACGAATCGGTGGCAGCGTCAATCAGTAAACGAATTGCGGTTCCCCTGCAGGCCGTTCTCGGAACGGGAACTGAACCCCAAAAAGCATTTGCGATTTCTGTTTTGGGTCGTGCCAAATTGCAGAAGAGTGTTGCGTATTGGTTGTCGCCATTGTTCAATCCATCGTCGCCGGAGAGTCTCAAACAGGCGTCGATCACTGCATTTAAGCGAACGCTAGGTGGTGTTCCCGATCTTGCGGAAGCAAAGCGATTTCTCAACCGTCGTATTACCTCGTTGATCAAAGGGAACAAGCCGTATTCCGTTGATGCATTCGGCAAAGTCGAATTTTGGAATTGGACATCCGATGGTAAGTTTGTAAGCAATAAAATTGAATCGGACATGGCCAAGGCGTTGACGCTTGAAGAATATGGAAAAGCACTATTCGAAATCGACAAGCAAGACAAAAGAAGTGAGGTCATTTATCTTTCAACGCAGATTAATGCACTGAAAGCGTTGGGCAAAAAGCCGGTGGTTGATTCGCTCACCGAGCGTAACTTGTCGGCTGTCGATTCTGACTCGTGGATCGCGGCCATGGATTATTGCGTCAAGAACCATTTGCTGGACGGTGCGGTAGCTGCCGCTGAGATCATTGGAAAGGTTGGGAGCGAAGCGGTATTGCGGACATCGGATTTCAGCCCATTGGTACGGGCGATGGAAAGTGGTGACCGCCAATTACGCTTTGCCTGCACTTCGGCCATTGCAAAGCTGAAACCCAACCGTAGTTTTCCTGGAGCCAACCGTTTCCTTGATTCGTTGGTCTTCTTTGCAGGAACCACCGGTCAACGCCGGGCGCTAATTGCTCATCCTAAATTCAACGAAAGCCAAAGTCTTATCGGGACGCTTTATCAGCAAGGGATCAATGCAGCGGCAGCGACTTCTGGACGCGAGCTTTATCGCTTGGCAACCCATGATTCCGACGTGGAATTTATGTTAATCAGCGACGCGATCGATCAGCCAAAAATTGGCGAGTTGATTATGCAGCTGCGTAGCAATCCGGCGTTGAGAAATATTCCGATAGGAATCATGTCGCAGGAACATAAACACAAATTGAATATGCGAATTGCGGAAATCGATGGAAAGGCAATCGCGATGCGACAGCCGTATCGAGTTTCCTTTTCGGTCGGTCAAATCTTGCCCGAAAGTGATTTGGAAATTAACAATGCGATCATTACCTGGAGCGTCCTGTCCGATTTGCTTGAGCAGGCAATTGAGCAATCGAATCGTTCGGTGGCAATTCAAATCCTTTCGACGATGCGCGTCGCTTATGACGACAACCTTTCGAACCTGTCTGTCGACAATTCAGCGATTGTCAACGCGTTGCAAAACAAGGACGCGACGATCGTGCGCAAAGCATCGGATCTTTTTCTTCGGATAAAAAACGGTAAGCCTCCGTACGAAAAACCTATCGAGCAGCCAACCGCGTCCGGAAAGGTTTTGATTGTTCATCCAAATTCTTTCGAAATTTCACCGCTTATCGAACAACTGGAGACCGTTGGCTACGATACGGCGGTCATCGATACACTTGATCGGGCGATTAAGACGATTCCAACGATTTCTGGTTTGAAATTCGTGATCGGAAGCTCAGAATTTGGAAGTCTTGCCAAAACACAGTTGAAGAAAGCCCTGGAGAAACGCTTTCGATTGAACCCGATGCCGCTTACATTCGTCGATCGTGCAGATTCCTATCGAGAATCTCCGGTTGCAAAACCAGTTTTCGTTTACCAAATCGAAAAACTGATGATGATGAATGGCGGGCGGATTTCATCCCAGCTTGATCGGACGCAGCATGCAAACGAGTGCCTTGGTTTTCTATATGAAGTTGCCAGAGATCGCGATGCTTATCGATACATGGATCCGGTTCGGCATCAGCGGCGGCTAATTGACGCATTGCGAAATCGATCAATCACTTCGAATGTGTTGAAGGTGCTCGGTGAGATCGCGACGCCACAGGCACAAAAAGCGATTGTTGATTTTGCGTCGGACAATGTGCAATCGATCGAATTACGAACCGAAGCCGCAAATGCACTTGAAGTTGCGATCCAAAAACGGGGCATTTTGCTTACAAAGGCAGATATTCTTGAGCAATTCGATCGTTACAACAAAAGCGGGCCCCTTGGCGAGCCGACGCAAAAAATCTTGGGACGGTTGCTCGATATTATCGAAGCTCCCAGCCAATCCAATTAGTTTTTAGTTGCAAATGACAGGGCGTCTTTTTTGTGTTTTAGTTAGGCAGAGCCTGAATTCGCGGATAGAGGCGAATCGTAAAACCGAATACAATCGGGGCGATCCGTTCGGGCGTTGCCGAACGAAAAGTTGGGCCCACGAAGTGAAAGCGTGTTAGTTTCAGGATGTCCTTGGGAAATTCCAATCAGGACAAGTTAGACGAGCCACTTGATGGTGTCATTGGAAACAGTAACGCCATGAAAGACGTTTTTCGTCAAACGCGTCTCGCTGCCCAAAGCGATGCTTCTGTACTGCTGCTCGGTGAAACGGGAGTGGGGAAAGAGGTCATCGCACACTCTCTTCATCAGTTGAGCGATCGTGCGACTGGGCCAATGATCACGGTTAACTGCGGTGCCTTGTCAGAAAACTTGCTGGAGAGTGAACTCTTTGGTCATGTCAAAGGTGCCTTCACAGGCGCGATCGCTAACCGAACTGGACGTTTCGAAGCGGCCCACAATGGCACGATTTTCCTTGATGAAATCAATTCGACATCTCTTCATTTACAGATCAAGCTGTTACGGGTTCTTCAACAGAAGCAATTTGAACGCGTCGGTGCGACAGAAACGATCTCGGTCGACGTTCGCGTTATCGCCGCCAGTAACAAAGACCTATTGGATGCCGTCGATGATGGTGAATTTCGAGAAGATTTGTATTGGCGACTGAATGTGCTTCCGATTCAGATTCCACCGCTCCGCCAACGGAAAGAGGACATTCCTCTTCTCGTTGCCCATTTTTTGAAACTGTACAGTCGCCATTATAATCGACATGTCGTTCACATTTCGGACCGAACGATCGAGACGTTAAACAAGTACCACTGGCCGGGAAATGTTCGTGAGTTACAAAACTATGCTGAACGAGCCGTAGTGACGGCGATGGGGGACGAGTTCGAATATGACCTCTTACCAGATGTCGTTAAAGGTGATCGACGCCGCAAAATCAGTAATGTCCGCGCCGCTGATTTGGATGGATTGGTACAAGAATTGATTCAACATGGTGTCGAAAATTCTTCGGATGATGATAATCTTTTTAATCGAATCGTCAGTCGAATTGAAAAAGAACTCATTTCGCAAATCATGGCCGAATGCGATAATGTACAGATTAAGGCGGCGAAACGACTGGGCATCAATCGAAACACGCTTCACAAGAAGATGAAAGATTACGGCTTGGATGAGAATTGAAACAGGCAAAACCTGTTTTCGTGTCACACCGTTTGCTTCCCTGCCCGTTTGCTTCCGTACTAGAGTTCGTGCTGGCTCGAATTAGTTTTCTTTCTTGGACAGTTGTATAATAGATCGCCGTGGACTTCCTCTCTAAAATCACCGTAACTTGCTTTGCCGCCAGTTATATTGTTGCGCTGATACTGGAAATCTCTCGCTTGTTTTTCCGTGCTCCGGTGCGATGGGCGGTCATGTTCGGTTTTGGCGTCGCAGGGCTTTTTGCACATGCTGTTTATATTGCTTTGCAAACCAATGTGAGCTTCACGAGCAACTCGCCACTTTCGAATTGGAGTGTGTGGTGTCTGGTGGCGTCGCTTCTTTTGGTTGTCAGTTATTTGTGGATCACGTTCCGTCAACCGAATGCTCAAACGGGTTTGTTTATTTTGCCGTTAGTGTTGGCGTTGGTCGGGATCGCCCAGTTGATGCGACAAACTCCCGGGTTTTCAGAAAGCAATGCCAAATCGGTTTGGAACACGATTCACGGTAGTGCATTGTTGTTGGGGACGGTTGTGATTTTCTTGGGTTTCGTGATGGGATTGATGTATATCGTCCAAGCGAGACGACTAAAGCAAAAAAAGAAAAAGCCGACCCGGTTTAAGTTGCCTTCTTTGGAGTGGCTTCAACGATCGACCGAACAAACGCTTTTGACTTCGACCATCTTGCTGGGTTTCGGCGTCATTTCTGGATTTGTATTAAATCATATCAATCGAGAAAACGTGAACCAAACGGTCGGCTTGAGTGACCCGATCGTGTGGTCGTCTTTGGTCATGTTTGGTTGGCTGCTGACGGTCACTTTGATCAGTCGATTTTATAAACCGGCCCGCAGTGGCCATAAAATGGCCTACCTGGTCTTCAGTTGTTTCTTTTTTCTGGTGCTTGAATTGGCATTGGTTTTAACCGCTGGTCATGGAAGTGCGGCGGAAGAATCAGCGCAAGAAGAGTCGGCGCTAGTGATTGACGATACCATGTCACCGAATTCAACCGTGGAGTTGCGAATTCATTCGGCGGAGAACGCGGCATGAAATTCCAATTGGTGGGTTGTAGTCATCATCATACGCCGGTCGAAATTCGAGAAAAACTAGCGTTTTCAAACGAACAGATTCGTTCGACGTTGCGAGATTTTCGGGATGCCTTTCCAAAGTCTGAAGCCGTGTTGTTGTCGACTTGCAATCGAACGGAGTTCTACGCTGCGGCGGAAGCCAGCGTGATCATTCCGACTCACCAGGAAATGATCGAATTTTTGGCCTTTTCGCGCGGTCTTCGTGCGGATGAAATTCGTGATGAATTGTTTATCGAGTCGAATGAGTCAGCCATCAAACATTTGTTCACCGTTGCGTCGTCCCTGGATAGCTTGGTCATTGGTGAGGCACAAATCTTGGCTCAAGTGAAATCTGCGTACGAACTTGCTGTTCAAGAAAGTTTGTCGATGCCGCTTTCGCACATGACGTTTCAGGCAGCACTGATGGTTGCCAAAAAAGTCGCTACCCATACGTCGATCCAGCAAAAACGCATCAGTGTTCCGAGCATCGCGGTTTGCGAATTCGCACGCGAGATTTTTGAACGCTTGGATGACAAGAAAATCCTTGTGATTGGTGCCGGCGAAATGGCCGAAGAAACTCTGGTTTATCTCAAATCAGAGGGGGGAAAGAATATATCGGTTGTGAATCGGCACTTTGAAAACGCGCAAAAACTTGCAGAGCAATTTGATGGAAAAGCAGTCGAGTGGGACTCGCTTTTTCACGAGCTGGAATCAGCTGATTTCGTCGTCAGTACGACCGGAGCGACTGAACCAATTGTCTCGGCCGAAAAATTCGCTGCGATACATGATCGCCGTCAAGAGAAGACATTGTTTGTGCTGGATCTCGCCATTCCACGAGATTTTGCTGGTGAGATCGCCGATTTTTCGAACGTCTATTTATTTACCGTGGATGACCTTCAGAGCCAGTGCGAGGCAAATCGCATAGCGCGTCAAAAAGAATGGCCTAAAGCGGAAAGGATAATCGAAAAAGAGACGGACGAATTCATGATCGAACTGAATCGAAGGATGACCGGGCCGACGATCAAACGTGTCCGCGAATTGGCAGCCGAAATCAAAGATCGCGAGCTTCATCGGTTGATCAATAAGCTTGAAACGAACGACGAAAAGACCAAGCGTGAGATCAGTATCAGCTTCGAACGCCTCATCAATAAACTTCTACACCCGCCGTTGGAATCCATTCGCGACGAAGCGAAATCCGGCGAACCTACGGGGCTGCTCAATGCTCTCAAGCGTCTCTTTCAGTTGAAAGATTGAAGATTGCGTCGAGCATCAACGCAGTGAACGGCCAGAGCTTATTGATCGCCCCATGTTTTTGGTGATAAAGTCGGCGAATCGCTGCGTTGCTGACTCTCGGGCGTACGTAGGGCTTGCAGGGGGATTCGCTTTTTTCGCGACTTCTTCGACACCATATTTTGATTTCGGTTTTCGCGCTTCGGCAAGCAAGGCCTTGTCCATTGCATCAAGGTCGTGGACTTGAACTTGAACCGATGAAGTCGAGGCCGAACTTTCGCTGCCAATCACTCGGTTGTTGAACAGTCGTCCGGCACCAGGAATATTTCCTACGATGGGCACGCCGCGAGAGGTTGAACCCGATGCGTACCGTTTGATCGATCCAAGATGTGTTCGGCCACCAACCGGAACCCAAACCGTTGTGTTCACACCAAAAACACGAAATGTTGGCAACTGCACCGAAGAGCGGAGCGGTTGTTGCGCGTGAACAGAATTGTTCGGAAAGACTGCATAAAAAAGGCAAACCAGACCGAAGGCCATAATAAATCGTTTAAGCATCATCTTCTCTCAACGAGTTGTACCAACTCAGGATAGCAAAAGTCCGCCAAATGTAAAAATGTTTTGCCGAATCTAAATCGCCAAGATGAGATCCTAAAGGGGAAGTTGTTTTACAAACGAGACGCCGTGGTCGATTTCTTCAAAACCAAGTTTTTTGAAGAGCCCAACACTGGCATGATCATCGATTTGTGTTTGGACCTCGGCAACCGTCGAGCCATGTTCACGAAGTTGTCGGAGTGCTTCGCCGATCAAAAATGTTGCCATGCCGGAGCGACGATGTTCCGGTTCGATCAAGAGGTCAAACATTCCAGCCGCGTGAACACCCCAATGAGTGGCAAGCGGCTGCATATCCCAAAACGTAACTTCCCCGCACTTTATGTTGGTTGAACGTTTGATCAACTGGAATTTCATGCGTTCAGCATGACCCAGCGTGCAGGCTTCCCACCAACTACTTGGTGGCGGATCGAATTCCGCCTGAATATTGTAGTCGCGTCTGATTTGTCGTTGATCCCGATTGACGGTCGTTCTGAATTGACTGAGCTCCCGCTGCCAAACCCCATATTCTGCGTGTCGGCTGTAATTGAGTGATTCGAAAACTCCAATTGTAAACTGGTCCTCACAAAGGATCCCGGGCAACCGGCTGCCACCATAGAAGCCCAAATAGAAAGGATTCAATGGAAAGGATCCGCCGCCCATCATTTGAGAACCACCATGCGACAAGGTAAAGGCTTCGGCTTTTTCGATTAAATGTTTGGCAACATCGATTCGCAGCTCCGGATCGGGAATCTTTGATTTGCTGACCATTAACATGCAAACCACACCTGTTTTCGTGCTGAGATCGGTCAAGTCATCGTTGGCGCCGAACCCGACATGAATAAACCCTAGTGGTATATCATCCTTCATTGCGATGATAAAACCGTTCCGGTCAAAATACGGTTTCGATAGAATGTGTTGTTCAAACAACGATGGGGTCATCGCGTGAACAAGGCCGCGTAATGGCTGATGGCTCCGCCAAATCTCTTTGATCAACGGCAAATCGGTATTAAGAAACGCGCGATATTGAATCAAGGTCGGGGCGAGTGAGTCAGCGGGCGATTGGAGAATAGCAGCTTTTCATCAAAGCAAGTTTGGCTTATCAAAATCTAATCGATTTGCCGTGTTCGCAAAACAGGTTTCTCTAAAAAAGCTCTTGGTTGTTTCGCCGAACGCTCAATCAATATCGACTTCCTGGCGGGTTTGACAATTGAATTGACGTTTCGGTACCACCCGTGGTGATGTCATTGTGACGAATTCAGGTTCAATTGAATCTAGAAGCACGGGCTTACCTGCCCATTTTTCGATGTCGTTCTACGGTAACGAGTTCGATTTCTCTAGCAACTTTTTTACATTTTCTAGCTTTCAGCAAGGTCGGATTCAACGCCCTCCGATCGTTTTTCGACGTTTGAGATTTTTTCTGGGTCCTGCATCAGTGCGATGGGTTCTTTCCGCGTATTCACGAGGACTCGTGATTTCGTTTTGTTGACCTAACGCCCTGGTTCAAATTTGTTTTGATCTTGGAGGTGAATTGGGGGGGCGTTTTTGTTGGGTTCACAGATCGTTGGTTGCCTTAATTTGCCGTTCTTCGGCTGCCGACCGTTGACATCAAACAAGCTTTACTAAAATAGTGGTTGCGTCGCTGATCAGAGCCTTTGAGCAGGAATTGGATGCGTTACACGCTTGTGTTCGTTTGAGGAAATGTCCGTAAACGATACTTTTAAACTTATAGATTTAGATACTTGATCGGATAATGGTATGCGGTGGAAGGGACATCGGCAGAGCGACAATGTTGAAGATCGTCGTGGCATGTCGCCAAAACAAGGGCTTGCAGTTGGTGGAAGTGGTCTAGCGATTATCGTCGTAATCGCAGGGCTCCTTTTTGGTTTCAATCCTCAAAGGTTGTTGCAGTTTTTGAATCAAGCGGGTGCAGGGCAAGCCCAACAGCAAAACGTCAGAAAACAGACGAATCCGGCTGCCAACGACGAAAGCATTCAATTTGTAAAAACGGTGCTGGCGCTGACCGAGGATGTATGGTCCGAGCAATTTCGATTGCAAGGCATGAATCAACGCTACACAGAGCCGGAATTGGTGACGTTTACTGCTGCTGTAGATACGGGCGGTTGTGGTCGTGCGTCGTCCGCTGTCGGCCCGTTTTATTGTCCTGCCGACAACAAAATCTATATTGATTTTGCATTTTACGATACTCTCGAACGGCAACTAAATGCGGGTGGAGACTTTGCACAAGCCTACGTTTTGGCGCATGAGGTCGGGCATCATATCCAGAACCTTGTTGGGACCAGTGGTAGAGTCAGCGCGGAAAGAGGCCGGGTTTCCAAAGAAGAATACAACCGGCTTTCCGTGCGACTCGAACTGCAAGCGGACTTTCTGGCCGGTGTTTGGGCACATCATGCGCAGAAGCGGTTCAACATCCTTGAGGGTGGAGATCTCGATGAGGCGATCAATGCCGCATCTCAAATTGGTGACGATAAATTGCAAATGCAGTCGCAAGGTTACACGATTCCAGAGCGTTATACGCATGGTACTTCAGCCCAGCGTCAG
>Ga0316204_10008485_pt1 | contig 14240 bp, 13 predicted proteins | sample 6monrhotite_MG_2_FD_205661 | JGI IMG/M metagenome (GOLD analysis project Ga0316204, IMG submission 205661) | Microbial mat bacterial communities from mineral coupon in-situ incubated in ocean water Damariscotta River, Maine, United States -... | ecosystem: Environmental > Aquatic > Marine >...
TACTTCATCCTTGTCGCCATGGATAAGTTGGATGGCCGGTTTGCAGCGAATTTCTGTCTTCAAAGTCGTCCGGCTGGGCATGGCACCGGAATATCCAAGTATGGCCACTGGCCCGGGCGCGCGCCGCAGACCGCAATGCAGCGACATCATTGTGCCTTGTGAAAACCCGACCAATGCCAGATCGCGGTCGGTAAGGCCAAGACGCGCTAATTCCTGATCGATGAAGGCGTCCAGCGTTGGGGCCGCCGATTCCACACCCTTGGTCGCTTCATGCGGATCCAGACGGGTAATCGGGAACCACTGAAATCCATTCGGCGCGCCCTCAACCGGCTGAGGTGCGTTTGGCGCTACAAATTCCACGTCCGGCAAATCGCGCGCCCATTGACCGGCGAGGCCGATCAAATCTTCGCCATTGGCACCGTAACCATGTACAAGAACGACCAGTTTTCGCGGGCGTTGCCCGTTTGCCGGTGGTTGTCTGGATCCATCAATCATCATGGGGTGGACTATAAGGCGCGGATTGAGGACTTGAAGCGGGCAAGCGCAGGCGCGAAACATACGCCATGAGTGATTTCATCACCCGCTTTGCCCCCTCGCCGACCGGACAGTTGCATCTGGGCCATGCGTTTTCAGCGCTGACGGTCTTCGAGGCGGCTCGAATGGCGGGCGGACGGTTTCTGCTACGGATCGAGGATATCGATACGATCCGGTGCCGCGCCGAGTTTGAAAACGATATTTTCGAAGATCTGAAATGGCTGGGTCTGGAATGGGAAAAACCCGTCCGGCGACAAAGTGAACATTTCAACGAATATTATGCCGCCATTGAAAATCTGGCGTCACGCGGTCTTGTCTATCGGTGTTTCAAAACCCGAAAAGAAGTGATGGATGAGATCGGTCGAGCACCGCACCATCCCGGTGAAGGCCCTGATGGCATCATCTATCCCGGCCCACCAGAACCCATGAGCGCCGAAGAGGAAGCAGCGAGAATGGCAGCAGGCAATCCTTTTGCCTGGCGATTATCGATGAAGGCCGTTGAAGGCGAACTTGGTGATTTGACTCGCCTGACGTTTGCTGAAATCGGCGCGGGGCCAAATGGCGAAACCGGCGAATGCGCCATTCGATCGGACTTTATCGGTGATGTCATTCTGGCGCGTAAGGATATCGGCACGAGCTATCATATCGCCGTGACACTGGATGATGCTTTGCAAGAGATCAGCCATGTTATTCGCGGGCAGGATCTGTTTTTTGCAACATCGATTCACCGGATATTGCAGGAATTGTTGGGCCTTCCAGTGCCAATCTATCAGCACCATGAATTGATTACGGGTGAAGATGGCGAGCGCTATACCAAGCGCCACAAGTCAGAAACATTGACCTCGATTAGGGCGTCCGATGCGAAGGCTGCGGACATCCGAAAGCAGTTCGGCGTTAATTGGTGATTTCCCTTTTCCCGCATCGCGTATATGCGGAATTTCACGGGAGGAATCATGTCCGAGGCAAACGAAAAATCCGCACTGATCGGGCTGATAGCCTTGATCATAGGTGCTATTGCCATCGGCATGGCCGCGCCACTTGTGAAGCTGTCCGAGCTTGGCCCGCAGACGGTCGGTTTTTGGCGTATGGCGCTGGCCATTCCTTTCGCCCTGTTGTGGATGCTGTTTGATCGAAATCCACCGAGCAAACCGGAAGCGCCAGCAGGTTGGCAACGCTGGCTTTATCTGTCCTTACCGGGTCTGTTATTCGCTGGTGATCTGGCGTTCTGGCATACGGGTATCAAGATCACCAGCGTCGCCAATGCGACCTTTCTTGCCAATTTGCAGCCGGTTTTTGTCGTGCTGGCAGCTTGGCTGATCTTCAAGGAAAAGATTACGCGCAATTTCATGTTCGCCGCCGGGCTGGCGGTGGCCGGAGCAGCGCTTTTGTCGGTCAGCAATCTCACGGTCGCGCCTGAACGCTGGCCCGGGGATGCCCTCTCGGTTGCGACCGCCGTCTGGTATGCTTCCTATATTCTCGCCATTCGGCAGGCGCGGCGTTTTGCCTCCACCGGCACAGTGATCTTTTTCACGGTGGCCGTATCGGCGCCGATACTTGGCCTTGCGGCCCTCGGCTTCGGGGAGACACTCCTTCCGGGATCGATGACGGATTGGTTGGTGTTGCTGGGGTTGGCTGTTGGCGTGCAGATTATCGGTCAAGGCGGCGTCGCCTTCGGGCTGGGCCGAGTTGCGGCACCGGTGGCCTCCATCATCATTCTTATCCAACCGGTCGTGGCTTCGATTGCTGCCTGGGCGATGTTTGGTGAAGCTTTTGTGCCGATACAGTATGCCGGAGCGGCACTGGTTCTCGCCGGTGTCTGGTGGGTACAGCGCAAAAAACGGTCTGTGACAGGTGGACGCTTGGTGCTTCCTCCAAAAGACCGCTAAACACGTCGCCATGACCAAAACAAACGCCTCAGATGACACCTTCCTGCGCGACCTCTGGTATTTCGGAATGGTCGGCAGCGATATCAAACCCGGTCAGATGATCCAGAAGGAACGTCTGGGCGAGTTGGTCTTGTTTGGCCGCACCCATGACGGGAAAGCCTTTGCGATGACGGATATCTGTCCGCACCGCGCGATCCTTCTGTCCGGCGGCGAGATGGTCAACACCGATGACGGCACGCAGGTTCAATGCCCTTATCATGGCTGGCGCTTTCGGCCCGATGGTCAGTGCGCGAGCATTCCTTCGCTGACGGCAGATCAAACCGCGGGCATGGACATCTCGAAGATCAAGGCACGTACCTATCCGATCCATGAAAGCTATGGCGTGATCTGGATCTGGTTTGGCATTGATGCCGAGGCCGAGCCCTGTCTTGAACCACCGAAGTTGGATATTCCGGCAGACTCAAAAATTCGTATGCATGATGAATGCGATTTCAATTGCGATATGGATGCGGCCGTCATCAGCCTGATGGACCCGGCGCACATCCCCTACATCCATAACCAGTCCTGGTGGCGTACGCCGAAAACAATGCACGAGAAGGCCAAGACGTTCGGCCCGATCGAGCGCGGCTTTTCGATGCTGCCGCACAAACCCTCATCCAATTCGTTCATCTACAAACTGTTCGGCAATGACATCACGACCGAGATCACGCTGGAATTACCCGGCCTGCGGCCTGAATACATGAAGGCGGGCGACAAACATGTGACGACCGTGACCATCGTGACGCCGGTGAGTGCGACGAAGACCATTATTTCGGTCATACTTTATTGGAATCATCCAGCTGTCAGCTTCGTGCCGAAGTGGCTGATCCGGCGCGGCATGCACATTTTCATGGCGCAGGATTCTGCTGCCGTGGATTCGCAAGCCATCGGCATGTCTTATGATCCGCCGCAAATGTTTATCCATGACAGCGACATACCCGCCAAGTGGTATCTAGCGCTTCGACGCTCCTGGAAAAAACATCGCGAAACCGGTGAACCTTTCGTCAACCCGTTGAAAAAACCGACGACATTGCGCTGGCGGAGCTAGGCTGCGGCAAGCTGGACATGGACGAGCGCGATCATTGAGCCTAAGTGAAAACCCATGATAATTTTTCTGAATATCCTAATCGTCATCGCCATGCTCGGACTGCTCGTCACGCTGGGACTTGGTCTGTTCAACATGGCGCGCGGCGGCGAAGGCTCGTCTGCTCGATCCAACATATTGATGCGCTACCGCGTCGGTATCCAGTTCGTCGCCGTTATCCTGCTCGTCATCGGCTTCATCGCCAAAGGCGCAATGGCGGGTTGATATTCTATTGCGGTGTCAGCGCATTGATTACGGAGCGAATGCGCGGTGAGATATCGTTTATCCGACCCTCATTGACGCCCGCCACCGCGATACGACCCTCATCGGGCCAGATGACCGCTTGAACAAACCACATCGTATTCGAACCGGCATGGCGCAGCGAGCCATCGGCACCAACGCCCCATCCCATCGCATAGTTCGCGCCTGCTGGTGGTGTGATCAGGATCTGCCAGCTTTCCTGGGTTAGAAACTCAGCCTCTTCATCGCGCGCTCCGGCCAGAACCAGACGCAGGAAGATAGCGTAATCAGGCATCGACATATGGACACGCCCCGCTGGATTTATCGCTGGCGGATTGTCAGCTCCCGCATCGGTTCCAACTGCGGATGGACGACCCCAGCTTTCCCGATGTCCCTGCGGGTTATCGCCCAATGGTGGGCCAAAGCCCGCGCTCTCGAGACCCAGTTCATCGAAAATTTCTGACTGGACAAGGCTTTCCCAGCTTTCACCGGACACTTCTTCCAGCATCATGGCGGCCGCAACATAGCCGGCGTTGGAATAGAGAAACTGACCTCCCGCATTTGCGGGGTTGCGCAGCAATTCGCGCAGATAGGGATGGCGATCAGCTTGCGCATCGCGATCTCCGAGAATACCGGTAATGGCCAGTGACGTCAGCCGCCCGGCATTCGCCTGCATGCCGGAGCGATGTTGTAGCAAATCGGCGAGCGTGGCCTCGGCCAGACCGGGGTCAATCTGGTCGAACTGAGCGCCCAGCGTTTCTCCAAGCGTCGTTTCCCATGTAATCAATTCGCGTTCCACCAGCCGGGCAGCCAGAATGGCGGTCATCGCTTTTGTGTTGGAGCCGAGATGCCAAGCGTCCGACAATTCTATGGCGGCGTCTTCTCCGGCCTGACGATGTCCGGCAACGGATGTCAGCTGCGCATCGGTATCAATCAACATGACAACCGCGCCCGGCGAGCCAGCCTCGACCAACCCGTCTGCCAACAGCTGAGTGTCTTGCACGGCCAATGCAGACGGCGAAAATAGAAGTATAATTGCAAGAGCTGCGCGAACCATAATCTACCCCTTAAGTCCAATCCCGGCTTGAAAGCCTAACCTGCCTGATCCATTTTGCCGAACAAGCGGAATAATAAGGACGCGAATCCCATGGTACGGCTGACCAAGATTTATACAAAGACCGGCGATAAGGGCCGGACGCGTCTGGGCGATATGTCCGAGGTCGAGAAAACCGACATTCGCGTCGAAGCCTATGGCAGTGTCGATGAAGCCAATGCCACGATCGGGCTGGCACGTAGCGGTCTTGAGAATGACGCCGTCGATGTCTTGCTGGCGCGCATCCAGAATGAAATGTTCGACCTCGGGGCAGATCTATGTGTTCCCGACACCGGCGCTGACCTCGGCTATGAGCCCTTACGCGTTACCACAAAGCAGGTCGAGGCGCTGGAAACCGCCATCGATACATGGAATGCGAAACTCGAACCGCTCGACAGCTTCATCTTGCCTGCCGGCAGTGAAGCTTCAGCCCGCCTGCATGTCGCGCGGACGGTCTGTCGCCGAGCGGAACGGCGCACCGTCGCTCTGCAACAGGTGGATGACCGCCTGAACCCTGAAACCGTCCGCTATCTCAATCGCCTGTCAGATTTACTCTTCGTGCTCGCTCGCATCGCCAATGATGAAGGCAAGGCAGATGTGAAATGGGTGCCGGGCGCATCACGCGGCTAATTCCGCCATGGAAACAGAAATGTGATGATCCCACGGTTTAATTAATGTCCGCACAGTCTATCTATTGATCTAACAGGGCGGGAGTGAGCCGCCAGAGATATTAAACCAAACGGAGCCTCCCCATGAAAATCATGACCGCCACGGCTATCGCCGTCCTGACCGCAAGCGCCGCAATGGCCGACCCGGTTGCCTATGTTTTTGACAAATCCCACACCGAAATCAGCGCGACATGGATGCACCAGGGCCTGTCCCGCCAGACTCTGCAATTCACCGATTATGACGGCACGTTGCTGCTCGATTTCGAAACGCCGTCCAATTCGGCGGTCGATATCACATTCAATCTGATCGACGGCATGTGGGCTGGCGCCCATCATGATCGCTTTGTCGGGCATTTGAACTCTACCGACATTTTCGACACGGCTCAATTTCCGACCGCGAATTTTGTCGCCACGGGATTTGAAACAGACGACGGTCAATCAGGCACGATGACGGGTGATCTGACGATTGTTGGCGTCACGGTTCCGGTGAGTCTGAATGTGACAATGAACCTCCTCCGCGACGACGGCACGGCGGGCTTCACGGCCACGGCAAACCTGACCCGCTCGGACTGGAGCGAACAAATCGCGATTTACGCGGGATATATTTCGGATGAGGTCGTTTTGACCATCAACACGGAATTGGAAATAGCTGAAGATGACTCCGAATAACTGACGTATACGTCACTTTGGAGTGAAGGCCGGCCCAGCGGGTCGGCCTTTCTGCATGCGGCATTGTGCGGTGCCGCAAAGCCGTTGACTTCCGCTGTGTGCAAATGCAGTTTCGCCTCCTAATTTGTCAGCCAATGGATTGATGCGGGCCGCTATCGGCACCGCACAGACCGGGGAAGTTCCATGAAAATACTCGTGCCCGTCAAACGGGTGGTCGACTATAATGTGAAGGTTCGGGTGAAGCCTGACCAGAGCGGTGTCGACCTCGCCAATGTCAAAATGTCGATGAACCCTTTTTGCGAAATTGCGGTGGAAGAAGCCGTTCGTATGAAAGAGAAAGGCGATGTTGAAGAGATCATCGTCGTGTCCGTTGGACCTCAACAGGCGCAGGAAACGATCCGCACCGCCCTCGCCATGGGCGGTGATCGCGGCATTCTGATCCAGACCGATGATGCCGTTGAGCCACTGACCGTCGCCAAGCTGCTGGCCAAAGTGGTTGAAGCTGAAGGCACGGAACTGGTTGTTCTTGGCAAGCAGGCCATTGATGACGATAGCAATCAAACCGGTCAGATGCTGGCCGCCTTGCTCGACTGGCCGCAAGCGACCTTCGCCTCGGAAGTTGCGCTGGCAGACGGCAAGGCCAATGTGACCCGCGAGATTGATGGCGGATTGCAAACCATCTCGGTTCAACTGCCGGCGATCATCACCACAGACCTTCGTCTGAATGAACCTCGCTATGCGTCTCTGCCGAACATCATGAAGGCCAAGCGCAAGACCATCGATGCGAAGACGCCGGCTGATTACGGCGTTGAAACCACGCCACGTCTGAAAGTCGTGAAAGTGACCGAGCCGCCGAAACGCGAAGCCGGTATCAAGGTCGAGACCGTTGCCGATCTGGTCGACAAGCTGAGAAACAAGGAGGGAGTTATCTGATGAGTATTCTTCTCGTTGCTGAACACGATAACGCTTCCCTAAATGATGCCACGCGCGCAGCCATAACTGCTGCCAAGGCGATTGGCGGTGATGTGGATGTGCTGGTCGCCGGATCCGGCGCTGGCGATGTAGCCAAAGCCGTTGCTGGTATCGAAGGCGTTTCCAAAGTGCTGCACGCTGATGGCGACGTTTTTGCCAAGCCAACCGCAGAAGCGATGGAGGCCCTCGTTCTGCCGCTGATGGCCAATTACGATGTCATGATGGCGGTTGCCTCGACCATGGGTAAAAACTTTGCTCCACGCATCGCGGCCAAGCTGGACGTCATGCAGCTGTCTGAAATTACCGCGGTTGAAAGCGCCGACACATTCGTGCGCCCGATCTATGCCGGCAATGCGATGATGACGGTCCAATCGACCGACGCCAAGAAGGTCATAACCGTGCGTCCAACGACGTTCGAAAAAGCTGGCGATGGCGGCTCTGCCAGCGTTGAAAGCATTGATGCGCCTGCTGGTCCGTTCAAATCAGTCTTCGTTTCCGAAGAGCTGTCCAAGTCGGACCGCCCGGAACTGACGGCTGCCAAAATAGTAATCTCTGGCGGGCGTGGCATGCAGTCGGGCGATAACTTTGTGCTACTCGACACCATTGCCGACAAGCTGGGCGCTGCGGTCGGGGCCTCACGCGCGGCAGTCGATGCGGGCTATGTGCCCAATGATTATCAGGTCGGCCAAACCGGCAAGGTCGTTGCGCCTGATCTCTACATCGCTGTGGGTATTTCCGGTGCCATCCAGCACCTCGCCGGCATGAAGGATTCCAAGATTATTGTCGCGATCAACAAGGACGAAGACGCACCGATCTTCTCGGTTGCTGATTACGGCCTCGTTGCGGATCTCTTCAACGCTCTGCCGGAATTGGAAGCCGAACTGACCAAGATCGGTCTTTAAGGTTAGTCACTTTTTGTGAATTGAAAGCCCCGGAGCATGGCTCCGGGGCTTTTTATTACCCTAACCGGATCGCGGCCTCGATGAGGTCATGGGCATCCTCGCTATCCCATTCGGCATCACGTGGCATGCGACCCATCTCAATGCCGTTGCGATTATAGATGATGGAAATGGGCAGACCGCGTGCGCCGACCGATGAAGGTCCGGCGAAGGAATTGTCATGAAACAGTGGCAAATTTTCCAGGCCCTCTTCCTCGAAAAAGCCGATAGCGTCCTCGATGCGGCGATCTGCGCTGATGGTTACAACCTGAAAGTCCTCGCCACCATATCGAACCTGCAGAGCGTCCAGCGCGGGCATTTCAACCTTGCAGGGCGCGCACCATTCGGCCCAGTAGTTCACCAAAATGACCTGCCCTTCAAAATCTGCGAGCGTGTGTGTATTGCCATCCGGGTCGACGAAAGAATGTGACGGGCGCGGCGGAGCCTCGTCCAGAGTCACAAAATGCGACATCTCTCCGCGGGCATAGCTCGCGAACCCGACCTGGGCAGGGCCTTGCGCGGCGGCAAACAAGAAATATGCGATTCCCGCCAGCAGGACGCCGCCGCATGTGATAATGCCGAATTTCAAAAGTGACATCTGCATCGAACAACTTTCAGACTGGACCGACCATGACGGACGGAAAGACAAACAAATCAAATGCGCTCTGGGGCGGCCGTTTTTCCGGTTCCCCGTCCAAAATCATGGAAGCCATCAATGCCTCGATCGATATCGATCAACGTATGGCGTTTGAAGACATTGCCGGTTCCATCGCTCATGCCCGAATGTTGGCCGCAACAGGCATCATTTCAAGCGAAGATGCGACAATAATCGAAAACGGCCTGAATCAAATCCTCGGCGAGATCGAGCGCGGCGAGATGAAATGGTCTGCTGCGCTGGAAGACGTTCATATGAATATCGAAGCGCGACTAAAGGAAATCGTCGGTGAACCCGCGGGGCGCCTTCATACGGCTCGCTCCCGCAATGATCAGGTCGCGACAGATTTCCGTCTCTGGCTTCGCGCCGCTTGTGATCGGGTCGACGCTCTCATTTCCTCGTATCAGGCTGCGCTGGTGGCTCAGGCAGACGCACATGCCGATACTGTCATGCCAGGCTTCACGCATTTGCAAACCGCACAGCCCGTCAGTCTTGGCCATCATCTTTTGTGCTGGGTTGAAGCGGCGGAACGAGATCGCAGCCGGTTTCAGGATGCCCGCCGCCGCCTCAATGAAAGTCCGCTTGGCTGCGCAGCGTTGGCCGGAACCGCTTTTCCAATCGACCGCCACAACACGGCTGAAGCGCTTGGCTTCGACCGCCCGATGGCAAATTCGCTTGATGGTGTCGCGACCCGAGATTTCGCACTGGAATTTCTCTCTGCATCGACGATTTGCGCGGTCAATCTCTCCCGGTTCGCGGAAGAAATCGTCTTGTGGTCGTCTCGCCGGTTCGGATTTGCACAATTGTCCGATGCGTGGTCGACCGGCTCGTCGATCATGCCGCAAAAGCGCAATCCGGATGCTGCTGAGCTGGTGCGTGCGAAGCCCGGCCGCATTGCCGGTGCTCTGCAGACGCTCATCATCGTCGTGAAGGGATTGCCCCTCGCCTACTCTAAGGATTTGCAGGAGGACAAGGCACCGGTATTTCAAGCCATGGATGATCTGGAGCTGGCGCTCGGAGCTATGGCGGGAATGGCAGCCGACCTGACCTTCAACACCGAAAACATGGCCGAGGCCGCGGGCGAAGCCTATTCTGATGCGACCGACCTTGCTGACTATGTTGTGCGGGAACTCGGCAAACCCTTCAGGGATGCTCACCATATTGCCGGTTCCATGGTGAAACTGGCCGAAGGCAAAAACGTGCCGCTTGCCGGTCTGTCACTTGCCGACATGCAATCTGTTGAGCCTGACCTGACAGAAGCAGTTTATTCGGTGCTTTCTGCGCGCGCCTCGATGGAAAGCCGTACCAGCTATGGCGGAACGGCGCCTGTACGGGTAAAAGAACAGGTGAAACTCTGGCAGGACCATCTCCGCGAAAGACAGACATCATGAAAAAACTCGCAACTCTCATCGTGATTATTGGCGGCCTTGTTGTGTCAGGTTGCGGCCTTCGCGGCGATCTGGATCGCCCTTCACCCGCTTGGGGCAGTCCGCAACAATCCGAGGCGAGCCAATAACTCACCGATATGTAATGCAGGTGCCGCTAGGCGCGCCTGTCTGACGTGATAGTTTCTTATCCATGAAAATCTGGCCTTTGATACAAGCGCGCTTTGCGTTGCTCTGGGAGCGTCTCGCCCCCGCTCTATGGCCAGCTGTGCTCTTGATCGGGCTTTATGCCGGCATTTCGATTTTCGGCATTTGGGATCAATTGGGAGATCCTTGGCGCGCCATCACATACGCTATAGTCGTCGGAGTATCTGGCTGGATTGGCTGGATCCGCTGGCGGGAAATAGAATGGCCCGATGATGAGGATGCCGCCCGACGCGTTGAAACCGATTCCGGCATTTCCGCTCGTCCCCACGAAGCGCTGGCAGATCGACCGGCAGATTCATCGCCTGAATCCCAAGCCGTCTGGCTTGCTCACCAACGCCGTATGGCCGAACGCCTCAAGGGTGCGAGGGCTCGGCGTCCCCACGCCGCCTGGGCTCGGGCTGATTCATGGGGCTTGCGCGGTGGTGTCATAGTTCTGATCGCAGCGGCTTGGATGGTATCTGGCGATCTCGCCAAGGGCAGGCTGTTTGAAAGCTTCGGTTTTGCTCCCGTCTATCGCGGCGTCGAGACGGCTCAGGTCGATGTCTGGTTAAACCCACCCGCATATACCGGACTTGCACCCATATTCTTTCAAGACGGGCAAACCGATGCCGAAGCGCCCGAAGGCTCCGAACTTGTCATCCGCACTGCGGGCGTTCGGAGCGCACCAAACGTCCGAAATGGCCGTGAGCGTGCGGAAAACCGTTCCATTGGTGATGGTGTCTGGCAAAGCCATCTGACCATTCAATCTGATGCCGTCGTCACACTTCGCGCGGGCAGAGAACGCGCGGCCTATCGCATTAATGCGCAGGTCGATATGGCGCCGGACGTCGCTATCGTCGCAGCGCCCGAAGCGAATATTGACGGCGAACTCAGTCTGGAATTCACCGTAGATGATGATTACGGCGCAACAGATTTTCGTGTTGAATTCCGCCCGGAAAATGACAGCGATGCCGCTTGGTCCACTATCGAAGTAGACTCCGGCGATTTGACCAGAGGCGATGATGGTTATCGCGCTACCATTTCAACCGCTCAGCATTTTCTGGCTGGCTCGCGCGTTAATCTGCGGATTGCGGCGCTGGATGGGGGCGGTAATACCGGCAATTCGCCTGAAATCGCCCTGACATTGCCAGCGAGGGTATTCCTTGATCCATTGGCACGTGCGGTTTCTGAACAACGCCGTATTGTGATCGGTTCAGCCCGTGATTATGCGCCGCTTCCAGAGCGCAGCCCAATGAATATGGAAGATGTGCAGGCGCTTCCGCCGTTCCAGGGTGAGGAGCCGGAGCGCCGGATTGAACGTGCGCCGGAAAATCTGCAAAGCGTCGCATTGGCTCTGGATGCCATTACAGACGCGCCGGAACTTTTCTTTGAAGACCCGATTGTTTACCTCGGATTACGCAGTGAATTACACAGCCTGCGCCGTGCCCGTAACTTTGATGAAATCGGTCCGATTGAGGGTAATCTTTGGCAGATTGCCCTGCGCGCCGAGCTTGGCACGCTGGCAGATGCAGAACGCGCCTTACGCGCGGCAGAACGCGCCTTGATGGAAGCTCTGGCGCGCGGTGCCGATGAAACCGAACTTGCGCCCTTATTCGAAGCATATCAGCGCGCCATGGATAACTATATGGCTGCGCTCGCCCGCGAAGCTGCCGAAGATGGCCGGGTTGCCGACGGTGGCGGCCCGGAAATGAATACGGACGATTTGCAAGGGTTGTTAGACGCCTTGCGTGACGCCGCGGAACTTGGCGATACCGCCAGCGCCCGTGAAGCGCTGCAGGCGCTTGGCTTGATGCTCCGCGATATGGAATTGACGCTGCAACAAGGTGAAGGCGATGGCGAGGAGACTGACGAGATCAGCCAGGCCATGCGCGACGCGCTGGAGGACCTTGGTGATGTGATCGGCGAACAACGCCAGTTGCAGGACGAAACTTTCGAACAAGCTGAAAGCGGTCCACAAGGTCAAAATCAAGGTCAGCCAGGGGAGCCCGGCGGCGAAAGTCAGGGCCAGCAATCTGGCGAGAGTGGCAGCCAAAGTGGGCAGGCCGGGGCTGGATCAGAAGGCGCGCAGGCACTTGCCGAGTCGCAAGGATCGCTTGCTGATCGGTTGGAATCTCTCGCTCAGGCCCTTCCGGGTGAAAGCGGCGAAACATTCGGCGAGGCCGCGGAAGCAATGCGCCGCGCGGAAGAAGCTCTCGAGAACGGCGATGCGCAAGGCGCGGTTGGCGAACAAGCTCAAGCGCTGCAAGCGTTGCGAGATGGCGCCGAACGTCTTGCACAGGGCCTTCTGGAACGCGCTCAGGACGCCACACAAGCCGGAGCCGAAGGTGAAGACACCGATCCATTGGGACGGCCACAGGATTCCGGTGGTTTCTCTAACGGATCTGGCGTGGATATTCCTGAGGAAGCGGAACGCCTTCGCGCGCGGGAAATTCTGGAAGAATTACGAGAGCGAGCCGCCGAGCAAGGACTTGATCAGGACGAGCTTGATTATATCGAGCGTTTGCTGGACCGCTTCGGCTCCTGAATTTAGTGACCACTTTCCTGAGCGGGTTGCGCTTCGGCGTGTTGTTCTGACGTGGATTCAATATGCTCCTGCACCGGTGTGTCATGCGGGGCATTTATCAGGTTTGCGAGCGTGACTTCTGCTTCAATGGCGTTCGCAGGCGGATCGGCCACGACAGAGGAGAAAGCGCGGGTCTGTCCCGGGCCGATCTCCTCACCGTCGAGAATGACCGTCCATTCCAGAACCGGGGCGCCCTGCTCCCCCAAAAGACGCGCCTGCAATTGAGGAAGGCTTCGCGCCTGTCGATCAATGTTGCGAACCTCGCCCGACACCACCACGGTAGGGATGCCATGTTCTTCACCACGCGAGACTTCAAGCGATTCAATCGCCAAACCATAAGCATTGGCTTCAATGCCGACGGCGGCGTAGGCGCTCGAACTCTGCGGCCAGACATTGACGATGTCAGCGCGGAACAGAAAGGACACAGCGAAAACGCCCGCAACTGCGACGGCAAGACCGCCCCAGGCGCTGGCCGTCGCGGTTTTCAATTGATCCTGACGCTTCTGCTCAGCGCGCTCTCGAAAGGCACGATGCGGCGCTTTGGGCGCAGCAGGTTCGGGAGCAATTTCCGGTGCGGGCGGGATTGGATCAATCGGCTCCAACACCTGTTCTTCTTCGTTCCGCGCCGTCCAGATATGGCTACAGGCGGCACACTTTACCCGTCGCCCGTTCACGCCGATAGCGCCGGGATTTGCGCGGTAGCGCGTGTCACAACTTGGACAGCTCAGTATCATCGAAGCCCGATTCAGCTTATTGGCAGCCATGGCTGCATGGATTTCCGGTGACTAAAACTGACGTAAACCCCTTTCCACAAAGTGAATCCGAGGTGAGTGTTCGCTTCGATGCTGTTGGCATGCGCTATGGGCGCGGTCCAGAAATCCTCAAAGATGTGTCTTTCGAACTGGCTCAGGGAAGTTTTACATTTCTGACCGGCCCTTCTGGTGCGGGTAAAACGTCGCTCTTGCGCTTGATTTATATGGCGAACAAAGCCTCACGCGGGGTGGTGCAGCATTTTAGCCATGACACTGCCGCATTGCAGCGAAAAGAATTACCTGACCTCCGGCGCAGGATCGGCGTGGTCTTTCAGGAATTCAAGATGCTGGATCACCTCAGTGTTTTTGAGAATGTCGCCCTGCCCTTGCGCGTCGCAGGTCAAAAACGTTCCGAATACGCGGAGGACGTCGCCGAACTTGTCAGCTGGGTCGGGCTTGAACATCACATGGATTCACGCCCTGCCACTCTTTCGGGCGGTGAAAAGCAACGCGTTGCGATAGCACGCGCTGTCGTTAATCAGCCCGATTTGCTGA
>Ga0316204_10008486_pt1 | contig 14240 bp, 18 predicted proteins | sample 6monrhotite_MG_2_FD_205661 | JGI IMG/M metagenome (GOLD analysis project Ga0316204, IMG submission 205661) | Microbial mat bacterial communities from mineral coupon in-situ incubated in ocean water Damariscotta River, Maine, United States -... | ecosystem: Environmental > Aquatic > Marine >...
TGAAGACAGGGCGCTCCAATTGCCGACGGACTAAATCTGTCTACAGATGAATTTGAACCCCGGCGCTTTTGCGAGTGCCGGGGTTTTTTTAAATCAGCAGGCCATCTATAGCTCGCCGAGGGCTGCGCTGTGCTGCTGATGTTGGGTATCCGATCCGGAATGAGAAGGTTGGTTCGTGACCGGGTCGTTCGATGAGGCCAGCCAACAAAGAGGCTTCTGGTGCCGCCTTCCCGAGCTGCCGTTGTCGGTCAATCATTTCAATGGGTTGATTGAGGGGATGCATGGCAAGGCCTTGTTTGGTCGCCCCCAGATGCATGTGCTGCCAGAAACGACCGGCAAGGATCGAGTCTTTGGCAGAATAGAGATTGCCGACGGAAATCGTTCCTACCATCGCCGCGGTGGGTACGTGGCTATCTCTCGTTGCCGCAAGCCAATACATGTGACTGGTATGGGCATCTACCTTCGGCACCATTTTTGATAGAATGAACAGACCGGGACTCAGGCCGGCACTCTCCATGGTGACGCCGTCGCGATGGGTCGCGATTTCGCTTTTTGAGAGCCGCGTCCACGCAGCACTGTCGTGGGCCATCTCAGTATCGTCCACGATCGCCTCTGTGGCCTGAACAATCAGCTGATTGATTTGCTGACGTGCGAAGCCATCTGCCCACAGGTTGAGGCCGACACCCATCTCGCCCGCAATCTGGACCGCCCAGGTCAAGAAGGATTGCGGTACTGGCTTGTCAGGTAAATAGGGATACCGGTTGGTGTGGCGATGGGGAATTTGCGCCGCAAGGTTTAGTGTGTCGGAGGCACTGCCTTTGAGAGTGAGGCGTGCTACCTGAACGGGTTTTGTTCTTTGCGTTGACGTGGAGAGTGGCGCATCAATCACCTCAATGGAGAGGTCGCGTCCGGCGCTTGCTGCAAGTAAACGGGCACTCTCAATGGCGCAACCAAGACCGATATACATTTCGCGCAAGTACGGATCCATGGTGCCCAAGTGTCGTGGATGGTCCGCCCAAACTGTGATGGTCTCCCCCTCAAGTGAGAACAGCCAAGGTTGGGTGTTATGCGGACTGGCACCGAGTACGGCTGCTTGCAAGAGCATTACTGTCTCTGGCTGTGGGGTGGGGGCTAGGTCCCAAATGTCGTAAGCAGGGCCCTGTCCGATTGAAAAAAGACCTTGTTCATTGGCGCGCCATATTCCGGCTCCGCTCAAGGCTATTCCGGCAGCTGCGGAGGACTTGAGTATGAGGCGGCGGGACGGATTTTTCGTCTTGTCGGTCATTGTCTGACGTCTCTTTCCTGTCTATTTTCGGGGAGGTGCGGTCAAGCTAGAGACCATTGCGATCAGTGTGTCCTCAATCGTCGTCCAGCCTTGGTCGCTCTTGATGTCGAGTGTGCCGAAGGTTTTGATCGTACGTCCGCGAACTGCGAGATAGTGGATAGAAGCACTGACAAGAGTTGAGGCTTTGTCGATGAGGTCAGCATTGGGGTGTTCCTCAAAATGAGGACGCAGCAATGCCGCGAGTTCTTGTGTTCTCTTTTTCCGGACCCGCTCCAAAGCGATGACAAGAGCATTTCTCTCAATCGGTTCCCATGCCAAGAGGGCGAGGGTTTCGGGATGAGTTCTTAAAAACTGAACCTGGCCGCGGATGACCCGCTCTAGCCATTTTTCTGGTGAGGTTGGACTGTCTTCCCCAGCCAAGAGATCCTCAGGCCGCCACCAAATGAATGATTGACTGACATAGTCACTAAAGAGGCCGTCTAGCCCGCCGAAGTAACGGTAGATAAGGGCTTTGTCAGCTTTGGCCTCCCGGGCAATGGCGTTGATGCCGACCGCTTTCAGTCCGTCGCGGACCAGCAAATTATGCAGGCCATCTAGAAACCGCTGTTTGGTTTGGGTTCGATTGCGCTCAGCCATGCTTTTCATTCAACCGTATTGTCACTGATTGGTGATATATATCACCGGCTGGTGACTTTTCAAGAGAGCAATATCTAAAACTGCTTCTGTTACGAAATTAGCTGGCGAGCGCCATCTCAATTGCTCGGCACAGGCGGAGCAGCAGTTCGTCTTTGCCTGGGGCTGCCTGCATCATGAGGCCAATGGGTAGGCCAAGTGCATCTGAGCCGATGGGGAGAGTTAATCCGCAGAGGCCCAGCTGGTTGCCAAGGGTGGTATTGCGGAGCGCCATGCTGTTGGCCTGTCCGTAGGCGGCATCGTCTGTCAGAAGCGGTTCGATCTCTGGCGGTGAAATGGCGACGGTCGGCATCAGGACTGCATCATAACCTTGCGTTTCTTGCGCATAGCGTTTCTGTATGGCCTCGCGGAGCAGAAGTCCTATGGCGAGATCTGGCGCAGAGCCGCGCTTGCCCATCATGAAGCGGGAGGCGACTGAGGCGAACATGTCGCTCTGTCGTCGTTCCACTTCCGTGCCCCACAACCCATAGGCTTCCGCGATCAGAATGCTGGCACCCTCCCACGCCAGGTTCTGGATCTCATCGAGGGCGGGTAGGGGTTTATGGACGATGCGAAGTCCTTTGGCGCCGAGGGCATGAATGGCCTGTTCAATGGTTTTTGCGATCCCTGCGTCGAGTCCGTCAAAGACCAGATTGTCAGGCACGAGAACGGCGTGGTCTTTCAAGGAGACATTGTGAATGTCAGCGGGTGCGCCACTTAAGAGCGAGAAGAGTGTGGCAGCGTCGGCGACGGTGTGGGTGAGTGGGCCGATCGTGTCGAGAGAAGGGGACAGCGGCACGGTGCCGTCCAGAGGGACGCGGCCCCAACTTGTTTTAAGGCCGACAAGGCCATTCCATGCGGCAGGGATGCGAACGGACCCGCCGGTGTCCGTGCCAAGCGCTGCCGCGGCGAGACCTCTCGCGACGGAAACGCCCGCCCCGGACGACGAACCGCCCGGTGCACGGGCGATGTCGGGGTCATGGGGGTTTGCCGGGGTCCCAAAGATGGGGTTGATGCCGAGCCCGGAAAAGGCCAGCTCGGTCATGGTGGTCTTGCCGAGAAGGATGGCGCCCGCGCGTGTCAGCCGTTCGACGGTGAGGGCGTCTTTGGTCGCAATATTGTCTGTCAGAAGATTGGAGCAGGCTGTTGATGGTTCGCTGGCGACGTCAAACAGCTCTTTCCAGGAAAGTGGTACGCCATCCAAGGGTGAGCGTCGAAACCCGGCCTTTGCGCGGTCCGCCGCTTCAGCGGCTTCCCGCTTTGCTCTTTCCGCTGTCACGCGGACATAGACTGTATGGTCCTGGTCTTCAGAGGAGATGCGGTCCAGGAAATAGTCCGTGATTTCTCGCGGATCCGCACGCCCGCTTTCAATAGCCGCCCCAAGTGCTAAGGCAGGCTGGTGAGCCCATTCGTCACTCATTCATAAGTCCGCCAGTCTATTTGTTGCCGCGTTTCCGGACGGAAAACCCCATTTGGCGGTTTCCTGGAAACGCTTGTCAGTCAGAGAGTGACTGGCAATGTTTCAAAGCCGCGGAAGGATGGCAAGTGCCGACGTTTGCCAGGCGTCTTGCTCAAGCGCACGTTTGGAAAGCGGGCGAGAAATGCATTGATGCCGATCTGGGCTTCGAGGCGCGCGAGTGGGGCGCCAAGGCACATATGAATGCCGCCGCCGAAACTTTGGTGGTGGGTGTCTTCCCTCTCAATGTCGAACTTGTGAGGATCGGGGTAGACCGTGGGGTCATGATTGGCAGCGGCTAGGGAGGTTGTTGTACTTCGGCCCTTCTTGATCGGGCAGCCGCCCACTTCATCGTCTGCGAATGGAATGCGTCCGCTGTCGGTCACCGGACTGTCAAAGCGCAGCATCTCTTCAACGGCATTCTCGATCAGCGATGGGTTTGTTTTTAGTTTCTCTAACTGATCTGGATGGGTGAGAAGTGCATAGAGGCCGTTCCCAACAAGGTCAGTTGTTGTCACATTGCCGGCGATGAGGAGAAGTGTGCACATGGACATGACTTCGCCATCGGTCAGGTTGTCGTCTGCTTCCTGCACGCGGATTAGATCCGAGATCAGATCGTCTTTGGGATCTGCGCGCCTTGCAGCGATGGTTTTGTCAAAATAAGCCTGCATAGCTTCGCCGGAGGCCTCAATGCGCTTGCTGGTTTCTTCGTCTTTCAGGGGATCAAAGCCGAAGATCAGATCATCCGACCAGCGTTTGAAATCGTCCCTGTCTTCCAGCGCGACGCCCAGCATGTCGGCAATGACCAGTGTTGGAAGCGGACCGGCAAATTCCGCGATGAAGTCAATCTCATCGCGGTCATTCATCTCATCAAGCAGATCAGAGGTTATTTCCTCTGTTCGCGCGCGCATGTTTTCGATGGCGCGGGGGTTGAAGGCCTGGCTCACCAGTGCGCGCAGCCGCTTGTGGTCAGGATCATCCAGAAACAACATGGACGGCTGGTAGTTGGCCAGGTCCTCCTCGGTGTTGGTTCCGGTGATCAGGCGAATATAGGAGTCTGGCGTGGCTTTGCGCGGGTCGACCCCCCATTCGCGATTGCGCAACAGCCCGCGTACATCATCATGTCGTGTGACGATGATCCGTCCGAGTTCCGTGTCTTCGTGTACCGGGGCTTCTGTGCGCAGTCTGTCGAGAACCTGGTGAATATCCTCGCGATAGGTTTCATCCAGCGCGGTTAGCGCCACACCCAGCGGGAGAGATGCATCTTCTTGATGTTGTTCCGCCACAAGCTCCTCCTCTTGATCGCAAAACTGACAAAATGTCATCGAAGCCTAACCGTCGTCCGTGCGGCTTGCAAGCCAGAAACGGCTTGGCTCCTGCGTCACTGGGGCAACTGGACTTTTGGGGCAATCCGATGGACTTTGCCTCTATGAGTGGTGACCCAACAAAATTCGACGTAATCATTGCCGGCGGCGGCCTGGCGGGCCTGCCCTTGGCGCTTGCCCTGTCACGGGGCGGATTTCAGGTCGCTGTCATCGATTTGCTTGATCCGGCGGTGGATGTGGACCCGGCCTTTGATGGCCGTGTGTCGTCTATTGCCGATGCCTCCCTTCGGATGCTGGGTGAGCTGGGCGTTGCCGAGCACCTGCAAGGTCAGTTGCAGCCTATCAACGACATCGTTGTCACGGATGGGCGGCCGGGCGAAACGGCTGCACCGCTCTTTTTGCATTTTGATCACACAGAGATTGGCGATGCGCCACTCGGCGTCATGGTTGAGAACCGGCATATGCGTGTCGCGCTTCGCAAGGCCCTGGCAAGCTCTGACGGTGTGACGCTGATGGCGCCTGACAAGATCGTCTCTTTTGACGTGGTGCCATCGCATGTGTCTGTGACATTGAGCTCTGGCGATGTTCTGGAGAGCGCTTTGTTGGTTGGGGCTGATGGCCGCGGGTCGCAGATCCGCCAACAGGCGGACATTCAGACGGTCGGATGGTCTTACGGTCAATCGGGGATCGTCACGACTGTTGAGCATGCCTTGCCCCATGATGGCGTTGCGCAGGAATATTTCCTGCCAAGCGGCCCCTTTGCCGTGCTGCCGATGGTTGGCAATCGCTCGTCGCTTGTCTGGACCGAAGAGACTGAGTTGGCTGACGCCCTGTTGGCGCTCGATGATGATGGATTTGAAGCAGAATGCGCAAAACGCTTTGGGCCGTATCTCGGTGACATGAAACCGGTGGGGCCCCGCTGGTCCTATCCGTTGTCATTACAACTGGCGCGTGACTATGTGCGTCCGCGTGTTGCCCTTGTGGCGGATGCAGCCCACGGTATTCATCCGCTGGCAGGACAGGGGCTCAATCTGGGTTTGCGTGATGTTGCTGCGCTGGCGGATGTGCTGGTTGACGCACGTCGTGTAGGTCTGGATATTGGCGCGCTGGTCACGCTTCACCGGTATGAGCGGTGGCGGCGGTTCGATAATGTTTCGCTTGCGGTTGCCTGCGATGGTCTCAACCGATTGTTCTCAAACGATGTGACGCCCTTGCGTTTGCTGCGCGATGTGGGCCTTGGGCTGGTCAACCGGATTGGACCTGCGCGACGCTTCTTTATGCGGCTCGCGGGCGGTGGTGTTGGGGATCTGCCGCGTTTGATGAAAGGTGAGCCTCTTTAGGCTGCACCCTGCTTAAGAGACAGAGAGTGGCATTTCACGCAGGTCTCTTACCTCGATCAACGGGCCGTATCCGATTTTCTCATCTTCATATCCCAGTGTCGCAAGCGGTGACCCGCTGCCAACGACAAATCGGGTGCCGCCTTCTTCCTCTGTAAGGGGCAATGCAACATATTCGACCAGCGATTGTCGTCCCTGTTCGCTTTGTTCAACGCCTAAGATATGGAGGCCACAGGGTGTGTCGAGAACACGATCAAGAACGGCAAAAATCGGGCTTCTGTCAGCGTCTACTTCTGAGCGCTTCAAGAGGGCGCCTGTCAAATCGCTGACCCCGCGTTCTGCAAAATCGGTCCCCAGCAAGCGGAAGCGATATGTGTCTGCGTCGAGCCGTTCGATGAGAAAGACCGATGGCAGTACCGATGGAATGGCGATCGGATCAAACGCTGTCCGAGGCGGAATCCCACCTGCTGCCTTTGCCAGTTTGTGCCAGTAGGCGGTCAATTCTTGAGCCTTCCGGGACGTGAGTGCGTGGTCGTTGTCGAGTGCGTCCTGCATTTGTCACTTTCGTGTCCCCCCGAAAGATTGGTGCGAAACAGGCGAGCAAACAGGTGAGTTCGCGCGCATGTCTAATATTGTCTTGCGCGTTGCAGCGCACGACTTCCTCCATGGCACATACTCAGTGCCATTGCCTCCTCATCCCTCTTTAGATTGGTTCATCCGCCGTCTCCGCGTGCGTAATGAACGGCGCTTTCTAGACGAAGATGGTAAACATTTGCGCTGTGTCAGACTGTCGCAGTGTCAAAGATATTGACCGGCTACCGCTCTGGGCTTGAAACCCGTTCAACCTGCGAGGCCGGCCTCGGTGAGTTTGGCCAGGTAATCGGCCCATTTTCCCTCATATTCGCGTCCGAGTTCATGAAGGTAATCCCAGGTAAACAATCCGCTGTCATGCCCATCGCTAAAAAGGAGGCGGGCGGCGTAGTTGCCCACGGGTTCGATATTGGTGATCGCAACCTCCTGTTTGTGGGGCACGATTTTCTTTTGCCCTGCGCCATGACCCTGAACTTCAGCGCTTGGGCTTTCGACCCGCAGATACTCAGCGCGGAGCTCGAACGTCTGTCCGTCATTGAAGGAGACGATGAGCAAGCGGCCCTGGTCAGACAGGCGCAGTTCCGTTGGCCAGGGCCGATCCTGATCTGGGGTCTCAGGGTTGCGGCTCATCCCAGCTGCCGGGCTTCGTCGGGCAGCATGATGGGAATGCCATCGCGAATGGGGTAGGCGAGACCGGCAGCTTCAGAGACCAGCTCCTGAGCGTCGCGGTCATAGTGCAGCGTTGCCTTTGTGACGGGACAGACCAGGATCTCCAGTAGTTTTGGATCAACCGCAGGGGAGATATTGGCAGGGGGTGTTGATGGAGTATCAGTCATAAGAACTCTTTTTTGGAATATGAGGAAGACACATCCTATTGAACGGTCGAGCCGCCGTCGGTGTTATCGCGTGCCAGAGCAATTTCTGTAAGTGCGATCAACATTTGGTTTCGGTCTTCCAGTGTTTTTGCTTCAAGCAAGGCCTGTTTTTCGTCTGGTCCATAGGGTGAAATCACCGATAGGGAATTCACAAGGCTTTCGTTAGGGGCGTTCTTAATGGCGTCCCAGTCTGCGGACAATCCATTGGTCTCTAAATATTGTTTTAGGATCTCCAGAAGCCGCTCGCGGGAGACGTCGTCTTCGCCGAGCCCGGCCTTGAGGTCCCCTTCAAACTCTTCTGTCTCTACAAAGCACTGACGATAAGGGGTGACGGTGTCGAGTTCTTCGCGGACGCGGAACCGACAGACACCGGTCAGGGTAATCAGGAAACGACCATCGTCCGTTTCCATGAAGGATGTGATACGCCCAATGGTGCCGACAGTGTGTAGCGGCAGTTTCTCTTCAACGATGCCGGCATTGCTTGTGGGGGCGTGGACAGAAGGCTGGATCATGCCGATCAGGCGTTCGGCGCCCAGAGCGTCTTCGACCATTTGCAGATAGCGGGGTTCAAAGATGTTCAAAGGGACCTGGGTACGCGGAAGCAGCAGCGCGCCGGTGAGGGGAAACACAGGGATGCGCGACGGGAGATCGCTTGCTTTGAGATATTTTCCACTCACGGTTTACTTATCACCTTGTTGATGGCGATCACCGCCATTGGGGTCTGATCACATCGCCTAGCTGAACAGAATGGACGACAGGCGTTTGCGGCCTTCCTTCGTGACATCATCTGTTGGCCCATAGGCATCAAAAAACTCGAGCAGCTGTTTGCGGGCTGCTTCTTCGTTCCAGGCCCGGTCCATGGCAATGATGTCGAGTAGTTCGCTCACGGCGCCTTCCCGATCGCCCGCACCGTTTAGCGCGAGCGCCAAGTCAAAGCGTGCCTGGTGATCTTTGGGATTGGCCTCCAGCTTCGCGCGTAGCTCTGTGGTCTCGCCGACCTCACCTGACTTTGCGTCCAGAGCTATTGCCGCGCGGACGCTTGCAAGTTCGGGGTCATTCGCCTTGTCGGGAGGTGCAAGCTCTAAGGTTTGGCTCGCGCGATCTGAATCACCGCTTTGCAGATAGCAAAGGGCGAGGCCCGCAATGGCGCCGATGTGACCGGCTTCCTGTTGCAGTGCTTGCGCAAACATTTGTGCTGCTTCCTGCAACTGGCCCTGGGCAAAGGTTTCACGGCCCATCTCGGTCAATTGATCAGCGGGCGACGGGCCGATTTCACCGGCCAGTTTTTCAATGAATTGTTTAATCTGGCTTTCGGGCAGCGCGCCTTGAAAGGCGTCTACCGGCTGCCCATCCTTGAAGGCAAATACGGCTGGGATCGATTGCACCCGCAACTGCTGGGCAACTTCTGGATGATCATCAATGTTCATCTTCACAAGGCGGACAGCACCTTGGGCAGCGTTGATGGTTTTTTCCAAAACAGGCGTGAGCTGTTTGCAGGGGCCACACCAGGGCGCCCAGAAATCGACGATCACAGGAACCTGTTTGGACGCCTCAACCACATCGGCCATGAAGGTCTCGGTGGTGGTGTCCTTGATGTAGTCGCCTGCACCGGAGGGCGTTGGGGGCGTATCAGGGGTGCCTGCCAGATCTGACATGAGGTTCCTTCATTTTCTGTCTGCAAAAGAGACTTGTCAGTAAATGAAATAGGGCGAAAGGCGCTGTTTAAAGGCCTGCCGCTGCTTCCAGATCGATAATAGTGGGTTCGTGGCCGCAATGGCGGATGAATTTCAAAAAGTCGGCCTTTGAGATGGTGGTGGTCGCCTCATTGGTCAACGGATGATAGTTCAGCCAGTCATGGTCCATCATGGGGGCGTCCAGGATTAGGCGGACTTGTCTGTTTACATCATTGATCAGCGCAAATGGGGTGACCGAGCCTGGCCGGACGCCCAAGGTTTCCCACAGAAGCTCCGGTTTTGCGAAGGAGAGGCGGGCAGACCCCAGGCTTTTTGGCAGGCTGTTCAGCCGAATGTTTCGTTCCTCTAGCGTAACGACCAGCCAAAGAACGCCTTTTTTGTCCTTGAGGAACAGGTTTTTGCAGAAACCGCCTGTCTGGGCGCCCATGTTGGCCGCCCGCCAGGTCTGAGCCTCATCGACTGCATGGAGGGGCGGGTGGTCGATGGTGGTGGCGGTGATGCCCAAATCCTCTAGCAGGGCCAACAGGCCTTCCTTGCTCAAGGGGTCTTGCGTCCCAGCGGTGGGTGCTGGCGTCGGTTCTGATGATGGATCTTGGGTCGTCATCTGCTTCTCATGCCACCAAGGGCGCTTCTTGCCAAGGCCTGAAGCTGTCCTAACGCATGCAATTGCGCCTGGAAAAGTTAGGCGTAATAAGGGCTTGCAAAGGCGGCACCAATGCGCGATATACCCCCCTCGGCGGGGATATTACCCGTCTGGAGCGCGGGCGTAGCTCAGGGGTAGAGCACAACCTTGCCAAGGTTGGGGTCGTGAGTTCGAATCTCATCGCCCGCTCCAATTTTTCCAAAATCAATGATTGTGGCCTCGCATGCCCGAGGGCCCAATGATGCTGGCCGCCCTCGGGTACGTTGTTCCTGAGGTTTTCTGTGGCGCGTTCGGTCAGGGCAGCGCCTGTGGGAATGCGCTCAAGAAAAGGAACATTCATGTCATTTGGCCAAGATGTTTAATTGCTCACCTGTCGCAAAACAGCATTCTATGCGACATAAGTCAGTCTTCGTTCGTTGGAAAACAGCCTGCGACGATTGATGGGTCGACAGAGTAAATTGGTCAACGCAGTGCTTTCCAGAAACCGGCGACTTCAGCGCGACCGTGACTTTACGGGCGACAGACTCTCAACCTTCCGTGAAATATTTCTGCGGCATGGCCTTCCCGGCTGGGTTCTTGCTCTCATTTGCATCGGAATCCCCGGCCTGCAGATCGTATTTGTCGGGAGTATCCAGAAAGGTCTTTCCAGCCTCAATCTCTACGTGATCTCCTTTGTCCTCTTGTTGTTGGCGTTGAACGCGCACGCCTGGTTCATAGACAAGCGCTGGAGCCTCTCAAAACTTGGCTGGATAATGTACCTCGGCGCTCTTTCCTTCTGGGAGGAGTGGGTGTTCCGTCTCGCTATTCCGCAAATGCTGGAGGGCCTGGGTGCCTCCTTCTGGGTGGCGGCGGTCCTGAGTTCTCTTGTTTTTGGCGCCGTGCACTATTTCACCTTACGTTGGAAGTGGCAGTGGTGCGTGTTGGCGTTTATCGGTGGCCTCGCCTTAAGTCGACAGATGGATCTGCATGGAGACCTGTTGCTCATCACAGCGTTTCATTGGATCGCCACCTATCTCAATACGCCCCGTCCGCCTGGGCAGTCAGAGCAGGCAAGAAGAAATCGCGGTCCGTCGACTTAGGCCGTCTCCGGTTCCGCTTTTCAATGTGTCCGCGAGCCTCGGACACTCTCTTGGTCATTTTTGGATGACCAGTCAGATTGCGTGGCCAGGAATAGGGCAATCTTTACACGTTCCGACGGCGCACAGACGGCAAATGCGGTGTTTTGCCATTTCGGTTTCCGGCAGATTGGTCAGGACCTTGGAGAGTAGGTCCCCGAGAACCACGCGCTCTTTAGCATTGAGCCCCTTGAGGCCCGCTTCCAGCATATCGAGACGACGGTCCATCAGTTGCTGACGCAGCTTGCTGCCCTTGCGCGTCAGATGCAGCGCAACAGCTCGGCCATCTGCCGCCTCGCGTCTTTCGACAAGGCTGTCCTCCTCCAGGCGGTCGATCAAGCGCACGGTGCCTGGATGGGAACGATCGAGAACCTGGCGAAGAATTTCGACAGAGAGACCGGGCGCATATCCAAGTACCACGATGGCCGCTGCCGATTCCCCGGAGCGATCGAATGTGTCTTTGATGCCGGTTTTGATCCGGTCGCTGATTGCGAGGGCGAGCGCGCCCAGCAGGTTTGTCGTGCGGTCCATATCAGCAATGTATGCGCGTCGCATAAATTCCGCAAATACAGGATTGACAATAATATATGCGTGATGCATATAAATATGAACAGGACGGTTGTCCAAGGAGCCGTTTTGACGTCGGAACGTGTGTGCAAGGGACCACTGCAACGCAGAGGGGTGATCTAGATCATGAATAGGCAGGCAAAAGAGGATTCCTCCGCATCGATCAATGCCGACGGAACTCAAAACGATCTCGATGTGAAAGACCGCGTGTTTTGCGGCTCAGACCACCCCGTTTTACACCATGTGTGTCTGTTCGTGCCGGATATGGAGGCGTCGGTAAACTTCTACACTTCAGGACTCGGGCTAACCTTGCGCGAGGAGTTCGATGACATTGTCGGGGTCCGGCCCACAGGTGCGTTTCCCTTTCATGTTGCGAGCGTCTTCTTGCAAGCAGGTGAAGGGCGGTACGTCGAGCTTCACCCCGCCGGTGACGGAATGATGTCCCCACCCGGATTTCCACTGAACCACCTTGCGCTTGCGGTAGTGGATGTTGATGCCGCTTATGATCGAGCACTCAAAGCTGGCGGGACGCCCTTCGGCTTCACCATGCAGGGAGAGCATTGGGACGGTTCACCGCTCGACGTCTGCATGACCGGAAAGCGGCCCGAGCCAATGCGGATGGCATTCATTCTAGGTCCGAGCAGTGAGCTGATAGAGCTGTACCAGGCAACCACTGCGAGCGCCCTTCCTATGGAAACTATTGTTTAGAGGAGATCGATATGCACGAAATTCTGAAATCCACTGAGGCGGGTTGGGATGCGGACAGTCCGCCCGGTCTCGAATTCCTGTTTGAAGCGCGCGTGAAGCTTCACCTGCCTGCCATGGATGTGGGGTCAATGTCCGATGGCAATCGTGTGATCTTTCTGGTCAAGGGTGGCACGTTCGAGGGGCCTCACCTGCGTGGTCGCGTGGTGCCAGACTCAGGTGCGGACTGGATCCGGATCCGCCCGGACGGATCGGGACTCTTGGACGTGCGCTTCTGCCTGGAGACCCATGACAACGCCCTGCTCTATCTTCAATGGCAAGGCCGGTTCTGGTCGGAGCCGGAAGACGCTGAATATGCGTTTGATGTCGAGAAGGCGGATGATCCAGGGGGTGCGTGGCGCTACTATTTTCGCGCGGCGCCCCTATTTGAAACCAGTGATGAGCGCTATGCCTGGCTTAACAATATTATCACCGTAACCAAATCCAGAACCGGTGACGGCGGCCCCATCCATCGTTGCTTTGCGGTTACATGAGATAGTAGGGGATGCGTGCCGGTGATGCAGAGCCCCTGGTGCATTTTGCGCTGTTCCCGACGCCGCTCGGCGGTTGCGGTATTGCCTGGTGTGGCGACGCGGTTGTCGCAACCTTTCTGCCGGAGAGGACGCCTGCCGCGACAGCGGCGCGTTTGACTGTGCGAACAGGAGCGACAAGGGGCGAGCTGCCTGCTCCTATTCATCGCGCCATTCAATCGATCATTGCGCTGCTTGAAGGGGAAGGAGCGGACCTTTCTTTCATTACTTGCGACTTTAGTGGGTGCGATCCATTTGCAGCGAGGGTTTTCGCCCTCACCCGCACAATCCCGGCTGGCGAGACGCTCACCTACGGGGATGTCGCCTCTCGGCTTGGTGACAAGCTGCTTGCCCGCAAAGTAGGTCAGGCGTTAGGGCGCAATCCTTTTCCGATTATTGTTCCTTGTCATCGCGTCATCGGCGCAAACGGACGGCTTACTGGCTTTTCAGCGTGCGGCGGAATTGAGACCAAACTCAAGCTCCTGGCAATCGAAGGGGCATTGATTGGGGAGCCAACAGGATTGTTTGGTCACCTCCCGATGGCGGTTAAGCCACGAAGATAACTCCAACGGTGAATATCAGCTGACTGTCCTCGTTACCACCCACTTATGCTTCCCGATCTGACGTGATCGTTTGAAGCCGTGTCGTTCAAACATGGCGAGGGCACCGTTGAAAAGGAATGCGGGTGAAGCCTTTCGGCCCTCTGTGTTTTCCGGGAACGCTTCAACGGACCCACCGCCTAGCTTCCTGATTTGCTCGATTGCACCTTCCAAGGCCGCCGACGCTACGCCGTTGCCACGATGTCCTTTGCCGGAAAAAAAGCAGGTGATCCGCCAGTCGGGCAACACCGGGTCGGTCTTTTGATAGGCTCGCTGATTATGGATCCGTGGAAGCTCCTCTGGAGATCCAAACTGGCACCAGCCCACACAGGTACCCCTCTCGAAGACAAGCGAGGCATGCGCCCGGCCTTCGCGAACGAGGCATTCTTTCGCTTTGCGCTTCTGCGCTGGAGAATCGTCTGTGCCCGTGCCCTTGCCGTGGTACCACATGCACCAGCACCCGCCCCAGACGCCGTTATTCTCCTCGACCAGACGCGCAAAGTCCGGCCAGGTTGTCTTGTCGAGCGCTCTGGTTTCATACATTGGTTCATCCTTCTTATCGCAAGGCAGCAGCATTAGGGATCTTGCAAGGCGCTACCAGGCATATCCAATTCCGTATGTGTCAATTTGCATACCAGGTAACTTGGCGGGCCCCGCCAGCACCGTGTCAGGAGACAGGATTGCCCATCATTTTCTCAGGCATTATATATGCGTGATGCATATATATTCTGTCAATCTGGGACCGTGAAGAATGTGCGTATGGCGTTGTAGCGCTGACGCTGAAGTGCGTCACCTTCAGCTGGACAT
>Ga0316204_10008487_pt1 | contig 14238 bp, 11 predicted proteins | sample 6monrhotite_MG_2_FD_205661 | JGI IMG/M metagenome (GOLD analysis project Ga0316204, IMG submission 205661) | Microbial mat bacterial communities from mineral coupon in-situ incubated in ocean water Damariscotta River, Maine, United States -... | ecosystem: Environmental > Aquatic > Marine >...
CTGTTATTAGCACATTTAGCGTAATACGCTAAACGCTACATATAACCTATAGCTTTAAAAGAAATTTTACTGAAATTTTTAAACTCAGTAAATAATGAATCCTTTTGAAACACTAGAAAATAAGCTCAATAACATTGAATGCTTATTAGTGACACTTTGTAACCAACCCCAAACAGAACCTCAACCCGAAAATTGCAACGTAAAAGAAGCGGCTGAGATACTTAAAGTATCGGAACAGTCAATTCATAACTACATCAAGAAAGGCTCATTACCTGCTAAAAAGTTGGGTCGCCAATACCTAATTAAAAGAGCTGACTTAGAAAGCTCTTTACAGGAAGTAAAATCACTGAAATACAGAAGGAATTAATGCAAACTCATAGCAATAATTCTAAGCCTTTGGAAAAGAGCATCTATACATTAGCACAAAGTGGGACTAAAACAAGCTCAAAAAGTGACAAAATTGTAACGGTGACAGGCAATGGAAGTGATTTATTAGATGAACAATTTTTAGCAAGAAAAGCAAAAAAGAAATTCATTACACAGGCTACTATCATAAAATTAGTAGATGCCGCTAAAGCTGAAGGTGACTTATATAGAGTTAAGTCTTATTGGAACACATACCACTGTCAGAATAGAATAATAAGTTCATACGATAAATTCTATGGCAACTATTGTAAAAACCGATTTTGCACAACCTGTTGCGGAAATAGAAAGGCGGATATAATTAACAAGTACTACCCTGTTATTAAGAATTGGAAAGAACCATACTTTGTTACTCTTACAATAAAATCACCACCTTCAACACAGTTAAGAAAGTATGTAAAAGGAATGAAAACCAACTTCAATAAAATCTTAGCCCGAAATAAGAAACGACACCAACGAGGTAAAGGGATCAAAATATTAGGTATTAAATCACTTGAATGTAACTTCAACCCTATCGCAAAAACATACAATCCACATTTTCATATTATAGTACCAAACAAGGAGACCGCAGAATTATTAAAAAAGGAATGGATTAAACAAAACAGACCAACAAAAGCATCTTCTTACAGATACAAATACGTAAGCCCAAAAGGACAGGATATTAAAAAAATTGAAGACCTCGACCACCAACTCATTGAAGTAATTAAGTATGGGGCGAAAATATTTACTACACCCGATGTAAAGAACAAAAAGTCTGGCGTCCCTCCTATGGTCTATATTAAAGCATTAGACATTATCTATTCAGCTTTTAAGGATATAAGACTATTTGATAGAATTGGCTTTAATCTACCAAATAAAATACAAGCTAAACCAACTACAAAACAATTATCTTCTTGCGATAGGTGGGAATATTCACCCGAACAGAAGGACTGGATTAGCAAAGCTACAGGTGAATTATTAACTAGATTTCTACCTACTGCCGAATTAGAGTTTCTTCTTACCGAGCAAATTAATTCAACCCTATACTGAAAAGCTTACCATAAAGATAGTTAAGCAAATTACAACCATTAAAATTGCAATAATTTCCTTCTAACTTTTTAACGGATAACGATCATTTCCCTTTCTCTTGGAAAGAAAAGATCAATAAATAATGAAAAATAAGATTGGATGGTTTTAAGAATTAGGATGTAAAATTGAGCAAAATAGAGTAGAAACACTCTAAAAATAGAGTAGAAACACTCTATTTTAAAAATTTATTTGTCGATAGTTTTGAAGCTAATTAATTAACTAAATTTTATATTATGAAAAAGAATATCTTTTTAATGCTTCTTGTATTCTCAGGAATGTTTATCTCAATTAATGATTCAAAAGCTCAATGTTTACCTGATTGCCCAGCAGATGCTTGGTCATCTCCTCCTTCTCTCTTAACAGTGACAATTGCTCCAGGATGTGTCATGGAGATTTCCTACTCACACCGTTTTGCTTGTGGAACATGGTATGATTATTATGTAAATAGTGTTGTCTTAACTTCAAGTGGAGGTTGCTCTTTTGCTGCTTCTGACATTGATGAAGTTATTGATGAAGCGACAATAGCACTATTAGCCAACAACCCTCAAAACTTTCCATCTCAGTGTGGCGCTGAAATGTGGAGAGCATCAGCGGCCTTGTGTTGGAGAAAAGATGGTAGCTCTTATACTCCTTGCCCTCCAGTAGTGTGTAACCTTACAAGATATACAGTTTGCAATGGAGTAGTGACCCAGACTGCAACAAATTACCCACCTGTAACTTGTACTTTTCCATGCGTAAGCGTAGACCCATTAACAGAGTAAGCTTTTGCTTAATTTATTTACAGTAACAAATTTTAAGATTATGAAAAAAAATAAATGTTACGGTGGAATTACAGTTTTACTACTATTCTTTCTTGGCCCTATTTGGGCTCAAGAAGGAAATGTTGCAGCGCAAAGTTCTTCTAATTTTGAGCAGAAAGACGTTCAGCCGATTTCTACGATCATCTATGAGGGTCGTACTTACAACAGATCAATAGAGGGTTATATAACTTTAGTGGAAGAGAATGATCCTGCAGAAAACAAAACGCAGCCGATTTCTACCATTATCTATGAGGGTCGTACCTACAACAGATCAATAGAAGGTTATATAACTTTAGTGGAAGAGAATGATCCTGCAGAAAACAAAACGCAGCCGATTTCTACCATTATCTATGAGGGTCGTACCTACAACAGATCAATAGAAGGTTATATAACTTTAGTGGAAGAGAATGGTCCTGCAGAAAATAATACGCAGCCAATTTCTACGATCATCTATGAAGGTCGCACTTACAAAAGATCAATAGAAGGTTATATAACTTTAGTGGAAGAGAATATGGAAGATAAAAAATCTAACATAGAAGGTTTTGGTGCTAGTGCCATTGATAAATCGTCTTATTCATTTGACTTGTATCCTAATCCTGCAAAAAATGAACTGAACGTTCGTTATGTTAGAAGTAAAATAAGAGGAGAAACGGGAGAGTTAAGTATATGGTCGATTGATGGAAAACAAATGATTCATCAAAAGGTAGCCTCATCTAATTCTAAGAACAATATTACTCTAGATATATCATCTTTAAACGACGGAATATATATCGTAAAGTATATTAGTTCAAGTGGATTACAAACCAGTCGATTTTTAAAACAGTAATTTAAAACCCTCAGATAAATGTCCCATAATAACTGAATTGTTATGGGACATTTATTTGGTTACAAGAGTTATATTCTAGCAAGCATAATACACAAAATATTAGAATTCAAAGGGGTAAATCCATAACTTTGAGTAATTCTAGTAAAACCTAAGAGCATGAATGAATACAAAGCCTATTGTTGGATAAGTATTATATTAATTCAATTTTTTTGTACACCAATTGCAGCACAGGATACGTCTGCTAATGATTTTGAGGTAGTTTATACTAATAAAAATTTTCAATTTAATAATTCTTTTATTGTCAAATTGGTTGCAGGCTATAAGGATGAGTCCATTCTAGTTGCCTCTTTGGATTTTTCAAAAGCTAATCCAATAAATATTCATCAAAGTATTGATCAAGGTAATAATTGGCAGTTGCTAATGGAGCAGCCTGATTCTTTTAACGAAATTGTAAGTATACAGCACCCAAGTGCTAATCATATATGTGCGGTAGTAAAAGGCTTTGCTAAAGATACTGCTGGAAATTGGATTAAAAACTATTGGATTAAATATAGTGCTGATTTGGGGAAAAGTTGGATTGAGCACAATGCTGGTGGTTTACCATTGGGCTTTCAATTTAAAGGAAAGAAAGGTGTCTTTGCAAGCACTACTAACGATACCGCTATGTTGTGGACGACTGAAAATTATGGGTTAAGCTGGCAACAACATCAGTTGCCTAGTAATATGACACACACCTTACCTAAAAGACTAAGCGATGACGAATTTATTTTCTTTGATAATACAAATGATGGAATTAGCGGAGATAGTATTTATTATACAGCTGACATCAACTTAGGGCAATGGGATGTAAAAAAATTGCATGAAGATTTTGGCCAATACAACTGCATAGCTTTTAATAGAAATAAAATATTAAGTGCTAAGCAAGTATGGGCTAATATCGGTTCAACTGCCCTTAGTCATATTCTGGAAACTTCTAATGGAGGCGATACGTGGAGCACACCTGTTAATGTATGGGAAGATAGTGCCTGGAGCCGAAGAGGTTTAGTGCATAATTCATTTCTTGATTCTAACAAGATAGTATTTCTCGGTCCTAACATAATTTACAGCACTCAAAATGGAGTTAATAGTTGGGAGAAAGCAATTTGGAATGACTCTATTCGTGGAGGAACACGGGGTGTGTATTTATTTTACAACAGTAAGTTGCAGAAGGAGCAGTTGATTTTTCCTGTAGATTCTTTCATTCTTCGATATACATTACCTGGTCCAGTTGGAATTGAAGAGCTTTTTGTTTCCGACAATAAAGAATTGGGTTTACATCCCAACCCTGCAAAAAATAGTTTAACTATTCAATTAGATGAATCAGTTAGAGTAGGAGGTGATATAAGAATATGGTCAATTGACGGGAAAGAAGTCATACGTCGGATAGTTCTTACTTCAGGTGTAAACCATACTATTACTCTAGATATATCAGCTTTAAATAGTGGGGCTTATATAGTGAAGTACGAGAGTTCTGATAGATTATATAGTAACCAATTCATTAAACAGTAATTAACCCTCAGGCTTTATTTATCTAAAAAAAGAAAACTTAGAGACTGACTGTAGAATCCACTCATGTTGACCCACCGAATCCGGTCTATTGTGATCCACCCATTCCGGAGCATTGTGACCCACTAAATCCGGATGATGTTGACCCACCCCAAAAGAGAATGATTTGTTGAGTTATTAGTTGCCGTAATTGTTGTGCAAAAATCTTTACAGAACCCGATGTGAAAAATAAAAAATCGGGCATCCCTCCTATGGTATATGCCAAAGCATTAGATACTATTTATTCTGCAATGAAAGATAAAAAACTGTTTGATAGCTTTGGTTTTACCCTCCCTAAACAGAATAAAGAAGAAATTCCTGCTCAATTATTATCTGAGTTTACCCAATGGACTTATGACCAAGAGTCTAATGATTGGATAGATGAAGAAACAGGAGAATTATTAGCCAATTTTTTACCCTCTGCTGAATTACAGTTCCTACTAAAAGAACAAATAAACACTTCTAATTTCTAACTTCTAAGCTCATCAAATGTTCTTTATATTTGGTTTCTTATACATTAGTAACCTAGATTAATGAGCGAAGAACAAAAACGACTACTAGAAAAACAATTGTGGGCAATTGCCAACCTACTAAGAGGCAAAATGGATGCCGATGATTACAGAAACTACATTTTAGGGTTTATCTTTTTCAAGTACCTATCTGAAAAACTTCATAATTATGCCAATGTTATATTAAAGAATGACCCTTTTACCTTTGAACAAATCAATGAAAATACATCTGATGGCAAACAATACATAGAGGCTATTAGTAAATCATGTATTAAAGAGTTGGGGTATTTTCTAAAACCTTCTGAGCTATTTACAAGCATTGCACAAAAAGGAAACAACCTAAATAATACAGAAACCAATGATAATGATGAAGCTACGCAATATTTCATCATAGAGGACTTAGAGCGTATTTTAAACAACATTGAGCAAAGCACAATGGGTACAGACTCAGAAGATGATTTTGTACGCTTATTTGAAGACTTAGACCTTACTTCTTCTAAGTTGGGCAAAACACTTAAAGCAAAGAATGAAATCATTGCTAAGATACTTACCCATTTAGATGAAATAGATTTTCAATTAGAAGATACAGAAAGCGATGTTCTAGGTGATGCTTATGAATATTTGATTGGTGAATTTGCAGCCAGTGCAGGAAAAAAAGCAGGTGAATTTTATACACCTCAACAAGTTTCTACTATACTAGCTAAAATTGTTACTTCTAGAAAAACACGTATTAAATCGGTGTATGACCCTACTTGTGGTTCAGGTTCGTTATTACTAAGAGTTGCCAAAGAAGTTGATGAGGTAGGTATATTTTACGGTCAGGAATTAAACCGTACTACCTACAACTTAGCACGAATGAACATGATTTTGCATGATGTTCACTTTTCTAGATTTGACCTTAAACAAGAAGATACCTTAGAAGAACCTCAACACCTTGAAATCAGAGCTGAGGCAATAGTAGCAAACCCACCTTTTTCAGCAAATTGGAGTGCAAAACCTATTTTTAGTACTGATGATAGATTTAGCCAATACGGGAAACTAGCTCCTAAAACAAAGGCTGATTTTGCTTTTGTTAAACACATGGTACATCATTTAGATGAAAATGGAATTATGGCAACCGTTTTACCTCATGGAGTATTGTTTAGAGGTGCAGCCGAAGGACACATAAGAAGGTATTTAATTGAAGATAGAAATTACATTGATGCCATTATAGGACTGCCTGCAAACATCTTTTTTGGTACAAGTATTCCCACTTGTGTTTTAGTGGTTAAAAAGTGTAGAGAAGTAAATGAAGATATTTTATTTATTGATGCATCTAATGAGTTTGAAAAACAAGGCAACCAAAACAAACTATTGCCTGAACACATTGCTAAAATAATAGACACATTCAAAGAAAGAAAAGTACTAGATAAGTTTAGTTACCGAGCTAGCTTAGCAGAAATAGCAGAAAACGACTATAACCTTAACATACCACGTTATGTTGACACCTTTGAAGAAGAAACCCCTATTGATATAATAGAAGTAACAAACGAGCTTAAAACGCTTAATAATGAAATAGAAGAAACAGAAGCAACTATAGCTGATTTTTGCAAACAATTAAACATTCCAACTCCTTTTTAATGATGGAAAAGCAATTGAGTTCTATTGAGCATAGTCGAAATGTACCAAAGTTGAGGTTTTCTGATTTTAAAGATAGTTGGGATTACATTGATTTAGGTAAGGCAACTACTATAAATCCTAAAAATCCACAACTACCTGACTCTTTTATATATGTTGATTTAGAGAGTGTAAATAAAGGTTCATTAACTAAAGAAGACAGATTAATAAAAGAAGGTGCTCCTAGTAGAGCTCAAAGACTATTAAAAAAAGGAGATATTTTATATCAAACGGTAAGACCATATCAAAAAAACAACTATTTTTTCAATAAACTAGAAACTGACTATGTAGCCTCCACTGGCTATGCTCAAATAAGAACCAAAGAAATATCTAATTTCATTTATCAATATTTACATACAAGTTACTTTGTAAATAAAGTTTTAGTTAGATGCACAGGAACAAGTTATCCTGCAATTAATTCAACTGACCTATCAAAGATAAAAATTAACATCCCTGCCCTACCCGAACAACAAAAAATAGCCACCTTTCTTACTTCAGTAGATACCAAACTAGAACAACTAAAAAAGAAAAAAGACCTTTTAGAGCAGTACAAAAAAGGCATGATGCAACAAATATTTTCTCAAAAGTTGAGGTTTAAAGATGAGAATGGTGGTAATTATAGGGATTGGAAAAAGAAGAAATTGGGGGAAATAGGAAAAACTTTAAACGGCTTAACAGGGAAAACAAAAGAAGACTTCGGAATAGGGAAACTCTACATACAATACAAGCAGATATTTGATAGCTCTAAAATTAAGATAGAAAACTGTGGTTTAGTAAATGTATCAGAGTCAGACAATCAACAAACCGTTCAATTTGGTGATGTTTTATTTACCACTTCATCAGAAACACCTAATGAGATAGGAACTGCTTCAGTTTTATTAGATGATGTAAAAGAAATGTACCTAAATAGTTTTTGTTTTGGTTTTAGAGTTAATAAAAACACCCTTTATCCTTCTTTTGCTCAATTTCTGTTTCGAAGTCCAAGTTTTAGAAAGAAGATGATACCTTTAGCTCAGGGAAGCACGAGGTACAATATCTCAAAAAGTTCATTTATTAAGCTAAAAATAGATTTACCATCAATTGCAGAACAAACCCAAATAGCCAATTTTCTAAGTGCTATTGATAATAAAATTGAGCAAGTGCAAACCCAAATAGAAACCACAACAACCTTTAAAAAAGGTATGTTGCAGCAAATGTTTATTTGAAATGGGAAGAGTTGATGTAAATGAAATACCTGAACTCGCTAATTTTTATGAAAATAAAATTGAGTTAAATAGTGATGAAATTTGGATAGAATGTGAAGACTTAAATATCAATTTTGATTTTCATCATATTCCTCTAGAAAGTATTGAAGAACATTATAGAGAGCAATTATTGCCGAGTGATTTATCTAAATACAGTGATAGTGAAGTAGAAAAAATACACAAAGCTAACTCCGAACAAATTTTTAACTTCAGATTTAAAAATATTCATTTCAGTAAAAAATTTCAACACACTAGCAATCTTAAAGGAAACTTTGAATTTGATGATTGCCATTTCAACAATTCTTTTAATTGGGAAGATATTACACTTGAAGGAAAAATAAAGTTATGGAACTGTTCTTTTAACACTACAAATTTTAACAACACCACCTTTTCAGATTTAGTTGACTTTTACAATTGCACTTTTAAACAAAAGGTATTTTTCTATAAAACTGACTTTAAGGGCACTACTGTATTTTCTGCATCAACCTTTGAGCAAAATGTATTATTCACTTATGCTCTTATTGAGAAACCTATCATTTTTAGAGGTACAACATTTGAAAAGGGTTTAGATTTATCATTAGCAATATTCAAAGGAGAAATTAACCCTTTTGATATTCGATTAAATCAATTTAATTCTAAGATTATTACAAAGAAGGATTTTAAAGATTTAGATAAGGAGCAATACAAAACCACTGAAGAAAAACATGAAAAAAAGTATGATGAATGTATTTCTCAATCTGAAAAAAAATTAAGTGGTCAAATACCATTAAAAAACAAAAGAGAAACGTTTAGAATTTTAAAAAGAGCATTTACTTCTAGAGATGATATTTCCGCTTCCATCAAATATAAAGTTTTAGAAAATGAAACTATGATGGTTGAGCAAGTCAGATCTGATTTTTTAAGAAACTTCTTTAATTTTATCAACCTCGTTTTCAATTTCTTATCTAATAGGTTTGGTAAATCATATATGCAAGCCCTCTTTTTTGTTTTAGTTTTTGGATGGGTATTTTTCTATCTATCTGCTGTAAACAGTAATTATTTGCCACTAGCAAATTGTTCCATGTTTGAAGTTTATCAATACGGCAAAGGCTTTTTTATTCAATTTCTTTTACCTACTCATAAATTCAATTACATTAGTGAAGCAAGTCTTCAATCAACTAGTTTCTTAGTATATGACTTTATAGGTAGAATATTAGTTGGTTATGGAATCTATCAATTTATTCAAGCCTTTAGAAAATATAGATAATGACTACACAGCCCGAACAAGTTCTAGAGAATAATTTAATCAGTCAATTAGTTAGCTTAGGCCATAAGTCTGTTACTATTAAAACAGAAGCTGATTTATTAAGCAACCTTAAAAGCCAATTAGAAAAACATAACAATACCAGCTTTTCAGATGATGAATTTAACCGAATAGTTATTCATTTATCTAAAGGAAATATCTTCGATAAGGCTCATACTCTAAGAAATAGAGAATCATTTTTCAGAGATAATGGAGATAAGTTTTACATTGAATTTATCAATCAAGACTTTTGGTGTCAAAATGAGTTTCAGGTTACTAATCAAGTTACGATACATGGCAAACGTGAAAATCGTTATGATGTAACCCTTTTAATTAATGGTTTTCCCTTAGTGCAAATAGAACTAAAGAAAAGAGGGATTGAAATTGCCAAAGCATTTGACCAAATACAACAATATCAAAAAACTTCCTACGCACATAACAATGCTCTTTTTAACTACGTGCAAATCTTTGTTATCAGCAATGGAGTTGATACAAAGTACTATGCCAACAGCCCTAAGCAAAGTTTCAAATTCACTTCTTTTTGGTGTAAAGAAAATAATAGTAAAATCAACCAATTAACTGATTTTGCTAACGTTTTTCTAGAACCATGTCATATTGCTAAGATGATAACGAAATACATTGTATTGCATCAAAGCGATAAAATACTAATGGTATTACGTCCTTATCAATACTATGCAGTAGAAGCTATAATAGACCGAGTAAAGAATAGCACTAAGAACGGTTATATATGGCACACAACAGGCTCAGGTAAGACTCTTACTTCTTTTAAAGCAAGTCAGATATTAACACACAACCCTAAAATCAAAAAGGTTGTTTTTGTAGTAGATAGGCAAGATTTAGACGACCAAACAGTTAGAGAGTTTAGAGCCTTTGACAAAGACAGTATTGATGGAACAGATAACACAAAAATGTTAGTCGGTCAGTTTGTCGATAATAGTAGACCGCTTATAGTTACTACCATACAAAAACTAAATGCAGCCATTAAAAAGGCTCACTTTAGAAAACAGATTGAACATTTAAAAGAGGAGAATATCGTTTTCATTTTTGATGAGTGCCACCGTTCACAATTTGGAGAAACACACAAACGGATAACTCAGTTTTTTACAAATCATCAATTATTCGGGTTTACAGGCACGCCCATTTTTGAAAAGAATGCAATTAGTAAAAAGAGCATCAAACAAACTACAGCTTCGTTATTTGATGAATGTTTGCACCGTTATGTTATAACCGATGCCATACGAGATGAGAATGTTTTGAAATTCTCTATTGAATACTACAATGTATTCAAATCGAAAGAAGACATTGAAGAACAGAAGGTAGAAGCCATAAACAAACAAGAAGTTTATGAAAGTGATGATTATATTGAGATAGTAACTAATTACATTATTGCCAACCACAACAGAAAAACACACAGTAGAGAGTTTACAGCTATGTTTTGTGTCAGTAGCGTAGATATTTTAATCAAATATTATGAACTATTTAAAGCCAAAAAGGAAGCAGGTGAACATAAGCTAAACATGGCTACCATCTTTTCATTCAATGCCATTGAGCCTGATAAAGATGCCAATGGTATGATTCAGGAAGAAGATGTAAATAATGACCAACCCATAAACAAACATACAAGAGATAAACTAGATGAGTTTATACTCGATTACAACAAACAGTTTGAAACAAAGCATTCGGCAAAGGATGGAAATACTTTTTTGAATTATAAAAAGGACATTTCTAAACGAGTGAAGAACCGTCAAATTGACGTTTTACTCGTAGTAAATATGTTCTTAACAGGATTTGACAGCAAATCATTGAATACCTTATATGTAGATAAAAACCTCAACTATCATGGATTAATACAGGCATACTCTAGAACCAATAGAATATTAAATGAAAAGAAATCTCAGGGTAATATTTTAGCTTTTAGAAATCTTAAACAAAATACAGATGATGCAATTGCCTTGTTTTCTGATAAGAATGCCAAAGAAACCATAATCATTGCCCCTTATGATGAGCAAATAAAACTATTCAATTCAGCCTATAAAGTGTTAATGTCAATAACTCCAACAGTTGACAGCGTAGATGATTTGGTTACTGAAGAAGATGAACTAGAATTTGCGAAGGCATTCAGAAACATCATGAGGTTAAAGAATGTATTATCAACTTTCATTGAATTTACATTTGATGATGTGTATATGACTGAGCAAAGTTTTGCTGATTATTCATCAAAGTATCAAGATTTGAATGATAAGATTAAATCTAACCAACAGAAAGAATTGGTTTCAATATTAGATGAAATTGATTTTGAAATAGAGTTATTGCATCGTGATGAAATAAATGTAACCTATATCATGAAGCTCTTAGCTCAATTAATGGATGCAAAACCAAAAGACAAAGCAAATAAGAAAAAACAAATCTTAGACTTTTTAGCTACTGAATCAGAACTAAGAAGCAAAAGAGAGCTCATTGAACAATTTATTCAAAACAACTTACCCAACATCAAAGAAGATGAAGATGTTGAGGTTGTATTTAATGAATACTGGCAAAAACAATCCAAGAAAGCACTCTATAAGCTAGGAGAAGAAGAAAATTTGAATACCATGATGGTTGAAGAAGTCATAAACGATTATCTTTTTACAGGTAGAATGGCAACAGAAAATGAAATAATTGAAACGCTAAAAGACCAACCTAGTGTATTACAAAGGGAAACTGTGGGCAACAGAGTAAAGGAGAAAATCACCAATTATGTAAAAACCTTCATAGAAGGAAAGGAATAACTAATGTCTAAGAATGCCTCAAAAAGCTGTTATTACTTAGGCACTTCTGCCACCTATACTGCCACCCAAAATAAAAGAACCTTGCAAATCAATGACTTACAAGGCTCTTTGCGGAGAAAGAGGGATTCGAACCCCCGATACCTTGCGGTATGCCAGTTTTCAAGACTGGTGCATTCAACCGCTCTGCCATTTCTCCGCGGCAAAAGTAACAAAGCCTTTTAAATTATTGTCAATAAATTTCAACGAAATTATAATATTTCGTGTCTGCTATACGTAATTTCGATAGTATGAAAAAGACAATGCTTCTCTTATCCCTCATTGGGCTTAGTATTGGCCTGCTAAAAGCCAATATTAACTTTGCCCTAGATTATGCTTCTTTCTATGCTCCAGGAGAAAAACCTTATATAGAATTTTATCTTTCTATTAATGGGAACACCCTCAATTATGCCGAAACTAGCCCTGATAAGTTTCAGGCTCAGCTAGAGATAACCTATTTAATAGAGCAGGAAGGAAAAGTTGTAAGCTTTGAAAAATTTCAGCTCAACAGTCCTGAATATACACTTGAAGCTTCCAAACTAGACCTTTTGGACCTTAAGCGAATTCCCATTGAAGAAGGAGATTATTCATTGAGTCTAATCATCAAAGACCTCATTACTGGCAATCAACAAGAAAGCACGCTTCAACTTCCGGCGATCCACTTCCCTGCTGATTTGCTTAGTATTTCTCAAATACAATTGGCAAACAGCTTTGTAAAAAGCAGTGAAGAATCTGATTTTGTAAAAAATGGAATCGACATTACCCCAAATGTTTCTCATGTATATGGCAAAGACAAAAATGAACTCTCTTTCTATGCAGAAATTTACAATGCCAACAAAAGCTTAGCACAAGATGAAGGCTACCTTTTGGAGTATAAAATTGTAGAAGAAGAATCAGAAAAAGTAGCTGCCAATCTTAGGGGAATCAAAAGGATGAAAGCGAATGAAATCACTCCCATTATACAGTCTTTAGGCTTAACAGAGCTCCCTACTGGAAACTTCACCTTAATCGTAAATGCAATCAATCAAAAAAATGAAATCATCGCTACAAGTAGTTCCAATTTCTTTAGAAGTAATCCTAAGCAATTTGCAAATTCTGATGTAGACCTCACCAATTCTTTTGTTGACTCTATTACCAACAAAGAAGAATTAGCGGAATACATCAACAGCCTACGCCCTATTTCTTCCAGCGATGAATTACAATTTGCCCAAAACCAAATTGAATTTGCTGATTTAAAGTTTATGCAGAAATACTTTTTTAACTTTTGGAAGGTAAGAGATGAACTCAATCCTGCTGAGAAGTGGTTCAGCTACAAAGAAAAAGTAGAGCTTGTTAATGAAGAGTTTGGCTATGGAGGCGTTAAGGGCTATCAAACAGAGCGTGGTAGGGTATACTTGCAATACGGACCTCCAAGCTCAGTGCAGAATGTACCTTATGATAACGATACCTACCCTTATAGTATATGGCAGTATTACAAATTACAAGGGCTAACCGACAGAAAGTTTATTTTCTACAGTCCATCTATGGAGATGTTGGGTTATGAAATTCTTCACTCTAACGTAAGGGGAGAAATTACCAACCCTGGCTGGGAAGCTGACTTAATCAATAAAACCAATGGTGGAAGGAGAAGTACCAGAGAAAACCCACAAGACCGAGGAGTTATAATCAATCAAAATTCCAGAACACTTTTTGATAACCCAAGATAGGAGCTAATCCGTACATTTGTCGCCAATTTTTCTGAATGAAGTCTACCGTTGCCGTCGTCATCTTAAATTGGAATGGAAAACAACACCTGCAAACCTTTTTGCCTTCTGTTGTTCAACATTCACAATGTGCCACTATTTATATGGCCGACAATTGCTCTACTGACGATTCTATTGCTTTTGTTCAGGACAACTACCCTACTATCAAAATAATTACAAATCCTGAAAATGGTGGATTTGCATTGGGCTACAATCAAGCATTGGCTCATTTAAAGGAGGATTATTTTGTCTTGTTAAATTCCGATGTAGAAGTAACTC
>Ga0316204_10008488_pt1 | contig 14236 bp, 11 predicted proteins | sample 6monrhotite_MG_2_FD_205661 | JGI IMG/M metagenome (GOLD analysis project Ga0316204, IMG submission 205661) | Microbial mat bacterial communities from mineral coupon in-situ incubated in ocean water Damariscotta River, Maine, United States -... | ecosystem: Environmental > Aquatic > Marine >...
GACCAATTTCCGGTTGGTTATTGCCAATTTGTACAGTTCCATCGAGGTTGATTTCAATAAAAAATCCTATTTTATTCACCGTTTCATTGGTTTTTGATGACATGGAGATTGTAGGAAGCCCAACTAAAAGTCCGCCGCTTACTGTGCTACCAAAGATGAGAAAATTTCTGCGCCCAATATTTATGTGTGTATTATCTTTTGTGTTTTTATCCATTTTGCCTCTCCTGAGCGATTAAGTCTGCTGCTTTATGAATGGCTTTGCGTATTCTGACATAAGTACCACATCGACAAATGTTGGTCATTTCTTGTTTTATTTGTTGATCTGTTGGAGATGGATTTTTCTGTAAAAACACTGTGGCTGCCATTATCTGACCAGCCTGGCAATAACCGCATTGTGGCACATCTTCATCGATCCAGGCTTGTTGCACAGGTGTTAATTTATCTTTATCTGCTAACCCTTCAATGGTTGTGATGTTTTGGTTTTGTATTTGTGAAATAGGTGTAGTACAAGATCTCACTGCTTTGCCATCGACATGAACTGTACAAGCTCCACAAGCTCCAATGCCACAGCCAAATTTTGTACCGGTGAGTTGCAATTGATCTCTGATAACCCACAGCAAAGGAGTGGTTGGATCTCCATTAAAAGATTTTTGTTTTTTATTGATTTTAAAAGATATCATTCACTATTCCCCAAAATGTTGTTAATTTTTTAATCACACTAAATAATTGTGACAGGTTATATAGTACTTAGTTCAGTTAGTAAATTAATTAAATTATATTATTTGAATTGACAATAATTAGGCTATGATATGTATTTTTGACGCGGTTTATAGTTTATAAAATGTTAGTAGAAATTAAATCTTTATGGGAAATCTATTTAAAATACAAACAAAAAAATCTACCTTTAGTATTGGCCACAATTGTCAATACAACAGGATCTAGTTATAAAAAAACTGGTGCTATGATGTTAGTTGAACCCAATAAAACCACCCATGGAATGCTAAGCGGTGGCTGTTTAGAGAAAGATTTAGCAGAACATGCGGAAGATGTGTTTGAATCTAAGCTAGCAAAAAAAGTGACTTATGATTTAAGTGATGACTCTATATTTGGCTTGGGGGCGGGTTGTCAAGGCAGTATTGATGTATTGTTACAAATGATTCAGGATAAATATTTACCATTCAGTGCGCTTAATCCAAATCCGAATGAATCTAGTGAGGTTAAGCTGATTATCCAAGCAAAAGAAAATACGGAGTATCCTAAATATGTATTGGGATCTTATAGTTTTATCAAGAATAATGTTGTGACAGAGTTTCCTGCTGGTTTTAATGCATTTGCAAAAAAAATGAATTACCCTGAAATTTTTTATTGTCAACCACCGAAAGTAGCTGTTTTTGGAGCCGGCATTGGTAGCTTGCCCCTTTGTAGATTAATAGATTCAGTGTATTGGCATGGCAGTAGTATTGATTACCGAGAGTCATTATTACAATTGAATCATTTCCCTAATCAATGGCAATTGATTCATACCAAGCGATCAGAACTGGTTCATGTGTGTAAAGCCCACGAATTTGATGCAGTTATCATAATGAGTCATAATATTAATAATGATGCACATTGTTTAAAGTCGGCATATGAATCTGGTATTTCATTTATTGGCTTATTGGGTTCAAAACAAAGGCGGGATAAAGTGTTACAAAAAGCAGGCATAGAGTTGAATGATATTAGGGACAGGTTGAAGGCACCAGTAGGATTGGATATTGGTGGAAATTTACCAGAAAATATTGCAGTTTCAATTGTGGCTGAATTACAACGTCATTTTTTCAAATAATGAATGTTAATGGATTAATCTTAGCAGCAGGCGAGTCTTCAAGGCTTGGGCAACCCAAACAATTGGTAAAATACAATAATATACATTTAGTTAATAGTATAGAAAATCAACTCAGTCACCTTTGTCAAAAGGTTTATATGGTTTTGGGAGCAAATTATCAAATCATTGTAAATCACATTAAGAAGGCTGAAGTCATTCACAACAAACATTGGCAACAAGGAATGCACTCATCTTTGTCATGTGGGATACTTCATGCTAAAGATGATGCAGAGGGTATACTGATTGCTCTGTCTGATCAACCCTTGATTCCACAATGTCATTATCAAATTTTATTAGAAACTTTTAAAAAAAAACCAGAGCATATCATAGCCACCCAATATGCTAATATATTGGGTGTCCCAGCTGTTTTTCCACAAAGTTTTTTTGATGCGCTACAAAATAAATGTTCTATTAATCAAGGAGCTCAATCGATTATAAAAAATAATAGAGATAGAGTTTATCCCGTTCCATGCGAGTTAGCTGAATTTGATTTAGATACACCAGAACAATTAAAAACCTTACAAATTTTATCAAAAAAATAAGGTATAATATTCCTTTTATCGAATACTAGTAGGGAATTATGGATTTATTTACAATTGAAAATTTACTCACCTTAATGATGTTAACTTTATTACAAGCTGTTTTAGGCTTTGATAATTTGTTGTATATTTCACTAGAATCACAACGTGTCGAACAACACAGGCAAGCCAGTATACGTAAACTAGGTATTGGTATCGCTGTTGTTTTACGCTTGGTTTTATTGTTTGCTTTGATGAAGTTGATACAATATTTTCAAGATTCAATTTTTGTCTTTAATTGGGAAGGGGTAGCGGAAGGAGATTTCAATGCACACAGTTTAATTGTGTTGTTGGGTGGAATTTTTATTATGTATACGGCCATGAAAGAAATATGGCACATGTTGTCTTTAGAAGATGAAATGCACATGAAAAAAGAACCTCAATCCTATAATAAAATCTTAACAATGATAGTCGTTATGAATTTGGTGTTTTCTTTTGACTCCATATTAAGCGCCATGGCACTCACTGACAGTTATATGATTATGGCCATTGCCATTCTAATCAGTGCTGCTTTAATGATTTGGTTAGCAGACCGTGTTTCAGAATTTCTTCAAAGAAACCGCATGTACGAAGTTTTAGGACTTTTTGTTTTGTTTATAGTGGGTATCATGTTAATTAGTGAGGGTGGTCATTTGGCTCACCTTAAATTCTTCACATTCCCAATTACACCAATGACTAAAACGACTTTCTATTTTGTCTTGGCCATATTAGTTATAGTAGAAATTGTACAGAGTAGATATGCCAATAAACTTTCTCAGTTAAAAATTGAAGAAAAACAAGACTAATAATGGAAGAAGACTTATTAATAAAGCTTGCAGTTATTGGTGTACTAGGATCACTTGCTCAATGGTTTTCTTGGTGGGTTAAATTACCCTCAATCTTATTTTTGTTATTGTTTGGTTTTGTTGTTGGCCCATTTACGGGTTATTTAAATCCGAATGAAGTATTTGGTGATTTACTTTTTCCAATTGTTTCATTAGCCGTATCAGTAATATTATTTGAAGGGGCTTTAACTTTAAATTTTCATGAAATCAAAGGTTTGCAAAGAGTCATACGTAGACTAGTATCTAGTGGATTAATAGTGTGTTGGTTACTGATTGCTATCGCTACACATTATCTATTGGGATTTGACTGGCAATTATCTTTATTATTTGGTTCATTAGTAGTCGTAACAGGGCCTACAGTTATTGTCCCTATGTTACGCACGGTTCGAGTCAATGAAAAAATCTCTAACATTCTTCGTTGGGAAGGAATCATCATCGATCCAATTGGTGCATTGTTGGCTGTTCTGGTTTTTAATTTCATTATTTCAAATCAGGGCGGTGGTAATGATTTTTCTCATGTGTTTATTGTCTTTTCTCAATTAATAATAGTAGGTTCATTATTGGGTGTTGTTGCAGGTCAAGCACTTGGATTAGTGTTGAGACATCATATATTGCCCGAATATTTACACAATATTGTGACGCTGACATTGGTTTTTGGGGTGTTTGCATTATCTAATCATTATGTGCATGAGTCTGGCTTGTTGGCTGTGACGGTAATGGGTATATGGCTGGCGAATATGAAAAATGTGCACATAGAAGAAATTTTAAACTTTAAGGAATCACTCAGTATTTTATTGATTTCTGGTTTGTTTATTATACTGGCATCGCGCATTGATTTGGGGCAAATTCAATCACTTGGATGGATGCCAATTGGCATATTTTTAGTCATACAGTTTTTTGCAAGACCTATAAAAGTATGGATTTCAACGATGGGTTCAAATTTACAGTGGCAAGAAAAAATAATGGTTTCATGGATTGCTCCTCGTGGCATAGTTGCTGCCGCAGTTTCTGCTTTATTTGCATTAAAACTTGAGTCGATTAATTATCCAAATGCTGATATGTTGGTGTCCTTAACCTTTATTATTATTATTACAACTGTGGTGATACAAAGTGCAACAGCAAGGCCATTGGCAAAGTTATTAGGCGTGGCTGAACCTGAGTCTATTGGGTTGCTCATTGTTGGCGCGAATCCTGTAGCACAAGCCATAGCCAAATGTTTGCATGATCAGAAAGTCAATTTTATCATTGCTGATAGTTATTGGACTCACATCAAACAGGCCCGTATGAATGGATACAAAACTTACTATGGAAACCCCGTTTCTAAACACGCTGATCAACATCTTGATTTGATTGGCATTGGTCATATGTTGGGTTTATCAATGAATCGTCATATTAATACATTATCAGCACAAAAATATGCTTCGGAATTTGGCAAGCAAAATATTTTTACTTTAAATCCAACTACCGACACCAATAAAGATTTTGAGAAACATTTAAGTTCAATTGATTTTCGTGGCAATATTTTATTTGGTGGAAAAACCTATGCACAATTAGCCAGCCTCTTGGCGGCAGAGGCTGTGGTAAAATCAACTTTGATTACTGATGAGTTTACATTTAAAATGTATACTGAAAAACACGGCAGTAATGTTGTGCCCTTATTTGCGGTATCGCCTAAAAGCAAACAGATTAAAGTTTTTTACCAAGACAATGAATTTGCTGTGCCAAAGCAGTGGATAGTTATAGGACTGTTTGTCAAAATTGATGAAAAAGATTAAATTACTTTTTCTTTCTTTAAAAACTCTAGGGTATCATTGAGTGTGACTTCGAAGTCACTTTTTTGATAATTTAGCTCTTTTCTGGCTTTGGCAGAATCACAAGCATACAGATCTGAAATTATAGTCACTGATTCCGGAGTGATATCGGGTTCTTTATTAGTCATTCTTGAAATAAAATTTTTCATATGTGCCAAAGTCATCAATAGAAAATTGGGTAGTTGTACATTGGTTGCTTTGACATTAAGTTGGCCAGCGACTTTGGTGATAAATTCTTTGAAATTCATATCTGTGCCACCTAATAAATAATTGTTGCCGGCTTGGCCATGGTGATAGGCTTGAATAATGCCAGCGGCCACATCTCTAACATCCACAAAAGATCCTGCGCCATTGGGTATGCTGGGTAGTTTTTTCTCGGCTATCATTTTGATTAATCGCGCCCAGTTGTTTTTGTCTCCTGGTCCAATGATGTGGGTTGGATTAATAATAACACTGTCTAAATTTTTGGTGCTTAGAACAATCTGTTCGGAAGCGGTTTTAGTTTTGACATAGTTTATAAAACTATCTTTGCCTTCTTTGGGCATGCTTTCTACTATGTTTTTCAACTCCTTATGGATTCCGAAAACCACAACTGATGAGATATGTATATATTTTTTTACTTGTAATTTTATTGCAAGATCAAGCATGTTTCTTGTGCCATTTAAATTAGTATCAGTTTGCATGTCATTATTTTTGAACCAAGTATTGGTACTGGCAGCTGTATGAAAAATCGCATCAAGTTTTGAAGGTAGTTGATTTGTAAAGGTTTGGGTATTTAAAATATCTCCAATGATGACATGAATAGTACTTGGCAATGCATTGGCTTTTTCTTGACTGCGACACAAGGCATAGACTTGCCACCCTTGTTCGATGAGTTGATTGCACAGGTGTTCTCCTAAGAATCCAGTGGCTCCAGTGACGAATGCTGTTAGTGGTGTTTGATTGTTCATTATTTCTTTACAATATAGATGGTTTTATAGATGATACCCTGATGTCTGAACAAAGTAAAAAATATCACATTCAACAAACGATAAAACTATCAATTCCTTTGGTTGTTTCGCAACTTACGGTAATGATGATAGGTGTTGTGGATACAGTGATGTCTGGACATTTAGGTACAATACCACTTGCTGCTGTCTCTATTGGCGGGGCCATATGGGCGATTGGTGTGATGTTTGTACTGGGGATATTTATGGCAATTCCTCCCATGATTTCTGAGTTAGACGGGGCGAAAGAACATCATAAAATTGGCCCATTAGTCAGGCAGTTGATGTGGTTATCATTGATAATAGGCATAATATTTTTCATCATCATCAGAAATTTAACACCACTTTTTACTTTTTTTGGAACTCGAATAGAAGTGATTCCTTCAGCTATTGATTACTTGCAATCTATTTCATGGGGGATATTGAGTTTTCCCATGTTTTTAGTTTTTAGGTATGTGGCTGATGGCATGTCCCATACCCGTATGACAATGTATATAAGCTTTCTCAGCCTTGCTTTAAATATACCTTTAAATTATGTGTTGATGTTTGGACATTTTGGGTTTCCTGCAATGGGAGTTTCGGGTTGTGGTTTGGCATCGGCTATAGTTATTTCGATTCAAACTATTACTTTTGGATTGGTTTTAACTAAGCATAGGTGGTTTCACCATTTACAGATATTTTCTCATATTGAAAAAATTGATAAAGTCGTGATTTTCAAGGTTTTGTCTCTTGGGCTACCTATTGGCATGGCTTTATTTGCAGAAGGTGGGTTTTTCTCTGTGGTCACCATGTTAGCCTCTCGTTTATCTCCAGAGGTCATTGCTGCACATCAAATCTCACTAAACTTTGCTTCCGTTCTTTTCATGGTTCCCCTCGGGATGTCGATGGCAATTACCGTGAGAGTGGGTAATGCAATAGGCAGAGGCTCCAAAATTGATACAAGAAGAGCTGGAATGATTGGCATTGGTCTAATTTTTATCGTACAAATATTTTTAGCTGGTTTCATGTTCGCCTTTCCTGAAATGGTAGTAAATTTATATACAAAAGACATTAAAGTACAAAACATCGCAATTCAGCTATTGTTTTTTGCGGCTATTTTTCAGTTATCTGATGGTGTTCAAGTGGCAGCTGCCGGTGCATTGCGTGGCATAAAAGATACCAAATTTTTAATGTATGCCACAATTATTGCGTTTTGGGGGTTTGGTTTTTCGGCCTCTTGGTGGTTTTGTTTTGAGAAAAATTTAGGAGCAGTGGGTCTTTGGGTTGGTCTTATTTTAGGCTTGTCAATAGTGGCTGTTTTAAACTTTATTCGTTTTCATAATAAGACTAAAATTTAAAGTGTCAGTTACGACAAATTTCGGCCAAATAACATGAGAAAAAGTAGCTAAGCTATTGATTGCAATTTAAATTGGCGAATTGATTAAATATTTGTGAATAAGTCGTTTTTTTGCTTGACAAAAATATATCATATTAAACGACAATTTCATCTTGATTTACCCTGTATAAATCCATTAAGATACCTATCAGATTTTACAAAACATCATTTTTCAAATAATAAAAAGCACTTACAGTTTCGTGCAATAAAAATCCCGCCTAAAAATATTATGGGTTGTAAAATTAAATCATCAAATTTAAAAAAGTTAAACATTAAAATTTTAGTCTGGAGAGGACATGCAACAAACTGATACCAATGAGTCAAAACCACAAGCTTCAACTCCCAATGAATCACGAGCAACATCTGGAAAAATAAAACCTGAACAAGTAAAAACAACAGCTCCTGGTGAATACCGTGTGATTCGCAGAAATGGAAAAATTACAAGTTTTGACCTGTCAAAAATATCAGTCGCAATGACAAAAGCATTTTTAGCAGTGGAAGGCGGACAAGCGGCAGCATCAAGGAGAATTAGAGAAAAAGTAGAACAATTAACAGGTAATGTTGTCGATGGATTATTCAGAAATTTGGATGATGGTGGAACCATTCATATTGAAGACATACAAGATCAAGTGGAATTAGCATTGATGCGTTCTGGCGAACATAAAGTAGCCAGAGATTATGTTTTGTACCGTGCAAAACAAGCTGAGAAAAGAGCAAAAAACAAAGCCAGAAGAAAAACAAAAACTGTCGGCCCGAAAATTCATGTGATTGGCAATGATGGTAAAAAAACATTGTTAGATGATGAACGTTTAGACATTATAATTTCTGAGTCAGTAGAAGGGCTAACAGGTGTCGATAAAGAATTAATATTAAAACAAGCTTACCGAAATATCTTTGATGGCATAGCCGAAAAAGATTTAAGTTCAGCCATAGTGATGTGTGCAAGGCAGTACATTGAAAAAGACCCTAACTATTCAAAAGCGGCAGCCAGATTATTATTAGATGGTTTAAGAACTGAAGTCTTAACATTTTTATATGATCAAAGTAAAACAGCGACACAATCTGAAATGGCAGAACTGTATCCAGAAAGCTTTAAAAAATACATAAATAAAGCCATTGATTTAGAATTGCTAACACCTGAGTTGAAAAACTATGATCTTGATATGTTAGCAGCTGCAATTAAACCTGAGCGTGATCAAGACTTTACCTATTTAGGATTTCAGACCTTATATGATAGATATTTTATTCATAGCGGTAACTGTAAGATTGAATTACCTCAGAATTTCTTTATGCGTGTTTCTATGGGTTTGGCCATTAATGAAGTCAATCGCGAAGAAAGAACCATAGAGTTTTATAATTTACTTAGTTCATTTGATTTTATGAGCTCAACGCCCACATTATTTAATTCTGGAACTTTACGTCCTCAATTATCCAGTTGTTATTTAACTACTGTTCCAGATGATTTGGCAGGAATTTTTGATGCCATAAAAGATGATGCTTTATTATCAAAATATGCCGGTGGCCTTGGAAATGATTGGACAAGAGTTCGCGGTTTAGGTGCTCGAATCAAAGGCACTAATGGAGAATCACAAGGTGTAGTTCCTTTCTTAAAAGTAGCCAATGATACTGCAGTAGCAGTAAATCAAGGTGGAAAAAGAAAAGGAGCGATGTGTGCTTATTTGGAAACTTGGCACATAGATATTGAAGAATTTTTAGATTTGCGTAAAAACACAGGTGATGAACGCCGCCGTACACATGACATGAATACAGCGAATTGGATTCCTGATTTATTTATGGAACGTGTAGCCAATGAAGAAACATGGACATTATTTTCACCAGAAGAAACACCAGAGTTACATGATTTATACGGAAAAGCTTTCCGTGAAAAATATGAACACTATGAAAAATTGGCAAAAGAAGGTCAAATAGTCAATTCAAAATTAGTCAATGCACAAGATATTTGGCGTAAAATGCTAGGCATGTTGTTTGAAACAGGGCATCCTTGGATTACATTTAAAGATCCTTGTAATATTCGCTCTCCACAACAGCACATTGGTGTAGTCCATAGCTCTAATTTATGTACAGAAATTACATTGAATACATCGGATGATGAAATTGCCGTATGTAATCTTGGTTCAGTCAATTTACCACAACATACAACAGAGAATGGGATTGATCACGAAAAACTAGAACGCACAGTAACAACTGCCATGCGTATGTTGGATAATGTTATTGATTATAATTTTTATAGTGTGCCTCAAGCCCGTCGTTCAAATTTGAAACATCGTCCAGTAGGTATAGGATTGATGGGTTTTCAGGATGCTTTGTATATTCAAGACATGGCCTATACGACAGATGAAGCCGTTCAATTTGCTGACGAATCTATGGAAGCTGTTTCCTATTATGCGATACAGGCTTCCAGTGATTTAGCCATTGACCGTGGTTCCTATCCAAGTTACCAAGGTTCATTGTGGTCACAAGGCATTATGCCAATTGACTCAATTGAAATGTTAGAAAAAGAGCGAGGTAACTATATTCAAGTAGATAAATCTTCAACCTTAGATTGGAACAAGTTACGCAACAAAATTAAAAAACAAGGTATGCGTAATTCAAATACCATGGCGATTGCACCAACGGCAACTATTTCTAATATTACAGGTGTTTCACAATCAATTGAGCCTATTTATCAAAATTTATTTGTAAAATCGAATTTGTCAGGTGAATTCACCATCGTTAATAAGTACTTGGTACAAGATTTCAAAGCGCTAGATATTTGGGATGATGTCATGATAAATGATTTGAAATATTTTGATGGCAGTGTACAAAAAATTGACCGAGTGCCAGATAATTTAAAAGCAAAATATGCCACAGCATTTGAAGTCGATGCTGGTTGGTTGATCGAAGCGGCCTCTCGCCGTCAAAAATGGATAGACCAAGGTCAGTCACTGAACTTATATATGGAAGAACCATCTGGTAAAAAATTAGATGCTATTTATAAATTGGCATGGGTCAGGGGACTTAAAACAACCTATTATTTACGTTCACTTGGTGCTACACAAGCTGAAAAGGGCGTAGAAGAAAGTGGTTCAGAAAACAAGAAATCAGGATCTGAGGCGCCAGCAGCTTGTTCGATTTTAGATCCAGATTGTGAAGCTTGTCAATAAATGGGTAGTTATATCATCTTATAATTAAAGCGACTTTAATTGACCTAAAATTTATTTACTTTTGTAAACATATATTTTAGGTCTGTCTATTTGATTTTATTTCAGGTAATTTAAATATCAATTAACACATTAATTAAAAATAAAATTTTTTTAGTCACTATCACTTTTTGCGAATAAGTGATAATATAATGAACGAAAATAGTGCGGGAGCAAGACATGTATAATTGGGATGATCCATTAGGATTAGGTAAAAAGGAAAAAGATGAAAAATCAGCCATAGCGCAGGATATTCAACAAGAGAGTAAACAACCCAAAGTTGCTGTAGAAAAAGTTGTGGTTAAGCCATCATCGGAATCAGTGAATCATACTCCAGAAAATATAGAACAAAATGCTCGCGTAGCTGTTGAACCTGTTAATGCAGATGATAAACGTGTGGTTAATGGACAAACTGATATTAATCAACTGGCTCCATTTAAATACCCATGGGCATGGAAATATTTCCTTAATGCCAATAAAAATCATTGGACACCATTAGACGTTAACATGACTAGTGATGTTCATGATTACCATCATAAGTTAAACGATGATGAGCGTCATGTTTATGATAATGTGCTTTCATATTTAACCACTTCTGATATCTTAGCCATGCGTAATATTGGTTTAGCAGTAATGGAAAAAATGAGTGCGCCAGAGTTACAAATTTACCAAGCCAGACAAGTGTATGAGGAAGCCTTGCATACTTGGACTTATCAACATTGTATAGAGACGATTGGCTTAGACCAAGGAGAAATTTATAACCGATACCGTGTAGTACCTGAGATCAATCAAAAAATACAAATTGCTAATCGCCGTCTTGATTCAGTTATGCGTTCTGATATGGATTTAAACAATAAAGACGATTTACATGAATTTATTATGGCCTATATCTTCTTTTCAGGAATATTTGAGGGTTGTTGGTTTTATAATGGTTTTTCACCTATTTTCTCGCTACAAAGACGCGGTTTAATGAAGGGTACAGCAGAACAACTACAATATATTATGCGTGATGAAGTGATGCATGCATCGTTTGGTATACGTGTTGTGAAACAAATATTTGCCGAAAATGACATAAGCCTTGATCCGAAAGAAGTCAAAGATATGTGGGAAGAATCAGCAGCGGCTGAAGAAGGCTACGCAAAATATATCTTGCGTCGCCCAATTTTAGGCTATTCAGCACAAGATCATAGTGAACAGTTCCGTTTCATTGCCAATAGAAGAGCCCGCCAATTAGGCATGGGCGAACCATTCCCAGGCGCACAATGTTCATTAGGCTGGTTAGACGAACAGTCTAATCTACGCAAAGAAAAGAACTTTTTTGAAACCCGCGTGACAGAGTATCAAACCGGTGGTGCATTGAGTTGGGATTAATATAAATAACCCGTAGAGCGACACATAAAGTGAAACTCTCGCCGTGAATTGCCAGCAAGAATGAGATTTTTGCCAACAAGATTGAGATTTAGTGACAACAAGAATGAGATTTCAGATATAACAATAATAAAAAGAAGGATTTATAGTTGAGATTACAATTAATAATTTGAAGAATAGAAGCCTGCTTTATAGTGGGCTTTTTTTTGCTTTAATTTTTATTAGGAAAAATTAAAAGTTTTATGGGACTATCAATAACAATGGCAGCAAGTTTGATTAAACCGCTTTATGATGAGTTTAATCGTCTTACAGCAAATAGAAAACAATCTGACTTCAATGAGTTTTTGACTTGGATATTAGAAAACGGTCATGAAGAATTATTATCTAAAATAACAGGAATACAAAAAACTACAATTGGTATAAAAGCATTAAGTGTAGAACAACATAATCTTGTTATTGAAAAGCTACAATTAATACTACAATCTAATCATGACATTGTAGCTCAAAATAATAAAATTGAACTTGCAATAGGTTCATCAAAGAATGAAACTCTTGAGGAGTTGAATTATTTTAAAGATCAAATTCTTGAAGAAATTAATCAACAAATTCCAGTAGAGTTAATTGATACTCATATTGTGGAAGAATTGGATAAAATTCGCAAGTTAAGGTTTTTTGGTAACTTCCAACTTTATGAAGAAGCAACTCAATTATCTGAACGGTTAATAAGTGGGGATTTAGTCAAAGGTGCAAATTCATTAAAGTGTAAAGCTTTAGCCTGGTGTTCAAGATTTCAGGTTTAGAAAAATTTAGAAGCATCAAAAAAGTTAATTCTCGAAGCAAAAAAACTTGGTTCAATAAATGAAATTATTATTGCAGAGTCTTTTCAGATGGCGGCATCTGGAGATGTTCTATCCGCTATAAGTAAGGTAACATCAAATTTATCCCCAGAAAATATTTCAGCAGCATTGATGATAATAAATATATTTCAAAGAAAGGAGGAGGCTTTGTCATGGAAAGAGAAGGCAGGGTTAAATTTTTCAGACTTTGATATTGATGGGCAAATTTCTCTATTTAATATTTGTTTTGAGTTAGAAAAATGGGGCAAAGCTCTGGAATATGCGAAACAATTAGATAGTTTTGAATATAGAGATAATCCAGCCCTATTAAATGTGCTTGCTCTAACTTATCTAATAAATTCAGTACCTTCTCAATTAAGGAATCAAGTACGAAATCAAATACCATTCAGAATAAGTCCATTTGAGTTTTCATCAGATTCTTCAAGCTTAGAATATAGAAAAAAAGCGATAGATATTTTTAAACAATGCTCTATTTCTGCAGATAATTATAAAAATTTAGCTGTTGCGAATATTGCAATGGATTATTCTTTATGGATTGAACTAGGAGATCAAGAGCAATCAAACAGAGCAAAACAAGTACTTGAAAATGATATGGAAGCAGGTGGTGATTTAGCCTTAAGAAGGTTTCCACTTGCAATGCAATTTCAATTAGACGTTGACTTAATTAAAATTGAAACTGAATTAAATAAAAAAACAGCCTTAACTGGAGGTAGGTCAACAGAGTTAGCTTTAGCAAGGTTTGCGATGGCATTTATGCAAAGCAAACCACACAAATACATTGAGAAGCATAGAAATCAACTTTTTGGACATATCCTAAAACCAATAGTACACTCATTAGAAATTCAATCTTTAATAAAAGCTGGTGAGATATTCAAAGCAAAGAAATTATTGCTAGTACTTGAAGAAGAAGGGATGGAACAAGAAATGTTAAGCAAGTTACAAAACCAAATTACAGTACATGAATCTCAAGATCAAGTTGCTCTATTAATAAGTCAATATGATAATTCGCTGAGTATTGGTGATTTAGTTTTACTGGTTGAAATGTTAAAGTCAAAAAATAATTTTGAATTATTAGAAAAGTATGCAGAGAAATTATATAAGGAAACTAAAGCAATTATTGATGCTGAAAGAGTGGCAAATACGAAAGCTGAATTAAGGAAAACAGATGAGCTGTATTTATTTTTAAAAGATAACAAAACCCTAATAAATCACTCTATTGTCCTTCAAAAGCATTATGCATGGTCGCTTTATACAGAAGGTAAATGTATCCCGTCAGCACCATGTGGACCATTTAGGTTGATTTGCTAAGAGATAGTTTTGTTTCATCGTATACTTAACTTTAGGAGAGTAAATGATGAAAAAAAGCAACGCAG
>Ga0316204_10008489_pt1 | contig 14235 bp, 15 predicted proteins | sample 6monrhotite_MG_2_FD_205661 | JGI IMG/M metagenome (GOLD analysis project Ga0316204, IMG submission 205661) | Microbial mat bacterial communities from mineral coupon in-situ incubated in ocean water Damariscotta River, Maine, United States -... | ecosystem: Environmental > Aquatic > Marine >...
CCTCCGGCTGAATCAGAATACCGTAAAGGTATCAATTCGCTTTACCGCTACCTTGGACGCATATCTGACCAGGATACTCAGGACGGACAGTTTTACGCCCGCGCAGACAATCTAAGAGAATGGTTTGGCCTTATCTCCAAACGCCTGGGCAGTCTATCTCAACGTTTAAGTGCCAGTGTTGGACAGGCCAGACTTAATACCGATTTAGCCGGCGATGCTGAAGCTCACCAGTCGACACCAACGGACCATGTAGTCGAAGTCAAAACCTCCTGGTTTAAAATTGATGATGTCTTCTATGAAGCACGGGGCAGCGCCTGGGCATTGAGCCACTTATTAAAAGCGGCAGAAACTGATTTTCAGGACATTTTAAAAAAGAAAAATGCAATCGTGAGCTTGCAGCAAATTATTCGTGAACTGGAAGCGACCCAGGAATCGGTAATGAGCCCTATGATATTAAACGGTGGCGGTTTTGGCATTTTTGCCAATCACTCCCTGGTGATGGCGAACTATATTTCCAGGGCCAATGCAGCGGTGCTGGACTTGCAGCAGCTGCTGGCTAAAGGTTAGTGATGTCATAAGTCAGATGTCGCATGTCTTATATCAAAAAACAGAGTCGTAAAAAACTAGCGTAGCTAGTTTTTTACGACATACGACATATTTTCAACCAACAATCCGATTACAAGCATCCAGCGCTGCAATTTTATATGCCTCTGCCAAAGTCGGATAATTAAACACATTCTCTACAAAATAATCCAGATCACCGCCAAGCGCCAGCACTGCCTGACCAATATGCACAAGCTCCGTAGCCTCTTCACCTAACACATGCACCCCTAATAATTTTTTATCTTCAAGACTAAAAATTAATTTCAACATGCCTTCCTGTAACCCCATTATGTGACCACGGGCGGTTTCTTTTAATCTTGCAATACCCACCTCATAGGGTATTTTCTCCTTGGTAAGTTCCTCTTCTGTTTTGCCCACCATACTCATTTCCGGCACCGCATAAACACCAAACGGAAACAGTTCAGGATGAGAATGTAGAGACATTCCAAAGGCGTGCCTTGTTGCAAGACGCCCCTGCTCCATTGAGGTAGAAGCCAGGCTTGGAAAACCAATCAGATCACCTGCAGCATAAATATGCGGTACTTCTGTCTGATAAAATTCGTTTACTTTCATTTGCCCCCTGGCATCCGCGCTTAAACCTGCCGCATCCAGATTAAGTGAGTTCACACAACCCATGCGGCCCGCAGCAAACATCACCAGATCTGCACAGAACTTTTTACCACTCTCCAGGGTAATAACCGGTTGCCCTTCACTGTTCTTTTCAACCGTACAGACATCTTCTCCCAGGCGAACAATGGTGCCCCTGTCTCGCATTAAATGCGTCAACTCATCAATAATTTCACGATCCATAAACCCCATCATGTTATCCCGCCCATCAACCAGGGTGATTTTTATATCCAGTGCGCTAAATATGGACGCATATTCAACACCAATTACCCCTGCACCTATTACCGCCATGCTTCTTGGTAAACAGTTAATGTATAAAATATCATCACTATCAATAATAGTTTCACCATCAAAGGGAATATGATCAGGGCGATGAGGTTTAGTGCCCGTAGCCAGCAGGATATAATCTGCCTGTGCTTCAGATATTTTACCGTGGCGATTTTCGATCTGGATTTTATGCGGACCAAGAAAAGAGGCTGTCCCTTGAATAACCTCAACATTATTTCGGCGCAGCTGATGCGCCATCACTTCGGTTTCCTGATTAATTGTAATAGCAACACGCTGCATTAGATCTTCCATGCTGATATTATCTTTTAAGCGGTAAGACTTGCCATACAGCCCGCGCTGATCATAACCTGACAGGTACATCGCAGCCTCGCGCAGAGTTTTACTGGGTATAGTACCCGTGTGAACAGCAACACCACCAATTTCCCGTCCACGCTCAATGATGGCAACACGTTTATTTATTTTTGCTGCCTGCACTGCCGCTTTCTGCCCGGCGGGGCCTGAGCCTATCACGATTAAATCGTACTTTTCAGACATAAAAAACTCCAGATAATTTGCGCCTGATTTTCCGTTAAACTTAAAATCAGTATTATCTGGAGTGTAGCACCATGGTTTTAAACTGCTTAACTCACAGAGGATTTCACCCCGGTATTCTGATCACAGTTTTTATACCAGGGAATCAACTTGAGTCGCCTTTGTTCTACGCTGACTTTCACAAAACCATAGTTGGCATAAATATTCTGCGCCGGCTCAGTAGCTAAACAGGCCAGACAGGTTTTTGCATTTTTCTGATTACGAGCAACTTTTGCTGCCTGAACAGAACCTTAAAAACAGATAAGAAATATTGAATAAAACAGAGTCTGCTTTATATACTTAAACATTTTGTGACTCCTGATAAGCTGTTATCTTTTTAGTACTAAGCGCTGCCGTTAATAAATCGGGGCTCACAATTTGTGTGTGATATCAGGGGTCTTTAAATCCATTTAAGCTTATTGCCAGCACACCCTGCAAAGCGTAATTTCATTATTTTTAACTTTAAGCCCGTCGTGACCAGTCACCGGATTTACCACCGGATTTCTTCAACAGGCCAATACGCTCCATATGCATACCACGGTCAACCGCTTTGCACATGTCGTATATGGTTAACAAAGTAACCTGTACGGCGGTTAAAGCCTCCATTTCCACACCGGTATTCCCCTTACATTCCACGGTTACCTGGCAGTGCACCCCTGGCAGCTTCTCGTCCGGGGTTAATTGTATATCTACATGGGTTAATGCCAGTGGGTGGCATAGCGGTATCAGATCTGAGGTTTTTTTTGCTGCCATAATCCCTGCTACACGGGCGATTCCCAGCACATCACCTTTTTTATGAGTACCAAGTTGTATCAGGCCCAGGGTGTCTGGCATCATTATAATTTCGCCTTCAGCCACCGCCTGGCGGCGGGTGATATTTTTTTCACCCACATCGACCATATGTGCTTCGCCAGATGCGTTAAAATGGGTTAACTTATCAGTCATTATCAGTGCCTGTGGTATTAAAACAAATGGGCTTGTAGCCTAACAAAAGGTTAATGGTTTTACGAATGAGCATTACAGTTAAATTTTTCGCTCGTCTGCGCGAGCAGGTGGGAAAAGACGATGTATCAGTGGATACAGCCAACGATGTACAATCTGTATGGGATCAGGCAGCGGATGGCATGAGCATGCCTGATAATACGCTTTGCGCGATTAATATGGAATATGTCGAGCCGACAAGTGCAGTTAAAGACGGCGATGAGGTTGCTTTCTTCCCGCCGGTGACGGGGGGTTGTCATGTCCAGTGAGATTCGCACGCAAGGCTTCGATCCCTGGAAAGAAACACAGCAGTATCAGCAGCGTCACTTAACGGCTGGCAAATATGGTGCAACCGCCAGCTTTGTTGGTACCATGCGGGATTTTAATCAGGGCGATGATGTCACCTCTATGACCCTGGAACACTACCCGGGTATGACTGAGAGTTATCTCGACAAGATTTGTGAAGAGGCAAAGCAACGCTGGGATTTACTCGATTGTTTAATTATCCATCGGGTCGGTGAAATTCATCCTGATGACCCCATTGTGCTGACGGTTGTCTGGTCTGCACACAGAAAAGAGGCTTTTGACGCCTGTCGTTATTTAATGGAAGAACTCAAATCACGTGCGCCGTTCTGGAAAAAAGAAGGTCTGCCGGAAGGACACCGCTGGGTGGATAAAAACACACCGGGATGAAATAAAAAAACATACAGACACAGAGGCACGGAGTACGCAGAATTAGCTTAATTGCATGTCTTACTGTTTCAACTGCTATCTTTTCTCTGTGTACTGCGTGCCTCTGTGTCTAAGCTTTTTGGTTTTAACTACGCCTATTTCAGCAAAACAAACATCGCCTGATCACCACGCTGAATACTCATCAAAATCTGGCGCTGATTCTCGGTTAATTTTTTCAGTGTTGCCAGGCTGTCCACCACCTGCCGATTAATCGATAAAATATAATCCCCTTTCTGCAAGCGAGCATACCAGGCTGCACTGCCCTGTTTGACCTCAGCTACTACCACACGTGTCTGCTGCGGATTTGATGGGTCCTGAACCTGTGCCAGGGTTGCACCAGCGAGTTTTTTAGAGAGCTTATTACCCGCTATCGAGGTCAGTTTAGGCTCAGCTATTTTTGCTGTTATCTTTCTGATTTTACCATCACGTAATAACTTCATATGAAGCTCATCACCTATGCGTAATAAACCCACTCGATTACGCATATCTGCTGAATTTTTCACCTTGCGACCATTTATTTCAATCACCACATCCCCTGCCAGCAATCCTGATTCTGCTGCAGCTGAATCGGCAAACACTCTGGCAATTACCGCGCCCTTATTTGATTTAATACCAAAGGCCTGTGCGAGATCCGCTGTCAAATCCTGTGTAACCACACCAAGCACGCCGCGTTTCACCTCGCCATGTGCCACAAGGTGATCAACAATTTGTTTCACCATATTTGAGGGTATGGCAAAGCCAATGCCCACATTGCCACCACTTCCGCCCGGAGCAAGTATCGCTGTATTCATACCCACCAGCTCACCTCGCAAATTAACTAATGCACCACCTGAGTTACCGGGGTTTATTGAGGCATCGGTTTGTATAAAATCCTCGTAGCCTTCAATTCCCAAACCGCTACGCCCCATGGCACTAACAATACCTGAGGTAACAGTTTGACCCAGGCCGAACGGATTACCAATGGCAACCACAAAATCCCCCACTTCTAATACATCAGAATTTGCCAGTTCAATCTCGGTTAAGCCCACCGCCGGAATTTTAAGCAGAGCAACATCCGCTTCCGGGTCTGAACCCAATAACTCTGCCTTTAACTCTCGCCCATCTTTCAGGGTAACAGTGATTTCAGCAGCCCGCCCAACCACATGATGATTACTGATGACGAGCCCTCTCTGGGCATCAATCACCACCCCGGAGCCTAAACTTTGCGGCCTGTTTCTTTGTGTATTCTGTGGCGACTGCCTGAAAAAGTGTCTGAAAAAAGGGTCATTAAATAACGGATTTTGTTGAATATTTGCCTTGCTTCTCGTGGATATATTGACAACAGCTGGTGCAATTTGCTTAACCATAGGCGCCAGTGAAGGCAGTTTTTCACCATTAAGTTGCTGTGGTAGTGCGGCAAATGCGCTACCGGAAACGGGTAAAAGCAGGACTAGAAAACAGATTAATCGTTGCATAATACTTATCTCTCTTATCTCCATTATTAGAATCTTCTGTTATTACATTTATCTCGGACCAGTAAATGACCTGGGAATTATTTCAAAGTTCCAGCAGACACTACTTGAACCAAGGCTTAGGTCTTGATAACGTGCTCCTTTTATTTAATATTTTCAAGGGCAAAACCATGTTAAAAACTATTCCTGCAGCCATTGCCTGCATCGGACTCACAACATTGCTGACAGCGTGCAATGACAAATCCACTACTAACACTGTTAAACTCGATAACCAGACAGCAAAAGCCAGCTATAGCATAGGCTCACAATTTGGTACACAGGTTGCACAAGCCAAAGACATGATTGATCAGGATGCTCTGATTATGGGCTTTAAAGACAGCATGGATGGCAAAGAACTTCAAATCACACCTGAAGAAATGCAAACCGTTATGCAGACTTTTCAGCAAAGCATGATGGAAAAACAGATGGCCAAGCAAAAAGCAGAGCAAGGCGCTGCATCTACAACCAATAAAGCCGAAGGCGACAAGTTTCTTGCCGAGAACAAAACCAAAGAAGGTGTCAAAACAACGCAAAGCGGCCTACAATATAAAGTATTAAAAGAAGGTAAGGGCGAGTCTCCTAAAATTTCCGATACAGTGGTTACTCACTATAGCGGAACACTAATTAATGGTAAGGTATTTGATAGTTCCTACAAGCGTAACTCACCAGCTACATTTCCAGTTAATGGCGTTATCAAAGGCTGGACTGAAGCGTTACAATTAATGGGTGTAGGTGCTAAATGGCAATTATTTATTCCTGCAGAACTGGCATATGGTGAACGCGGTGCCGGCCAGGATATTGGCCCTAACCAGGTACTGATTTTTGAAATTGAACTATTGGAAATTAAAAAGTCCTAGCAAATTGTTGAGCATACCTTAAGGGTATGCTCAACATTGTTCTAGTATTGCAATATAAGCAAAACAGTAACTAGAGACATTTAATATCCGCTTTAACTTTTTAAAAGGGATATGAGCTATGTCAGAACGAGCAAATCGTTTTACACTTGGGTTTTGTCTGATTTCATTTTTATTTTTAGAATGGAATTATGGTGTTTTTGCCATTATTTTTGTCCTTATATTTGAAGGCATCACCAACTGGCGAATCCCCACGCTCATTTCCAGAATTCGCTACGCCATGGATGGCATTACCTTAGCCATCGAACCTGACCACACTTATAAATATAACTACGAAGCAGAACGCATTACCCGGCTCACCATCGCAACCATCATATGCCTTGGATACATTCTCTATAACGAAGCACTCTGGTTTTTACCCTATTTTGTCGGCTTAAACATGTTGCTAACCGGCATCACTGGTTTATGCCCTTTGGTCATGTTTTACAAAAAAATAGGGTTCAGATAAAAAAACAGCTATAGACTTCATATATAATAAGTGTGTATAAAAAATATAAATAACCGTAATCAACTATAATAGTTTAAACAACACAGAGACATCACAGATTATTTAAAATGGGCTTTATATAAACTTTACAAATAATTTTTAAAAACTATTAAACCATTTAACACATTACATCTCCAGGTTGTAGGGTACAGAAATTGCTTTCGCCGTAAACTCAAGAATGACACTTCATGGATTATTGCAGCGAATTTTAAATCTAAATTACGCATCGCTGCAAAAAAGAATATAGCGTCGAGATAAGACACCAAAGGACAGACTCATGACAGAGCGAGCATACAGGTTACTTATTGGGATATTAATAATTGGTTTTTTATTTTTTCAGTTAAACTATGCCATATGGGCAATAGTATTTCTGATGTGTTTTGAAGCACTGACCAACTTACGCGTCCCCATTGTGGCTTCTAAAATATTATATCCCAATGATATTATTAAAGTGACTGAAGGTGAAAACCAGTACAGCACAGTCAATTATGAAGCAGAGCGAATGCTACGCTGGATTACTATGCTTCTAATTTTATCAGGCATTACCAGGCTAACAGAAGACCTGCTCTGGTACTTGCCCTGGCTTGTCGGTTTAATGCTATTGTTATCTGGTATAACGGGTATATGCCCAATGGTTATGGCACTAAGAAAAATAGGCTTGAAATAAATAAACACTTATGAAAATGGAACGGTCAATAACAATAACCGAAGACTGGTCAAAAAACTGGCACGATAAAATTGCCGTTCGGATCACCTCAATCGTTTTGTGGTCACTGACTTTTTTTAGTATGCTTTTTGCAAGCCTCCTGATAAGCCAGGTTAGAGAAAAAACTGAAATCGAACAAACCATGCTCATTGATCAGTTATCCTATCTGGTAATGAACCAGGTCTACACAGACACTAAAAATCTCCCCAAAAGTCTTGCTATCGCCAGTCAAAAAATATTACAGAATAATGACTTTAGCCAGATTGATATACTCTATGATAATCATCATTTTACTTACGGCAAAGCTGACACCTTATCCACAACCATAACTCGTGACTTCGATGAGCCCTTCAACCTCTCAATCATTGCCTCTTTAACGCCCATTCAACTTTCTGTTCGAAACCGTCAAATACAGATTTTTATGATTTTCAGCATTTCACTGGTCACACTTGGTGCATTTCTGGGGCTAATCATTCATAAATATGTTCGACAACCATTTCAAAAGCTTGAGTTTGCAACCCAGCAATATATTTCAGGAAACAACCACACACGCGTTGATATTTCATCAAAAGATGAGTTTGGTATCCTGGCCAACTTTATGAATGAGATGCTTGATCGAATTGATAGTAATGAATTAAATTTAAAGAATGAGGCACGAGAAAGGCGCATTGCCGCATTAAAGATTAAGGAACATCGCGATGCTCTACAAACACTCACCGATGAACTAACCCTCGCACGTGATCAGGCATTTGCAGCAAGTCACGCAAAAAGTTCTTTCCTGGCAAATATTAGCCATGAGTTACGCACTCCCCTTAATGCGGTTATCGGTTACAGTGAACTTCTCATGGAAGAAGCAGAAGAAAACGGCAACACTAATCAGGCAAGTGATCTCAACAAAATTCGTACTGCGGGCAAGCACCTGTTAACACTTATCAATGATGTACTTGATATTTGCAAGATTGAAGCCGGAAAAATGGAACTGCTTCTTGAAGTTTTTGATGTTTCACCTATGTTAGAAGAAACAGCAAGTATGATTTCTCCACTGGTTAAACAAAACAATAACACTTTCAATTACGAAATGTGTGATGCTCACATTACCATGTGCTCAGATATTACACGCGTTAAACAGATACTGTTCAACCTGTTATCCAATGCTAGCAAATTTACCAGCAACGGAAAAATCACCCTGAAAGTTGAGCTATCCGGAGCAGAGTTGATTCTTTTTAAGGTAATTGATACCGGTATTGGCATTGAACAAAAACAGATTGAAAAGCTCTTTTCAGAATTTGTTCAGGCTGATGACTCAACTACCCGTGAATTTGGTGGCACCGGCCTTGGACTTGCCATCTGTCGACGTTTAAGTCGATTAATGGGGGGAGATATAACTGCGACTAGTCGCCTTGGCGAAGGTTCTACCTTCGTTGTCAGCCTGCCTTTACGGTCTGAACTTAACTCTGGTACAAGCACATGACAAAAATATTAATTGTAGAAGACAATGAAATGAACCGCGACATGTTGACACGACGATTAGAACGATTTGGTTTTACTATCGATGTCGCCATTAATGGCAATGAAGCGCTTACTAAAACCCGCTCTTACATGCCCGATATTATATTGATGGATATGAGCCTGCCTGTAATGGATGGCTGGGAAGCGACGCGTTTACTTAAACAACAGGACGATACCTCTCATATCCCGATTATTGGTTTATCCGCTCACGCACGAGATGCTGACATAACACGCGGTAAAGAAGCCGGTTGCGATGCTTATGAAACCAAACCCCTCGACTTCCCGCATCTGGTTGAAACCATAAAAAATCTCACATCAGTTGACTAAGTAAATAATTTTTCACAAATCATGTGATATACAAACCAGGCTGATTTTTTATCACAGAATCGTTGAGCCACAGATATGAATTTTTTAACGGGTAAAAAGTTTTATTTCAGACCTTAGTATAACGTGTATTTTCAGGGTACTTTCACTTGACGAGTCTTCACAGTTGTTAGCCTGCAACTTCACTTATCACTAAGAACTTTGATACAAAAACGCTAAACCAAAGTAAATATTTTTAGTCAGAAGAGTTCTCCATGCTGTTAATTTATTGCACTGCATTTAATTAACAATAGCTGCTTATCTTTGTGTCAAAAAATAAATTTAATTAACAGGCGGATTCTTTTAGCGCTTAGATTTTATCTGTATTATTTCAGGCTAAAACAATCTTGTTTCATTGCATATGTGACTGGATATTCATACGGGCTATAACGCTTACTCTATATTCTGCACCTGCTCACGCATTTGTTCGATTAACACTTTTAATTCTACTGATGCCTGAGTCGTTTCTATATCTGTAGATTTGGAACCCAGTGTATTGGCTTCTCGGTTGAGTTCCTGCATTATAAAATCCAGTCGCCTCCCTACGGCTTCATTTAGTTTAAATACTTTTTCGATTTCTACAAAATGACTCTCCATACGGTCTAACTCTTCATCAACATCCATTTTTTGGGCTATATATGCCAGCTCCTGCTCGAAGCGGTCTTTATCATATTCAACTTTTAGCTCTTCAACTTTTTTTAGCAGCTTCTCACGGGTTTGTTTAAGTATTTGCGGGCGGCGTGATCGTTCACTACTGACGATGCTCTGCATTGCTGCACAACGCTCTTCAATCATAAGCTGCAAGCGCTCGCCTTCACTTTGCCTGTTCTCAGTTAACTCACTGATTGCCTTATCAAACAGGACTTTTGCTGCCTCCATTACTGACTTAAAATCTGCCTCAGGCTCATCAATCACTCCGGGCCATTTCAATAGCTCCAGAACATTCATTTCGCTAGGTTGATGTAAACGCTTACTGATTACCTGGTAAGCATTTAGTACTTCATTCACGGTGGCTTCATTGATTTTTAAATCCACCTGTTGCAAATTATCAGCGCGATAACGCAGACTACATTCAATTTTTCCACGTTTTAAAGTTTCTGTCAGGCGAGAGCGTAACCAGTTTTCCAGACTACGTAACTCTTCCGGCAACTTGATAATGACATCCTGGTATCTGTGGTTAACAGAACGTATTTCCCAGACTAGCGATCCCCAGACCTGCTCATCGGAACTTCTTGAAAAGGCCGTCATACTTTTTGTCATAAATCACCCGAATCAATTGTTGATGCATCCCAGTGTAGCATGCATCAACTCGATATGACTTTGTGTTTATAAAAACAGTATAATCCGCTTAATTATTATCCAGGAGCCTTTATGAGACCCAGCAAACGCACACCCGACCAAATGCGCGATGTTAAAATTACTCGTAACTACACTATGCATGCCGAGGGCTCAGTATTGGTAGAGTTCGGTAATACTAAAGTACTGTGTACCGCATCCGTTGAAGGCCGAGTTCCTGGTTGGATGCGTGGCAAAGGCTCTGGCTGGGTCACCGCCGAATACGGCATGTTACCAAGAGCTACTGGCACCAGAACAGGCAGAGAAGCTTCCCGCGGGAAGCAAGGCGGGCGCACCATGGAAATACAGCGTCTGATTGGTCGTTCACTCCGTGCAGCAATTGATCTCGAAGCCTTAGGTGAGAATATGATTACCATTGACTGTGACGTGATTCAGGCAGATGGTGGCACGCGCACCGCTTCTATTACCGGCGGTTATGTGGCTTTAGCAGATGCAATCCAGCACTTAATTGAAACAAAAAAAATCACTAAAAATCCGCTTTTTGGCAATATAGCATCTGTTTCGGTGGGCATTTATAACGGCACTGCGGTACTAGACCTGGATTATGCTGAAGACTCTAATGCTGAAACCGATATGAATGTGGTAATGAACGATGCGAATGCCTTTATTGAAATACAGGGCACTGCAGAAGGCCATGCCTTTAGAATGGATGAACTCAGTGCCATGCTTGAACTGGCCAAAAAAGGCATTAGTGAGTTAATGCGGGCGCAGGAGGAGGCACTTAAACCATGAACAAGATTGTTCTAGCCAGCGGCAATGCTGGAAAGGTACGTGAGATTAATGCCCTACTGGCACCTCATGGTATTGAGGTCGTATCTCAAAATGAATTTAATGTAATAGAAGCCATAGAAGACGGACTTAGCTTTGTTGAGAACGCTATTAAAAAAGCCAGGAACGCATGTGAACACACTGGCCTTCCTGCCATTGCTGATGATTCAGGCATTGAGGTTGATGCCCTTAATAAAGCACCCGGCATTTATTCTGCACGTTACTCAGGACAGGGCGCAACGGATAAAAAAAACTATGAAAAAATGCTCAGCGAACTTGAGGGCGTAGCCGATAGTGAACGAACCGCGCGATACCAGTGTGTTATGGTTTATATGGAATCTGCTAACGACCCGACCCCAATTATTACTCAGGGCGCACTCGAAGGAAAAATCCTTCGTGCGCCTCAGGGCGATGGCGGCTTTGGATATGACCCAATTTTCTGGCTTGAAGATAAAAACTGTTCCGCCGCTGAATTAAACCTGGAAGATAAAAATAAAATCAGCCATAGAGCAATTGCATTAAATGCTCTCGCAAAGAAGCTTAAAGCCATTTAATTCAGTTAATATTTCATTCAGGATGGGCTGGCTTTTTTACCCCTTAATTCTCTCTAAGCATGGTGGGCAAAAAAGCCAGCCCACCCTACGTAACTCACAAAGCATCATTAAAAATCAGTCATGACCATACTTACCTGTGCCGATATAGAGCTAGAACAACTCCAACAATTACTCGGTAAATATAAACTGGTAATTCATCAGGTAGAGAATGACATAAAAATACCCGGCAGCTGGTTTGGCGATCCAGAAGCTGGCATTATCGAAAATAATTTATATATTCGTAATGACACACCGGTGCATTCCGCATTACATGAATCTTGCCATTATATTTGCATGTCTCCAGAGCGTCGCGATAAGTTACACACAAATGCCGGCGGTGATTACGCTGAAGAAAACGGCGTGTGTTTTTTATCTATTTTACTCAGTGACTATATAGAAAAATTCGGACGCGAACGTATGTTTTCTGATATGGATGAATGGGGTTACACTTTTCGTTTGGGCTCTAGTAAAGCCTGGTTTGAGCAAGATGCAGAGGATGCGAAAAAGTGGTTGCAACAACACAAGCTTGTAACCCCTGAAATTAAGCCTTCCTGGTCTTACCGAAAATAAAAAACATAAACAAAAAAAAGGGAGCACAGGCTCCCTTTTTTAAACATAAATCAGCTCAATTAAAACTTGAAGTTACCTTGAACACTCAGGATATTAACATCAGCATCATACTCACCGGTTAATGTGTGACCAAAAGCATCTGTGTTATTAATTTCTGTATCACTAACAAACAAGTGGCTATATCCAACATCAATTGATGTTTCAGCATCAATTTTATAACCAAAACCAAAACTTAACCAGGTCCGATCATCACCAGGAATACGGGCCGTGCGGTCTTCAGGTGAAGGAATAGGTGTTTGGTCATGTGCTAGCCCCATACGTAATAGAAGCGTATCGCTGGTTCTGTAGTTTGCGCCAATGGCAAAACGGTATGAGTCTTCCCAGTTTTCTGGTGTTACTGATGTTGACTGAACTAGATTATCGAACTTAACCACTAAGGCATTAAAGTTGCTCCACTCAGTCCAGGTGATATCTGCCATAATAGCAAAGTCAGGTGTTACATCACGGAAATAACTGACTGATAACTGCGCTGGTAACTCAATACCTGCATTTATACCGGTATCAGAGAATAAAAAATTTGCCGGTGGAGTTAAGCCGCTAATAAATGCACTTAATGCAGTTGATTGTTCAAAATCAACCCGGCCATGAAGATTTGCATCAATAGATGAGCGATAGGCTAAACCCACTCTTGATGCTTCATCTAGATCATATAGCACACCAAAATTCCATCCCAGGTTCCAGTCGTCACCCTTCAATGACTGTGAACTATCCGTTGCTCTGGTATCTGGAGTTAAACTTTGAGGGAGACCAGCACAAGTTGCAAAATCACCTGCCGTTGGAGTCGCGCCGCCAGCTACAATACCAGCACATATCATTCCACTATCCAGCTCATTTTCTAATGTCGCCTCGATGTACTGAATATTTAAACCTAAACCAATTGATAGATTATCATTATGTTTAAATGCAAAGCTTGGGTTAAAGTTAACCGTCGATACTTCAGAAGTGGTTGCACCATAACGACCAACCCAGCCTTCATCATATTCAGTGGACAATCCAAAAGGTACGCTAACACCCAGGCCAAACCATGCGTCACCACCTAGCTCTGTCACATAATAAAAATTAGGTACAACTGAAGTAATACCGCCGTCATCCTCAGGGCCTGATAACGGTGCGGTAGTCGCAGCAGTAGACCCCAGATTTGTAAAATCAGCAGAAGTCGAAATAATATGTCCCGCCACTGAGATTTGGTCTCCCTTTAAACGCGTCATACCCGCCGGATTAAACCAGACTGTAGACGCATCGTCCGCAATAGCTGAACCACCCGCATACGCATTACCCATTCCGCTTGCGCTATTTTCAATTAATGCAAAACCCGCGGCACTAGCCTGTGTAGCAAACACACCACCTGCCAGTACCGTCGCTACCGCCAGGGACAAAGAACTTTTAATTTTCATATCTAATTTCCTATTTTTTATATTTTTATGCGATAAAAAGCATAATAAGCCTGAATTTCTAATAATCAATCACTTTTCTACCTAAATCCGACAATCTAGACCATCTGCATTCAAACTTTCACAGCCTTGCTGGGCAGAGCCCTTGGACGTCCGTTTTCATTTACCGCCACATACACCAGACTGGCTTCAGTGACTGCCGAGGTTGAAACCACCCCTTTCACCAT
>Ga0316204_10008490_pt1 | contig 14233 bp, 2 predicted proteins | sample 6monrhotite_MG_2_FD_205661 | JGI IMG/M metagenome (GOLD analysis project Ga0316204, IMG submission 205661) | Microbial mat bacterial communities from mineral coupon in-situ incubated in ocean water Damariscotta River, Maine, United States -... | ecosystem: Environmental > Aquatic > Marine >...
GCCACGCTCATGGTGCTGATGATCACGAACATGTGCATATTCATTTTCATAATCATGAGCACGATCATATGCATAACAGTGTCGGCGATGAACACATTCATGACACCATTCGTGTGGAGCTGGATGAGGATGTGGTAGACAAGAGTGAGGCGCATAAGCATCATAACCACGACCACGACCACGACCACGACCACGACCACGACCACGACCACGACCATAGGCATGACGATGGAAACACTGAAGTAGGCAAAGGTGAAAAGATTTAGTTTCTGCGTATAAACTGAAAAAAACCCTGCCTGTTCTGGGTGGGGCCTGTTGTTATTTCTGTGTTGATCTCCAGAGCCTTTCTTGCTATTCCTCCTTTTTTTGTTGCCTGACTAGCTTGTTGGTATAGAGTCCTTTTTCAACCATCTAACAGGGTTGCTGATGTTCATGGTCCTGTTTTGCTTGGCCCAAGTTTGGTATCATTGAACATATAAAAACGTTTGCTATTTTGAATTGATATTTGAATCAATTTGTTACCGTAATTATAAAAATAATCGAGTCGTTTTTGTTGGGGGAGGAACTCCAGTATAGGCATCTACCTAGGGGTGAACTCTTTTAGTTGTTAATGCTTATATACAGCGCAATGGATTGCTAGTTATAACTCGAGATATAACTAGGAGAGTGCTGGCTTAATGGTGGATGCTAGATGCCCTGAATCACATATTGGATTAATGCTTGTGGGATCTTTAATGCTGGTCCCAGGTCTGGCGTGGTCGGAGTTTGAACTTAATTTTCAGCCTAATTATGCTAACCGCATCCCAGGTAGTGATTCCGCTATTCGCACTATCTATTGGAACTCAGATAATCCCTGGGGTACGCCGGGTGGCGTTCAGACAGGGTCTTTGGGTACGCCAGAGCAAACGCCTTACTTGCAAGATAATAACAGCCTAGAACGACCCGAAATCGTTGTCGACGCCCAAGGCAATTACTATTACCACATGATCGTTGGCGCGCTGAGTGATGGTTTCATACAAGAAACCTATATTCAATTTGGATTTATTGAGTACGGCAACCCCTCCGAACCCTCTAGCCCCGCTTTTTCAGGTTCAGCCTCGGCTGGATCTGGTGATTACAATAGCGTAACCACCTTTGGTAATGGTTATGACCCGCTTGATATGGATGCAAATGAGACGGCTAAATTGGTCGAATCAGGCAACGGCACAGCGAACCCTAAGCGCGTCATTGTCAGGCAGCTTTACAGTGATGGTGAGTTGTTTATGGAGTTTCATAAAGATACGTTTGCCACCAAACCTCGTCTTACCCAGTTGTTTATGGGGCCGGATATTATGATGCAGTTTGAAATTGATATGAGGGGAATTGATTACGACACGGATGATGTTGACGCACCGATTATAAATACCATGCAATTGTTTGGCGAAGGTGTGCCACCTGAGTCTGCCAAGTTTGACATGGTTAACAATACACAAGACGTGAGAGTGAGTGCGGGCAAGTATATTTACACCGATGGCAGTGGGCCAGGGGGGGCTGAAGGAACGTATAGTTATGCTGATGGAGACTATAAGCACACGGAGATAGATTGGGCAGAGTATTTTGATGTGAATACTTATAACCCTTGGGCTTTTGAATCAGGTAAGTCTCAATGAGTAAGTTGAAGAGCTATCTCACCTTTAGTTATGTTGTTAGATGGTTAAGTGTCTCAGCCTTTATGGCATTCTCAATTTTACCTGCCTCTGCTGGCAGTTTTAAGCAATCGAATTGGAGCGGTGGCCAATCGTCGTTTTCAGCATCACATAATACTGATCAAACGGGTTGGACAGAGTATCAATCGAAAGACAGCGCGCTGCTTATTCAAAACAGTGGTGAAGATCTACTCCTACCAAATAATCTCAGTGGGTTTACACAATCGAGTGATGCTGATTTCTCTCCAGCGACAACACTCGAATATCATAACACCCATCAAGACTTTATAACTGGTGCGACCTTGGAGGCAGTGAAGGTCAACAACGGTGCGGTCAGTTTAAATCCTACTAGCCTATCGATGGTTTGGAGTGCAAAAACGGCATGGGATGTGTCTACTGGCGGGGGTGATTATCATATTCCCGCATTTGCTGATTTGGATGGTGATGGTGATCAAGACATGATGATTGCCGAACACTCCGGTGTTGTTAAAGGCTATCGCAATATTGGTAGCGATGATAGTCCTAGTTGGGACCGTGTGGCGGGCTGGGATAGACCCGATCCAAGTTTTGGCGCGGCGACGGCCACCTTGGGCGACTTTGATAATGACGGCGACAGTGACCTGTTTGTTGGCGATCAAAATAACGGGGTGATTGCCTACGAAAACAAAGGCGATGCTAGCTTGGTTGTTTGGCAGCGTCGTGCGGATTGGGGGTTCACTGGTAGTCCTCCAACGAACGTTGCAGGGCCTAATTTGGTTGATATGAACAACGATGGCCAGCTTGATCTAATGATGGGCGGTGATTGGTGGGGCGGGACTATTTTTGCCTACGAATACATAGCAAATAGTTGGCAGCGGCGGACGGCCTGGGAGCCATCAATGACAGGGCCCGTAGGTCGTCCATCCTTGGGTGATCTCGATGATGACGGTGATTACGACATGCTCGTTGGTTGGCGTAGTAGTAACGCAGTCAAGGGGTTTATCAATGCAGGCACGGCGGAACTACCCAATAATTGGATAGAACAATTTACCTTTAACGGTACGCCAACTGTTACTGCGTATCACGATCACCCTGTCTTGGTAGATATCGACAGTGATGGTGACTTGGATATTCTCTTAGGTTCCGGCGGTGATGGTGCCGTGCCGGAATTACGTGCTTATGAAAACAACAGCACTATCTACGCAGCACAAGGTACCTATACCTCTACGGTGATTGATATCGGCGGCAATGCGGCGCTGGCTGAGTTTTCATTTAATGTTGTTAAACCTACCGATACCAGTATAGAAATTGATGTTAGGGCTGGGCGTGTTGCCAGCCCCGATGCAACCTGGACTGACTGGTCGGTTGCCTCAAATATCGCTAGTGGCACTCATTTAGCACCGCTGTTAAGCAACCGCCGCTACATTCAATATCGCGCGCGCATGGCCACAATTAGTACATCCGTTACCCCGCTGTTAACCGACGTCACCATGAATTATATTGCCTTTCCTTTTGCCACCGATGTGGTTGCTATTGGTGGAAAAGTTAGTTTGAAGCCGTCGGCGACACATGTCGCGTGGGCAAGTGGTGGCCAATGGTCAAAGACCATTACGGGTAGTTATCCCGATACTAATAACAACAAGCCTTTCCATGCCTTGGGTGATCTCAATGGCGATGGTTTTCTTGATTTTATCGTCGGTTCTGATTGGGAAAGTACGGGCCATGGTGTTTACCGCCATGACGGCAGTGCTGGTGCCGACCCCTGGCAATATCAATCAACCTGGCTATTTCCCTCGACCTACCCAGAAGCGCATACCGTCTTGGGTGATTTAGACGGTGATGGTGATCTTGATGTCATGCTCAACTATCGAAATGCAGGGCGTATTTTAGGCTATCGAAATGATGGCGGCATAGACAGCCCCACCAATTGGAACGCCATGCCTTCATGGAATCTAACGCATCGTTTTGGTGCTCGCGGTGATTTGGCTGATTTAGATAATGATGGCGACCTGGATATGATGGTCACGCATAATTCTGGGCCACATGAGGTTTGGTTTTATGAAAACCAAGATCCTCAGCACGGCCAACCGGGTTCGACAGGGCCAGTTTGGGCACGTAAAAACCAGTGGGATGCCAGCGGGTTTGGCACCGCACTGAATAACAAAATGGTTGCCCTGGGAGATCTGGATAGCGACGGTGATATTGATCTCGTGATTGGCGATACGGATGATACGGATCGTTTTGTATTTGAAAACAAAGGGACTAAATCAGCCCCTGTTTGGGTAGAAAACAGCGGGTGGCACAGCGCGATGCCAAACGTGCTTCGTAATCGTGTCTCCTTTGCGGACTTGGATGGCGACGGCGATCTGGAATGGGTGAGCAGCGTCCCAGCGGCCAACAACGGCGGCACCCTTTCGGTGTATGACAACATGACAACTTACGATTATGTTGCTACGGGCACCTTTTCGTCCGCTGTGATGGACTTCGGTGGTGCGACTAACTTTACAACTTTGGGTTTTAATATTAGCCATAGCGCCGACTCATCTGCGCGCGTGGATGTGCGCTCAGGGAATAATATTGTTCCTGACGTAACGTGGACCACATGGCATACCGATATCGCTAACGGCGGCAGTATTGCGGCTCATGCTGGCCATCAATATTTTCAATACCGGGTGATATTTAATGCCTCAACGTCTGGTACTGATTCCCCCATCTTGCATGAGGTGACGGTTAACTACGGCGACTTAGTGTCTCCCTTGCAACTGATCTCATCCGCATTTAACAGTGTTGATGCAGGCAACTACATGCAGTCATTGAGTTGGGTGGAAAATCTACCCCCTGACGCCGATGTGCGCATTCAGCTTCGCACTGCGGTCACGGGTGGAGGCTTAGCCAGCGCGGCTTGGGTCGGGCCGGATAATAGCGCCGCGAGTTATTGGAATTCATCAAACATCTACGGTGGGGCTTGTAGCGGAATCGGGTCGATCAGTTGTGCCAATATGGCGACGAGTTTGCGAGATGGTCAGGCAGATCAGTGGTTTCAATACAAGGTAACTATCGTCGCTAATGGTTTTCAAACACCGACCTTTTCAGCGGTGACGGTTGCCTATATCGATACCTTGCCAGCGGGCATTACTTTAAGTAAAAGCACTGGGTTAGTGACCGCTGAAACACAAAGCCAGGACAGCTTTACCGTGGTCTTAGATGCCCCCCCCGCCAGTGCTAGCGTTGAACTTAATCTAGCGGTGGATGCACCGGATGAGGTAGTACTCTCAAACAATGTCCTCACGTTTGATAGTGCGAATTGGAATGTGCCTGTCACGGTAACTATCACGGGTGTTGATGACTTTATTGATGATGGTGATGTGCCTTACACCCTTACTGTGAGCGTTAATGATGCCAATACGGCTGACCCTACTTACGATGCCTTGGCCAATAAAACAGTTTCGGGCGTCAATATTGATAACGATACACACGGTATCCTCATCAATAAACACACGCTGTCGACATCAGAAGATTTGGTTAATGACAGTTTTACGGTTGTGCTTACCAGCGAGCCAGTGGCTAGCGTAAAACTTAATTTAACACTCAATGCCGTGGGGGCTGACGAAGTGAGCTTGTCGGCAGCAAGTTTAACCTTCGACGCTAATGATTGGTCTGTCCCGCGCAGCGTAACCGTTATCGCCGAGGATGAGGGTATTGATGATGGTGATGCGCCTTACACACTCACCGTCAGTGTTGATCAAGCCAACACCTTTGATAGTGGCTACGATTTTCTGGCAGACCAAACCCTGACGGGTGTGAATACTGATAATGATACGGCCGGTATTTCGGTGAGCCCAATCTCGGGTTTAGTGACTTCAGAAAGTGGCACAAGCGCGACGTTTGATATCACCTTAGCCAGCCAGCCCAGTGACTATGTGGTGATAGACCTGAGCAGTAGCAATGGCACCGAAGCCTATGTTAGACCGACTCAAGTGGTGTTTACCCCCAGCAATTGGCAAGCGCCCCACACGATTGTGGTGACCGGTAAGGATGATGGCCTAGAAGATGGCAACATCGGTTACACCATTCTCACCAGTAAGACGCGTAGTGCTGACCCTGTTTACGATGGTTGGGACCTTGAGGATGTTACCGCGACCAATGTTGATAATGATAACGCCGCTGTGGTGGTGATGTCTGAGGCAAACTTACGTACTACGGAGGCAGGCGGGAGCGCAAAATTTAAGGTGGTACTCAACGCTATTCCGTTAGCCAATGTAGCCCTCACTTTTGTCAGTAATGATCCCGGTGAAGGTAGCGTGTATCCGCCCTCATTGGTGTTTCGGTCTGATAACTGGAATATTTCACGGACCGTCATCGTGACCGGTGCCGATGACCCGCTTGATGATGGTGATGTGAACTACACCATTGTGACCACGCTAGATACCTCTGACCCCGCCTTTTCAGGCATAGACCCTGATGATGTAAGCATCACCAATCTTGATAATGACACCGGCGGTGCGGCCAATGGCTTTAGCCAAACTGACTGGTCTATGGGACAGCCACAAAATGAAACAAGCTGCGCGGCAGCGGTGGGGGTCTGGACTGGCAACCAATGTATTGCCGCGTCGCCCATTAACCAATCGGGTTGGCAAGCTTATGCCGACAAGAGTTCGAAACTTGGCATTGTTAATAACGGTGCGGATCTTTCCATTCCCGTGGCTATGCACCGCTTGAATTACTGGGGCGTGAACGGTTTTGCGAGTGGCCAAAGCAGTGCTGTGATCGCAACCAATGATGCTTTATTAATGCAGCCCGTTTCGCAGTCGATTAGTTGGGAGCTGGGGCCTTGGGCGATTACCGGGGTGACTCAGCCTCCGGGCAGTAATCTAGCTCATCTAGCACCGTCCGTGGGTGATCTTAATGGTGATGGTTTTCTTGATTTTGTCGCCGGTAGTAATTGGACCGGCAATGGCAGTGGTTTGGGTGCGTTTGTCAACGATGGTACAAATCAATGGAATTATCAGGGTGCTTGGGATATTCCTTATTCACCCAACGCACAAACCTACGTCAAATTGGCTGATTTAGATAATGATGGCGACCTAGATGTCATGGTCGGTGATAGCGGTTCCAATACTGCGCGGGCCTTTAAAAATCGCGGTGGTTTAGCTGCACCTGACTGGATTGCGGAGCCGGGTTGGAATATCAACCACGGTGGTAGCAATGCTGCATCAGCGGCCTTTGCTGATCTTGATGGTGATGGTGATTTAGACGCTGTGATTGGCACCCTGGGGATGCCTTATAAAGTTTATGGCTATGAAAACCAAACGCCAGGCGGTGGCCCGGCCTGGGTGCGTAAAACAAGTTGGGATCAAAGTTTTCCAGCGAATCCACAAAATTGGCATAAAATCCCCTCACTGATTGATTTTGATCGGGATGGTGATTACGACCTGGTTGTGTTTGATCGTGATGGTTCACGTTATTTCTTCGAAAACCAAGGCAATGCCTTTGCACCTTTGTGGGTACAAAAAGATGCCTGGTTACCACCGATTGGCAGTCTTTACGCCTTTGCCGATATGGACGGTGATGGTGACTATGATGGCCTCGTAGGGCAGGGCGTCAATGCACTGGCAAGCATTCGTGGCAATGGATCACGAACTTATCCATCCACGGCCAGCTATACGTCTGCGGCGATTGATGTCGGCAAACACCTTGGTTTCACTTCCTTAGATTACACGGCGACTATTCGAGCCAACACAAGTTTAAGTGTTGAGGTGCGCAGTGGCGTTACAAATACGCCGGATGATGGCAGTTGGTCGGCGTGGACAACAGTGGCGAGTGGTGGCAGCTTGGCCAGCTTTGGTAGCCATCGCTACATCCAGTATCGGATTATTTTTGGCAGTAGTGCAGGTCAAGATTTAACCGCTGAATTGCATGATTTAACGATTAACTATGAGGCCATCTCAGCCCACGAAGTCTTGATCTCCTCACCGTTTGATACCGGTTTGCCCACGAATATCGTGACAGGCTTGGGTTGGCGTCAAACACTGCTTTCCAGAACCGATGTACAGATTCAGCTCCGCAGCGCAGCTAATAATGGCACTGAGCCCGGTATTTGGAGTGAATGGTCCGGGCCAGATGGATCGGCCGATAGTTATTGGAGTTCATCTAACTATTTTGGTGGTGGCTGTGTCGAAGATGCTGGCGCGATTAGCTGTAGCGATATTGCTGCGCCGCTGCGCAATGGCCAAGCGGGTCAGTGGCTGCAATATAAAATCGTTTTGATCTCCGGTGGAACAGCTGCCCCGAGCGTGTCGGATATTCAAATTTATTATGATGCGGCTATAGCGGGCGATGTATTAGTCACGCCGACGACAGGGTTAACCACCACGGAAAATGGTGCTAGTGCTCAATTCACTGTTCGTTTGAATAGCGTGCCCTCTTCGGCGGTGATGATTAATCTAGCCAGTAGTGATTTGAGCGAAGCTTGGGTATCACCGACACAATTAAGCTTTAACGCAAGTGATTGGCATATTGCCAAAACAGTGACGGTGACTGGGGTGGCTGATAGCCTGGCGGATGGGAATAAGGCATTTAGCATTTACACCTCGGCGACCATTAGCGACGATCCCGTATTTGCGAATCGTTTGGTTAGTGATGTCACTGCTACTAACATTGACACGCAAGGTTCGAAAGGCTCAATGAGCGTAAGTCCCGTGGCGGGTTTAGTCACCAATGAAGCGGGCTCAATGTCCTCTCAATTTAGTATTGTGTTGGATTCCCCCCCCAGTGCTGATGTGAGCATTATTTTATTTAGCGACGACACCAGCGAAGGCTCAGTTTCACCATCCTCATTAACCTTTTCATCAAATAATTGGAATGTGCCGAAATATGCAACGGTGCAAGGTGTGGATGATGATGAGTTTGATCAAACGATTCACTACCATATCATCACCAACGCCACCAGTAATGACCCGAACTTTGCTGGTGCAGATGTGGCTGATGTTGCTGTGATTAATCTTGATAACGAAGCGGCGCAATTAGTGGTTCACTCTGATCATGGCTATCAAGTCAGTGAATCAGGCGCGTTGACGCAGTTGTTGGTGAGTTTGTCTGCTCGTCCTGGTGCCGATGTCACGACGTGGTTAACCACGTCTGATAGTAGCGAAGGCATGGTCATACCGTTCTACCTGCGATTTACGCCTGAAAATTGGGATGTGCCACAGTACGTTACGGTGTCTGGTCGCCAAGATAATATCCAAGACGGCGATATGACGTTTGAGGTGGTGACATCGGCGTTTATTACGACTGATCCACAATACTCGGGCTTGAACCCGGACGATATCAGTATTCTAAATATTGATGATGATATTGCCTATGAGATTAAGGTCAATCCGTCAAAAAATGCGCTGATCACATCTGAGATGGGCGGTGCAGGTACCATTTTAATCTCGCTAAATATTCGACCCACAGCAGACGTCATTATCGATTTGTTTAGCGATAACACCTCAGAAGGTGTGGTGCCTGAACAAATCATTCTTCGCCCTGATGATACAAGCTGGCGCGGTGTGTATGTTGAAGTCAGCGGTGTTGACGATCGGGTTGTCGATGGTGATCAACGCTATAAAGTGATTACCGGTGTAGCGCGTAGTGAAGACCCACACTACAACGGCATTGATCCGATCGATATTGATGTCATCAATGTTAGTTCCAATACGCGTTCGGTGGCCTATGGCCAAGGCGGCGCAAGTACTGGTCAGGCTGTGTCGATTGCCGGAGATTTTAATGGCGATGGCTTTGATGATTTTGTGGTGGGTAGCCCAGCATTTTCAGACTTCTTAAGTAATGAAGGTCGCGTTGATCTTTATTATGGCAACGACAAAACCTACCTCTCTCGACCAGCTAAAACGCTTTATGGTGGGCAAAGCAATGCTCAGTTTGGTTACGCCATTAGCGGCGTGGTAGATCTTGATAACGACGGTTTTGATGATCTTCTTGTTGGTGCGCCAGGTGCAGCTAATGGTGGCCGGGTGTATGCCTATTACGGCAGTCTAAGTGGTATTCAAACCACGCCTGATCATGTGCTTGAGATCAATCAAGGGGGCTCACAATTTGGTTATGCCGTTGCCGCATCTGCCAAGTTCAATGGTGATGATTTTGGCGATTTGATTATCGGTGCTCCGGGTCAAGACAAGGCCTATGTTTATCATGGTGCAGCCAATAAAATTATACCTAGCTTGGGGCAAACGCTCGTCGGTGGGGTTGGTTCGCGTTTTGGTCATGCAGTGGATAACGCTGGTGATGTGGATCAAGACGGCTTTGATGATGTGATTATTGGTGCACCAGATTATAGCAATATAGAAGCCAACGAAGGGGCGGCCTATGTCTTTTTCGCTCATAGTGATGGTTCTGGCATTGCGGCTAGCGCTGATTGGTTGTTCGAAGAAAATCAGGCCGCTAGTGGTTTTGGTTTTTCTGTCGCTGGGGCAGGTGATTTTGATGGTGATGGTTTTGATGACATCGCCATTGGTGCGCCGAACCATGAAAATATTCATAGCAACGAAGGTGTCGTCTTTAGCTACTATGGTCGTGATCGTGGCGCACAACCGTCGGTCGGACTGAAGCTGGAAGTGAATCAAAATGATGCCTATTTCGGTAGCTCGCTGTCTAGTGCCACCGATTATAATCGTGATGGTTATGCCGATTTAGTGGTGGGTGCGCCTGGCTTTGATGCTGATCAGCTAGATGAAGGGCGAGCCTATGTTTTCTACGGCACCAGCTCGGGTTTGGATTCCACTGGGGTTTATTTTGAAGGTAATCAACGTGGTTCTAATTTTGGTGTGTCCGTCGCGGGCGCGGGTGACTTTGATAACGATGGTTATGCCGATATCGTGGTCGGTGCCAACCTGTTTAATGATGGTATTAGCCCTACCGGTAAAGCCTTTTTCTTTCGAGCCCCTCCTCAAACCGTCGGTGTTGAATTTACACCCTTGGCTGAATTGGTGACCAGAGAAGCGGGCACTTCAACGGCTATTGAGGTGGTCTTAACCTCTCCACCCGTTGCCGATGTGACGCTGTGGTTGGAAAGCTCAGATGAAAGCGAAGGTAGTTTATCTAAACAGTGGTTAAGTTTTTCACCGACGAATTGGTTTGAAGCTCAGCAGTTATTAGTGCGTGGTGTTGATGATGCGGTTGAAGATGGTGATCAGTATTTTGATATCAATGTGAGCGGCGTTAGCAGCGCGGATACTCAATACAATAGCCTGAGTGTGACCGGATTTTCTGTCACTAATCTAGATGATGAAAACACCGTCAGTGTGACAGCGACGCTTGATGTGGCGTTTGAAGAAAGTACGCTCGCTGGGCGCTTTAGCTTTAGCCGTTCGGGGGTTCTCGATCAGGCGTTAGCCATAGCCTATGAGCTGCAAGGCAGTGCTGATGCCGGTGTGGATTATGTTGGGTTTCCCGATGTGATTGTGATACCTGCAGGTGCGAGCAGTGTCAGCGTCGATGTAACGCCCATTGATGATGCCAATGTCGAAACCCTTGAAACACTCACTCTATCTGTTTTATCAAGTACAAAGTATCTCGTGGCAGGCCAAGGTGAGGCATCAATCGCCATTATTGATAATGACGTCGCTGGTATTTCCGTGTCACCGACATTGGGTTTAGTTAGCAACGAGTCCGGTGGTGTCGCGCGCTTTAATGTTGTATTAAACACTCAGCCTAGCAGCGATGTGACGATAGCATTGGCGAGTAATATGGCTAGCGAGGGGAGGGTTACACCCTCGCAGATAGTGTTCACTAACGCCAACTGGAATACTGCTCAAACGGTGACAGTTGTTGGTCAAGACGATTTAATTATGGACGGCGATGCTGCGTTCAATGTGTTGGTGACCGTGTCTGCTTCGTTAGATAGTAACTACGCCATGATTGATCCTGATGATGTCAGTGTGACTAATTTAGATGATGATTTGCTACCTAATGTATCCGCCACAGTGGTGCAGGGCAGTGTTTATGAATCATCATCTACCGGTGCTTTCGTTACGTTCTCACGCAGTGGCAGCGCTAGTTCTGATCTAACGGTTTATTACTCTGTGAGTGGCACGGCATTGAGTGGTACCGATTATTATTCCATCGGCTCAATGACCACTATTCCAGCGGGAAGTAGTCATGCGAGTATCAACATTAGACCGAAAGATGATGACCTGTTAGAAGGCAGCGAAGTGCTGATGATTTCAATGATAAGTGATGCCGCCTACATTCTTGATCATCCCAATACCGTATCCATCACCTTATTTGATGATGAAGCCTCGCCTCAACCAGTGGCAAATTTTGTCTTGAGTCAGTGGGCAGGTGATGGCGAGATAGTAACCGTGGATGTGGTACTGAGTAACGAGGCAAGAGTCTATCCGGTGCGCATACCTGTGACGGTAACAGGTAGCGCAACCAATCCAGCAGATCACAATGCGGTCGATACCACGCTTGTTATCGAATCAGGAAAGTCAGCCACACTGAGTTTTAATGTGGTTGACGATGGCTTCGGTGATAGTGGTGAAACAGTGATCTATACCCTGGGTGTGTTAGAGGGTGTCAAGGCCGGGCCTCGCAACAGTCACACGATTACAATTGTTGAAGAAAATATTGCCCCTGAGATTGGATTGGCGGCGGCACAAAATGGCGCTGAGGCACATCTGATTATTACGGGGGATGGGCCAGTGGTTATTACGGCCTACGTAAATGACCCGAACATGAGTGATAGCCATGATTTTGATTGGAGTTATACCAATAACGTCCTAGTCGATATCGATGCCAGTCAGCATAGTTTTAGTTTTGATCCTGAGGGATTGGCTGACGGCTTTTATAACGTACAAGTACTCGTTACTGATGATGGCGTACCGGCGAAAACCACCGATGTTGATTTATTAATTGAGGTGGCCAATTTTGGCCCTAGCCTAACCGCCGTTGATAGTGACAGTGATGGTGTGCCCGATAATGGCGAGTCGTTTGGTGATACTGATGTTGATGGTATTCCTAACTATTTAGACAATGCGGGTCTAGCTAGTCATGAACTACAGCAGTTTTCTGATAGCCCTGATAGTTACATCATGCGTACTGATGTAGGGCTTAATTTACGTTTAGGTGATGTTGCCTTTGCGGCCGGTAGTGATGGTGCCTTAGTGAGCCAGGATGATATTGCCAATTTTGGTGGGGGTGAGGGTAAGCCAGGTTTAGCTTCTGCGGTGGATAGTGTTGCCAATGCCGGTGGTTATTTCGACTTTGAGATTATTGGCTTACCGCAGTTAGGGCAATCGGTAAGTTTAGTCATCCCACAATTAGAGGCTTTGCCCAGTGGCGCTGTTTATCGAAAATACGATGCAAATATGGGCTGGCAGAATTTTGTCGAAAACCAATTTAATACACTTTCATCCGCGCCTGGTTTACCCGGTGAGTGCCCATTGCCGGGTGATATTGTCTATCAACCGGGCTTAACTGCGGGCAGTTATTGTATTCAGTTGATGATACAAGATGGTGGTCCTAATGATATGGACGGTGTGGCCAATTACGTTATTGAAGACCCCGGCCAGCTAGGGGTCGTGTCTAAATCACAGCCAATAACGGAGCCTAATACTGCTTCTGGTGGTGGAACATTACTGCCTACTTGGTTGTTGTTGCTCGGTATGGCTTTTTTACCGCGTTTATTGTCGTATCGTTATTGATTAAATAGGGAGTAATGGCTCGCCCTCCCCGATGGGTGAGCTATTGCTAGCTAGGCAGCAGCAAACGATACCGTCGCTTCATTAAAGCAGGATCTGATACGATTTTTATCTCTCTTGATACGCCCCAAGTCAAAAGTAGCGCGATTCATCAGTGACTCGCCTTCGGTGAGTGATCTTTTTAGGTGTACCAATATTTCTCATTTGATTCCAAACTCACAGTCGGTGATAGCGATTTGCTAACACTGCCGCCAAAGTCGTTAAGAATTTGCGGTGGTGACGAGAAACTGCGCCAGTACGGGTGATGAGCCCCTGTGCCGGGGTGCACTTTAGGGCGTTGTTGACGCTTAGCGCTGGCGTTGCTTAGGCCGCCTATTTTTAGCGGGACCGGCTCTTTTCTTGCCGTCTTTGCCCATGTCTATGCGAGTTTGACTGGTTTTGTTGGCGCGAGCTGGGCGGCGGTGTTCGCTAATATTTTTTAGTAGCGAGTCTCGATTGCCTACATCGTAGGCGGGTAAATGAATGCGTTTGATCTTGCTGCCGATTAAGTGCTCAATATTGGCCAAGGCACGTTCTTCTTCGCGGCTAACCAATGAAATAGCTTGGCCCTTAGCGCCAGCACGACCGGTGCGGCCTACGCGATGGACATAATCTTCTGCTAAATAGGGCAGATTAAAGTTAACCACATGCTCCAAATCTTGAATGTCTAAACCACGGGCGGCTACTTCGGTGGCGATGAGTACTTGTATTTTCGCCGATTTAAAATCAGCAATCGCGCGGCGACGTGAACCTTGGCTTTTATCGCCGTGGCATAGGGCAACTTTGATTTTCTGCTGTTTGAGTTTTGTCATCAATCTATCGGCTTGATCT
>Ga0316204_10008491_pt1 | contig 14233 bp, 10 predicted proteins | sample 6monrhotite_MG_2_FD_205661 | JGI IMG/M metagenome (GOLD analysis project Ga0316204, IMG submission 205661) | Microbial mat bacterial communities from mineral coupon in-situ incubated in ocean water Damariscotta River, Maine, United States -... | ecosystem: Environmental > Aquatic > Marine >...
CGATAATATTAAAGTGTTTGTCGTTATAGTCTTCAGGTGTTTCTGTAAGTAAGCGTTGTTTGAGTGAGCTGGTATCATCCTGCAGATTCATATCGCTTATCTGTTCTTGCCAGGCTTGCCAAAGTGTGTGAATTATTCTGGCTTCCTGGTTTAAATGTTGCAGATTATGTTCAGTTTTATATGCCTGTTGTAATTTATTAATCCATACTGGTGTTGATTCATCTAACCATTGGTGTTGGCTCAGGCTTAGCTCATCAAATAGCTCAAGCAGACTGTCACAGATTTGCCAGTGGTTCTCACTGGCAAATAAAGAACTGTGTTGCTTTAATGCCTCAAGCAGCAGTAATTGTCTGGCTGATTGATCTATGTGTTTTTTAGAAATATCTACAGGCGTTATGTGTTCATTTAACCACTGTGTATGACTGCCAATGTAACCCCCTAGCAAGGTTTGTTGCGCTGTATTTATCATGCTATGACGCATTTGTAAAACAGCCTGTGCATTTGGTAAAAAGATGCAGGTATTACTTAAATCAGGGAGTGACTTTTTTTGATCTAACAGAATTAATTTTGCCAGGGCATCGGTAAAATGAAGGTCGGCAGAAATGCTGGTTTGAGTGATTGGCTGTGCTAATGTCATGGGGGTGACATTAGCATATTAAGCAAAATATTTTCTTGCCTATTTAATTCAATTGAAAAGTTTAAGCATCAATTTTAACAGCTAGTATATCGCATGGCATTTCATGTAATACGGCGTTTGCTGTTGAACCCAAAAGTATGTTTATACCATGTCGACCATGGGAGCCCAATACAACAAGATCGCATTGCTGTTCTTTTACAAACTGGGCTATTTCATACTTAGGTGTGCCTAAAAGTGTATGTAACTCAGCGTTATCCAGTTTTTGTTGTTGGCAAAACTTTTCCAGTGATTTTTTTGCCTGTTCAAGCATTTCTGTTTCATTAATTGCCCAGTTACTGGAAAGAACAGGCTCGTATACTGAATCAATAGGGGGTAGATACTCCACTATATGTAATAAGCTAAGTTTTGCGTTATTTCTATCGCTTATTTCACGGGCTTTATTCAATACCTGTACAGCAGTGGCTGAGAAATCAACGGCTACAAGTATATGGGTATAGTTACTCATCACAGAATTCCATTAAGTTGTTTATACATTCTTGAGTATAGTTTATTACATTCTACAGACTGGGTCTGGTGCCGTTGTATGATACTTACTACTATACAGAATTTAATGTAATATCAAAAAATGCATGCAAATGAACAACTCATATACAATTTTTATTCAGCTTTTCAAAAGCTTGACTGGCAGACCATGCAATCCTGTTATGCAGAAGGCATTCACTTCTCAGACCCTGTTTTTAGCGACTTAAACGGAGAGCAGGTGGGTGCAATGTGGCATATGTTATGTAAAAAGGCTGGGGATTTTGAGTTAAGTTTTACTAATATAAAAGCTGACGACACTCAGGGAATTGCTCGTTGGGAGGCCAGTTATACTTTTTCACAGACAGGTCGCAGAGTTAATAACGTCATTTTTGCTGAATTTCAGTTCTCGGAAGGTAAAATAATCCGTCATTCTGATCATTTTAACTTCTGGAAATGGAGTCGAATGGCATTAGGGCCTATTGGAATGGTCCTGGGCTGGTCAAGTTTTTTAAAGAATAAAGTGCAGCAGCAGGGGCTTAGCGGCCTAAATTTGTTTATTAAACGAATCCATTCGAAAAAAGACGCATAAAAAACTACACATTTTAATTTATTGTTATATAATTCCGCGCCTTAGCGAGCGTGGTGAAATTGGTATACACGCCAGATTTAGGTTCTGGTGTCGCAAGACGTGAGAGTTCGAGTCTCTCCGCTCGCACCATCTTTTAAGGGAAGCTCTTTAGGGGCTTCTTTTTTGTTTTTGGGTACCCGGGATGAGTTATTCATTCCGGGTAATTCAGAAAAATACAATTATATCTATCATCAACTGTATTGGCTGCTTATAAGCTAAACAGGTACTACCGAGGTTATTATGCAAGTTTCTGTTGAATCAGGCGAAGGTCTGGAACGTAAATTAACTATTCAGGTTCCCGCTGAGACTGTTGATAAAGAAGTTGAAAACAGACTGAGTTCAATGCGTTCACGCGTTAAAATTGATGGTTTCCGCCCGGGTAAAGTACCTTTGAGTGTTGTTAAAAAGCAATATGGCGCATCAGTAATGCAGGAAGTTGTGGGTGAAGTTATGCAGAATACACTGCGTGAAGCAGTTGTTCAGGAGTCTCTGAACCCTGCAGGTAACCCTACAATTGAACCGACTTCAATGGAGCCCGGTAAACCATTAGAGTACACGGCGACTTTTGAGGTATATCCAGAAATCGAACTAATCGATTGTGCAAGTCTTGAAGTTGAGCGTACGACAGCAGAAGTTGCCGATGCTGATGTTGATAAGATGATTGAAACATTATTAAAACAGCGTACATCATATGATGTTGTTGAACGTGCATCGAAAGATGGCGATCAGATGACGATTAATTTTGACGGCTCTGTAGACGGTGTTCAGTTTGAAGGCGGCCAGGCAGATGGCGTACCCGTTGTATTGGGTTCTGGCAGTATGATTCCCGGGTTTGAAGAAGCGCTTGTTGGCAAATCTGCAAATGAAGAGTTCTCATTTGATGTGAATTTTCCCGATGATTATCACGCAGAAAATCTAAAAGGCAAAAAAGCAACTTTTGCGACTAAAGTTATTACTGTTGCTGAGCCAAAAACACCTGAAGTTGATGACGAGTTTGCTAAATCATTTGGTGTTGAAGATGGTTCGATTGAAACATTAAAGTCGGACATCCGAGCTAATATGCAGCGTGAATTACGTAACAAGCTACAGGAAGTTCTTAAGAAAGATGTTATGGATAAACTTTTAGACGCTAACGATGTACAGGTTCCAAAAGCCCTAATCGATCAGGAGTCTGAGAACTTACAGAAGCAGATGATGGAAGCGGGTAACTTACAGGGTGGCATGTCTTTACCTAAAGAGTTATTTGAAGGTGAAGCTAAACGTCGTGTAGGTCTGGGTCTGGTTATCGGTGAAGTTATCAAGAAAGCTGAGATTAAACCTGAAGCAGAAAGAGTAACAGCAAAAATTGATGATATTGCTCAAACTTATGAAGACCCTGCTGAAGTCATTAATCACTATAACAGTAACCCACAGCTAAAGCAGGGTTTAGAAGCTTTAGTGATGGAAGAAATGGTTGTTGACTGGATTGTTGATCAGGCAAAAGTAACCGATACTCCAACTACTTTTCATGAATTAATGAAGCCTGAGGCGGGTACGCCTACATAAGCTATGGTTTAATTGCTTAAAAAGTAATCAGGTTATTTCAAAAAGCAGGCTTTTAGCCTGCTTTTTTTATTTGCCCACTTGTAATTATTTAGTCACAACATACAATCAGTCCATCCGGTTAATACGGCATTAGTCTTTAACCTTTAACTACAAAACAATTAACGTCGCAATATATGTTCCTGGAGAACAATGAATGATCATTACATCAGAAAATAATAAGGGCGCATTAGGCTTACAGAATAACCTGGTACCCATGGTAGTAGAGCAAACTGCTCGTGGTGAGCGTTCTTATGATATTTATTCAAGACTATTAAAAGAACGAGTTATCTTTATAGTAGGGCAAATTGAAGATCATATGGCTAACCTTATTGTGGCTCAGCTGTTATTTTTAGAATCAGAAAATCCTGATAAAGATATTTCAATTTATATAAATTCACCAGGTGGAGTGGTGACTTCTGGTATGGCGATTTATGACACTATGCAGTTTATCAAGCCTGATGTTTCAACATTATGCATCGGACAGGCAGCAAGTATGGGTGCATTGTTATTAGCGGGTGGTGCAGAAGGAAAACGTTTTGGTTTGCCTAACTCACGTGTGATGATTCACCAGCCTCTAGGTGGTTTTCAGGGACAGGCTACAGATATAGATATCCATGCACGTGAAATTCTGTCTATGCGCGAGCGTTTAAATACGATATTGGCAAATCACACAGGCCAGCCTTTAGAAAAAATTGGTGATGATACCGAACGAGATAACTTTATGAGTGCAGATGAAGCCGCAGAGTACGGCATGATTGATTCTGTACTACGTGAAAGAAGTGCTGAAGAAACAGCTTAACAACTAGCTAACTTAAAGTTAGAGGCTTATTTTGCTGCTTTATAATAATATTAGAGCCTTGAAAAACGACAATTTAACCTCATCTAATAAAAAACCGCCATTTGGCGGTTTTTTATTAGAATTTGGGCTATCTTCCTATAGGTAAGAAGAACATTAAATAACTGCCTGTTTTTCATACAATAGTATATAAATCATGGGGTTAGGGGTAGTTTTATAAAAACCCCTTAAATTATACCCTTGCAAGTTTTTACGATAATTGGCAAGGTATGGGTTAAAGTTATGGCTATTGTGATTTAATAGCTATGAAAATGAATTATAAGCTTCGGGCTAGTACATGAGGACACGTCATGAGTGACGACAAAAGTAATGAAGAAGATTCGGGCAAACTGCTATATTGCTCGTTTTGCGGCAAAAGCCAGCACGAAGTTAAAAAACTGATAGCGGGCCCGTCTGTATTCATCTGTGATGAATGCGTAGAGCTTTGTAATGATATTATCAGTGAAGAGTTGCAGGAGCAGGCTGCTTCATCAGTAACAAAACTTCCAAAACCTCAGGAAATTAAAGAAATACTGGGTGATTATGTTATTGGGCAATCGCAAGCTAAGAAAGTACTGGCTGTTGCGGTTTATAACCATTACAAACGATTAGAAGTTAAACATAAGAAAGATGATGTAGAGCTGTCTAAAAGTAATATTATGCTAATTGGGCCAACAGGTTCAGGAAAAACCCTGTTAGCTCAAACTCTGGCACGTTTGCTTAATGTACCATTCACCATTGCTGATGCTACCACCCTTACTGAGGCTGGTTATGTGGGTGAGGATGTAGAAAACATTATTCAGAAGCTATTGCAGAAATGTGATTATGATGTTGAGAAAGCTCAAACGGGTATCGTTTATATAGATGAAATTGATAAGATTTCTCGAAAATCTGATAACCCGTCTATTACCCGTGATGTATCTGGCGAAGGTGTACAGCAGGCTTTATTAAAACTTATTGAAGGTACGGTTGCTTCAGTACCACCTCAGGGTGGGCGCAAGCATCCACAACAGGAGTTTTTACAGGTTGATACATCTAATATCCTGTTTATCTGTGGTGGTGCTTTTGCCGGTTTAGATCAGGTTATTCGAGATCGATCTGAAAAGAGTGGTATTGGTTTTGGCGCGGAAGTACGTGGCAAGGAAAATACTAAATCAACGGGAGAGATTCTTAAAGACCTGGAATCTGACGATTTAATTCGTTATGGTTTGATACCTGAGTTCGTAGGGCGTTTACCAGTAGTAGCAACACTTGAAGAGCTTGATGAGGAAGCGTTGATTACGATACTGACCAAACCTAAGAATGCATTAACAAAACAGTATGCCAAGATGTTTGAAATGGAAGACTGTGAGTTAGAGTTCCGTGATGATGCGCTTTCAGCAGTTGCTAAGAAAGCCATGGAGCGTAAGACAGGTGCTCGTGGATTACGTACTATTCTGGAAAACATATTACTGGAAACTATGTACGAACTGCCTTCTTTAGATAACGTAAGCAAAGTTGTTCTAGATGAAAGTGTGATTAATGGTGATGCTAAGCCATTTATGGTGTTTGAAAATAACGAAACATCTAAAGCAGCCTCTAGCGCAGATTAGTATTAATCTAGCAATTTAATCTGCTAATTTAAGTAAGAAATATTTTGCAGGTGCTACCAGTGGGGAGCATCTGCAAAACTATCAAGTTACATATTCGTTCCCCGCCAATCATTAAAAATATTTATTATTCAACCTTGAAGCTTCACAGACTGCCCCAATGTGATTCTAAAGATTTAAAATAGTGGCGGGTTTAAATATTCCCCCCAAATTATCGAGGTAATATCTGTGTCAGATATCGAAAACGAAATAGAATCAACAACAGATGCATATGAGGGGAAAACCCCCGTACTTCCATTACGTGATGTAGTGGTGTATCCGCATATGGTTATTCCACTCTTCGTCGGTCGTGAAAAATCTATCCAGGCTCTGGATGCTGCCATGTCAAAAGACAAACAAATTTTGCTGGTTGCGCAAAAGAGTGCGGAAATCGATGACCCTTCTATGAAAGATATCCATGAAATTGGTACGCTTTCAACGATTCTTCAGTTACTGAAACTACCTGACGGTACGATTAAAGTGTTAGTGGAGGGGGCAACCCGCGCTAAGGTAGATGCGGTATATGATGATGAGGAGTTCTTTACTGCTGATTACACGTTACTGGAAGATACAGTTGACGATAATGAGCGTGAACTTGAAGTGCTTTCTCGTTCTATCATGGGTGTGTTTGATCAATATGTGAAGCTCAATAAAAAAGTGCCACCAGAAATTCTTACTTCATTAAGTGGCATTGATGATCCTGCTCGTTTGTCTGATACTATAGCCGCCCACATGTCGCTTAAAGTTGAAGAAAAACAGAACATTCTTGGTATTGCGGATGTTAGAGAGCGTATGGAATATCTGCTCAGCATGATTGAAGCGGAGATCGATTTATTACAAATTGAAAAACGCATTCGTGGTCGTGTTAAGCAGCAAATGGAAAAGAGTCAGCGTGAGTATTATTTGAATGAGCAAATGAAAGCCATTCAAAAAGAGTTGGGTGAGCTAGATGAAGCGCCGAATGAAATTGAAGACCTTGAAAAGAAAATCAGCAAAGCAGGCTTGAGCGCTGAAGCTAAGAAAAAGGCGACTAACGAACTTAATAAACTTAAAATGATGTCACCAATGTCTGCAGAAGCGACTGTTGTTCGTAACTACATTGATGCATTGGTTGGTTGTCCCTGGAAAAAACGCAGTAAGATTTCCAAAGATATTAATGAAGCACAAACTATATTAGATGAAGATCATTATGGTTTAGAAAAAGTTAAAGAACGTATTCTTGAGTATCTTGCTGTACAGCAGCGAGTGAAAAAACTAAAGGGCCCCATTCTTTGTTTGGTAGGGCCTCCAGGTGTGGGTAAAACCTCTCTTGGACAATCTATTGCCCGTGCAACTAATAGAAAATTTACACGTATGGCACTGGGTGGTGTACGTGATGAAGCTGAAATTCGTGGTCATCGTAGAACTTATATCGGTTCATTGCCGGGTAAAGTAATTCAAAATCTGAGTAAAGTAGGTACACGTAATCCACTGTTCCTGTTAGATGAAATCGATAAAATGGCGCAGGATTTTCGTGGTGACCCGGCTTCTGCATTATTAGAAGTATTAGACCCCGAACAGAACCATACTTTTGGTGACCATTACCTTGAAGTAGATTTCGATCTTTCAGATGTTATGTTTATCGCAACATCTAATAGTATGAATATTCCCGGTCCTTTACTTGACCGTATGGAAGTTATTCGTATTCCGGGTTATACCGAAGATGAAAAGATGAACATTGTTAAGAATTATCTGTTGCCAAAACAGATGGAAAATAATGGTCTTAATAGTAATGAGCTTGAAGTGACGCAAGAAGCGATTATGGATACGGTTCGTTATTATACTCGTGAAGCAGGTGTTCGTAGTTTAGAACGAGAAATGTCTAAAATATGCCGTAAGGTTGTAAAAGATGTTTTGATGAGCTCTAACGAAGAAAAAGTTATAGTAACACCAGACAATCTGGAAAAGTACCTGGGTGTTGTCCGATTCCGTTATGGAAAAGCTGAAGATAATGATCAGGTAGGACAGGTAACGGGTCTGGCCTGGACTGAAGTCGGTGGTGAATTATTGAGCATAGAAGCTGCTGTTATGCCCGGTAAGGGCAAACAGACATTTACTGGTCAACTTGGTGATGTCATGCAGGAATCGATTTATGCTGCCATGACCGTGGTTAGAAGCCGTGCGGCTTCTCTTGGGCTTGAAAATGATTTTTATGAAAATAAAGATATTCATATTCATGTACCTGAAGGCGCAACACCTAAAGATGGCCCTAGTGCGGGTATAGGTATGTGTACGGCAATTGTATCAACTATGACGGGTATACCGGTTAAGTCTAGTGTGGCCATGACTGGAGAGATTACCTTGCGGGGTGAAGTATTACCTATAGGTGGTTTGAAAGAAAAGCTACTGGCAGCGCATCGAGGTGGAATTGAAACTATTATCATTCCACATGAAAATGAAAAGGATTTAGCTGATATACCAAAAACGGTATTAGAAAAACTGGAAATAAAGCCCGTTCAGTGGATTGATGATGTATTAGCTATTGCTTTACAAAGTGCACCAACCCCACTTGAAAAATCCTCAAAATCAGGAGCAGCTGCAGAGGGAAAAGGTAAAAAGTCTAAAAAAGGTGATGATTTGCGTCATCACTAAATAAAAAAACCTCTGGCTTAATAGTAATTAATATGGCCGTTATTAGAAATTTTAACGACCATATTTTTTATTTAGAATAAATAAATATATTTATTTACTTATGAAGTTCTCTGGGATTTTTTTATCAACTTTCGGACAAAAGTTGCTTTTTTAGGCTTGACACAAAATTAATCCATTCTTTTACCGCAAATATTGTTTAAAGCCATTGACACGGCCCTTTCACGGCTGGTATAAAGTTTGCGCTAGTTCTATATCGAAAAATTAGTTTAACAGAGCGCACCATAATGCGTTGGTCTTTAATGCTAGTTTTTCAAAGATATGAAGTTTCTCCGCGGCATGACTCATTAAAAAAGTCACAAGATGGTAGATACGGGCTTTTATAAAAAATAATTATATTTATTGAAACATTTGTTTCATTTTTAAGATAACAACAAACATTTTAGGATTAATAATGAATAAATCAGAATTGATTGACGCTATTGCTGAAAACTCAAGCTTATCAAAAGCAGACTCAGGACGTGCACTGGATGCAGTAATTTCATCTGTTACAGGCGCTTTAAAAGATAATGATCAGGTAACAATCGTTGGTTTTGGAACATTCCTTGTACGTCAACGTGCAGCACGTGTTGGCCGTAACCCACAGACAGGTGCAGAGATTCAAATTGCAGCAGCTAATGTTCCAGCATTTAAGCCTGGCAAAGCATTAAAAGATGCAGTAAACTAGCGCCCGCACGAAAAGGCGGGTGGTTAGCTCAGCTGGTAGAGCGTCGCCCTTACAAGGCGAATGTCGGGGGTTCGACTCCCTCACCACCCACCACTTGGACCGGTAGTTCAGCTGGTTAGAATGCCGGCCTGTCACGCCGGAGGTCGCGGGTTCAAATCCCGTCCGGTCCGCCATATAAAACAAAAAGGCCCCGCAGCGAAAGCTGCGGGGCCTTTTTATTTTATATGTTGGTCCGGAGGGCCCTGATTTGAACCAGTTTCAAAAAAAACGCCGGGAGCGTTTTTTAACATGGTGATGTTTTTTATCACCATGGCCGCGAAGCGGTGAGGGCAGGATAGCCCGAATAATCCCCCGTTCTGCTACCTATACTCTAAAAATAATGTAAAACGCAGCGAAAGCTGCGGGGCCTTTTTATTTTATATGTTGGTCCGGAGGGCCCTGATTTGAACCAGTTTCAAAAAAAACACCTGGAGCGTTTTAAATTACCAGTACATATCCATCGGGGACAGACCTCGCTTTTTGAGCTCTGTCCCCTTAACCCATACCACTAAGCTATAGCGGGGGTAGGTAATCGACTCCGTTAGCTCGTAGTGATACCGATCAATCTGACAGAGCGATGAACGACTCCGCACAACTCCTGATGGTATCAATAAGGGGACAGGGCACCAAAAAGCAGGCGACCTTTCCCCGATGGATATGTTCTCTAGCAGGGCAAATTGATTATCCTATGGAGTCAGAACACCAAAAAGCAAACTATCTCCTTTTACAAGTTCCCACTCTCTAGTATCATTCACGGCTAAATAATTTAAGAGCCACTTCAATCTAACTGGCCGATATTAAAGGGTTTTACAAAATATGTTGCAATCAATTCATGATAAAGCGAAAGGCATACTGGGAATTATTATTGTTGCTTTTCTTGCACTGGTATTCGGTCTATGGGGAATCGGTGATTATTTAACCGGAGCTACAGAAAAGTATGCTGCAAAAGTTGATGGTCAGGAAATCAGTCAATCTCAGTTTGAGCAAGGTTTAGCCAAACAGCGTCAACGTATGGAAGAAATGTTCGAAGGTAAATTGCCTGATAGCCCTGTTTTGCAACAACGTATGAAAGATCAGGTGCTTGAACAGTTAATATCTCAGCAAGTCATGCAAAAGATGGTTGTTGAAGAAGGTTATCGCGTTGCAGATGTAGTTCTGGCTCAAAAAATTAAAAATATTCAGGCCTTTCAACAGGATGGTGCATTTGATAATAATTCATATCATGCAGTGATTCAGTCACAGGGCATGGGGATAAAAGAGTTTGAAAATTTATATCGAAGTGATCTGGCTATTCAGCAGTTACAGGATGCGGTTACTAATTCTTCCATTATTGGTCAGGTAGAGTTAAATATTATCAATATGATTCAGCAGCAAAGTAGAGAAATAAACTACCTGCAATTTGATGATATAAATTATCTATCTGATATAAATGTGAGTGATGAGCAAGTTAATGAATATTATGAATTAAACGGTGCACGTTACAAACACCCAGAAATGGTTAGTATTTCGTATGTTGAATTAACAACAGATGGTTTATCTAAAGATATTGATGTTGATGAAAAGGCTGTACGTCAGTTATATGATGATTATGTGAAGAGTTTAACAAGCAAAGAGCAGCGTAAAGCTCGTCATATTTTAATTAGTTTGGCTGCGGATGCGGATGCGGAAACTCAGCAGCAGAAGAAAGCCAGTATTGAAGAATTGTTATCTCGTATTACAAAGGGTGAGTCATTCGAAACTTTGGCTAAAGAAAATTCAGAAGATCCAGGCTCTGCAACAAATGGTGGAGAACTGGGCTGGGTTAGCAAGGGTATGATGGTTCCGGAGTTTGAAGATGTTCTGTTCAAACTTAAGAAAGGTCAAGTATCAGGTGTTGTGAAATCATCATTTGGTTATCACATTATTCGCTTTGATGATGTTAAATCATCAGTTGTTGAAAGCTATGAGGTTAGAAAACCTGAATTAGTTAAGCAGTTTAAATCACAGTTATTAGAAGATGCTTTTTATGAAAAATCTGAGTTAATGGCAACGACCGCTTATGAAAATGATCAAAGCCTTCAGGAAGTTGCGGATGCATTAGGTTTAGAAATTAAATCGGCAGATTCATTTTCCAGAACTAAAGGCAATGGTATAGCTGCTAATGACAAAGTGCGTAATGCCGCTTTTAATGCTGAAGTGATCTCAGAGGGGCGTAACTCTGACATTATCGAAATTTCAAAAAATCATGTCCTGGTATTAAGAGTAGATACTCATACAGAAGCTAAACCTAAAACGCTTGAAGAAGTTAAGCATTTAATTGAATCTTCAATTCGTGTTGAGAAAGCCAGAGAGAAATCAATGGCAAATGCTTTAGAGGCACTTGTTAAGCTTCAGCAGGGTGAATCAATAGATAGTAAGTCTGTTCAATCTACAGCTAACTTAATGAAGCTAGGTTCAGTAAAACGTGATAATACCAGTGCGAGTAAACAGATCTTAACTGAAGCATTTACAATGAATAAACCCGTTGCGAATAAACCAGTTTATAAAGTAGTAGAGATTTCCAGTGGTGCTGCTGTTATAGAGCTTAAGTCAGTAACTGCTCCTGAGAAGGCAACTACTGCAGAGTTACAAATACTATCTAGACAATTTGCTAATGAACAGGCGAGTCGAGATATGGGTGTAGTACTGGATTATTTAAAATCTCAGTCTGAAATTTTAAGATCTGAAGAACTTTAATGCTTAAATCATTTCACTCTTTACAACTACACTGGCAAATATTAATAGCACTTGTGCTGGCAGTATTTGCTGGTTTGTTAAGCGGAGTAGATTCCGGCCTGTTCGGTGTTACCTTTTATAGTGTATATGAGTTTTTTGGTTCATTATTTTTAAATGCCTTAAAAATGTTGATTGTCCCTCTAATTGTTTCTTCAATTATTGTTGGCATTATGGGTATTGGCTCCGGGGATAATCTGAGTCGTTTAGGTGGTAAGACACTCGTTTATTATGCGAGCACAAGCTTTTTAGCCATTATGACCGGTTTGATTCTGGTGAATCTTACAATGCCGGGTATTAGTGATGGACAACCTATTAAAGATGTAATTGGTCTGGCTGATGTGCCGCAGGTCATTACTGATAAAGTAGAAGGTAAAGGGGCGGGGGATATTGTTGCTGTCTTTTTACGGATGGTACCACCAAATATAGTGTCTGCAGCAGCTCAGGGGCAGATGCTAGGTTTGATTTTCTTTAGTTTATTGTTTGGATATTTTATAACCAAACTTGCCCCGACTAAAGCCGAACTAATGCAAAATTTCTGGCAGGCTGTGTTAGATGTAATGATGCATATGACTAACTGGGTAATGAAGTTTGCGCCTTATGGTGTTTTTGCTCTGGTTGCTAAAGTCGTGTCGGTTTCCGGGGTTGATATATTTATACCTCTAGCGGTATTTTTCTTTACAGTAATTGCTGCGCTTCTGCTTCATTTCATTGGTACCATGTCATTGATACTTCACTTTGTCGCAAAAGTGAACCCCTTGCGTCACTATAAAGCTATGTCTTCAGCATTGTTAACCGCTTTCTCTACCAGCTCATCATCGGCAACTCTGCCTTTGACTATGGAGTGTGTAGAGCAGAAAGCGGGTGTTTCAAATCGAGTAACCAGCTTTACACTACCGTTGGGAGCGACAGTAAATATGGACGGAACAGCTCTCTATGAGTGTGTTGCTGCCATGTTTATAGCTCAGGCCTACGGCCTGGATCTTACTATAACAACTCAGTTTACAATTGTTTTAGTTGCTTTAGTTACATCAATAGGTGTCGCTGGAATCCCTTCAGCTAGCCTGGTTGCTATCAGTATTATATTAGGTACGATTGGCTTGCCTTTAGAGGGTGTTGGTTTGATTCTGGCTGTTGATCGAGTATTAGATATGTGCCGTACAGCGGTTAATGTGTTTAGTGATTCAGTAGCGGCTATTGTAATTGCTAAGCTGGAAGGTGAGCAGGGAATATTGAAGGATTAACTGTCTTCAATATGGCTTTAAATGTCATAAATGTTGTCAAAGAGGCGTAGAGACTTCAGTTTTTAAAATGCTGAGTCCTCATCACCTCGATGTCAAAAGTTTAATTATTCTGCCTCATTAATTAGCCCAACAATGTGGAACCCACTATCTACATAAATGGTTTCACCTGTTATACCTCTTGCGAGGGATGAGCTCAAAAATGCACCGGTATTACCCACATCATCAATGCTTACATTACGACGTAGTGGCGCAGAGCTTTCTACCTGGTCAAAAATCTTACTAAAGCCCCCAATACCTGAAGCAGCTAATGTTTTTATCGGGCCTGCGGATATGGCGTTTACACGTATACCTTCAGGGCCCAGATTTTGTGCAAGGTAACGGACATTCGCTTCCAGACTGGCTTTGGCTAATCCCATTACATTATACCCCGGGAAGGTTCTTTCAGCCCCAAGGTAACTCATGGTTAATATTGCGGCATCTTCCCTATCCTGCATCATGTGGCGACCGGCTTTAGCTATTGCCGCCAGGCTGTATGAGCTAATATCATGGGCTGTATTAAAACCTTCACGGGACAGGTTATCCAGATAGTCACCCTCAAGTAGCTCTTTAGGTGCATAAGCAATTGAGTGAATGAGGATATCGAAAGAATCCCAATAATCATCCAGATGTTCGAATACCGCTTCAATCTCTTCATCATCCTCTACATTACAGGGGATGATAATGTCAGAATCCAGTTGCCCTGCGAGTTTTTCAACTCGTTCACGTAATCTTTCGTTTTGATATGTAAAGGCCAGATCACATCCTTCTCGATGCATTGCCTGGGCTATTCCCCATGCAATAGATCGAGTACTGGCTACACCAAAAATTAATGCACGTTTACCTGTTAAAAATCCCATTAAAGGACTCCTGTTTTTTATAGTTATCAATTGGTATGCTATGGTGCCGAGAAGAACTCGATTAACCCGCTTAAACTGTGCCTACGATAATATGACGATAAAAACTGGATTGCA
>Ga0316204_10008492_pt1 | contig 14232 bp, 10 predicted proteins | sample 6monrhotite_MG_2_FD_205661 | JGI IMG/M metagenome (GOLD analysis project Ga0316204, IMG submission 205661) | Microbial mat bacterial communities from mineral coupon in-situ incubated in ocean water Damariscotta River, Maine, United States -... | ecosystem: Environmental > Aquatic > Marine >...
TTTGGTTATTTATGCTATCTGGCTTTACTGCAGCTATTGTATCTTTAATATTATTGTTGTTGATCTCATCAAACAAAAAACTAAATACTCACAAATTGTTATTAAGTGGTGTTGTGATGGCTTTTGCATATGGAGCGATTATAAGCTTGATTTTAACTATCAGTTCAATGAACACAACAAAACCCATGTTGTTTTGGTTAATGGGCGATTTATCTTATTCACAGTCATCCATTTACCCAATCTTTTTACTATTAGCTGGCATGATCTGGGCTTATACATATCATAAAGAGTTAGATATATTGGCACGTGGTGAATTTTTTGCTCAAAAATGTGGAATTAATGTTTTTAAAATAAATATCATTTTACTTTTAACAACAACAGTTTTCACTGCAACAGCTGTCAGTATGGCTGGCACAATAGGCTTTGTAGGATTAGTGGTTCCTCATATTTCAAGGATGTTAATTGGAAATACTCATGCAAAACTCATTCCATTAAGCGCCATAATTGGAGCAATTTTTCTACTGATTGCCGATACTTTTTCAAGAACAGTCGTGGCACCTATACAATTACCCGTTGGGATTTTTACTGCCTTAATTGGTGTGCCTATTTTTATTTTTCTTTTACACAGAAGATCATGATTAATATAAAAAATTTATCTGTGAAGAATAATGATAATATCCTAATCAAAGGACTCAACTTAAAAATCAATCAAGGAGAATTTTGGGCTATTCTAGGAAAAAATGGTACAGGAAAAACAACCTTACTACATACATTAGCAGGCTTTTTAAAATATTCTGTAGGCAGTATTCAGGTAGACGGCCAAGATTTAAATAACCTAAATATATTATCACGGGCCCAGGAAATCTCATATTTGCCTCAATTACTAGAGTCCAGTCTAAATTGTACAGTAAAACAAGCTATTTCATACGGTCGTTATCCTTGGCATAAAATTATAAAGAATAGTGCTGAAGATTGCATACACATAGAAACCGCCATCAAAAGAATGAATTTAAATGCGATTGAAAATAAGAGCATACAAGAAATTTCAGGTGGCGAATTAAGAAAAGTTGAAATTGCTACGGTACTTGCTCAAGATAGTAAAATCATGATGTTAGATGAGCCATTAAATCATTTAGATATGTCTTATCGATTCATACTGATGAAACTACTCAAAAAACTTAGTCAAAATAAAACCATTATAATAATTACACATGATATACAATATGTAAATGAATATTGCACGCATGCACTCTTATTGCTAGATAAATGCCAACCTATTTTTGGAAAAACAAGTGATATAATGACACATAAAAATCTAACTAAAATGTTAGGATTTTCTTTACCCAGTAATTTTATGGAAAAGGTCTTATGAATAACCACCAATCTTTATCAGATATAATAACACCTATTATTAAACATTTGTTTTCTCAACAAATTATTGATAAAAAAGATGCCAATAGAATACTTCGTAATGCCAAATTGACCACAGCAACATCTGTTCATCCATATGTTACACTCTCTGATTACAAATTAATTAATATACAAACAGATAAACCAATATCCATTGAATTCATTGCTAAAACCGTTGCTGAATTACATGGCCTTGATTATTTAAAAGTAGATCCAACAAAAGTAAACGTCAACAAGGTAACCTCTTGTGTTTCTCAAGCCTATGCAACTAAACACAAAATTTTACCCATTGATATTACTACAAAAGCAGTAACTTTTGCTGTTGCTGACCCCGATGACGTTTCTTGGATAGAAGAATTAAAGCGGATTTTAAGATTAGATGTCATAAGAGTACATTCAAACCCATTAGATATACAACGATTATTGTTTGAATTTTATGGTGTAAATAAATCAGTTAAACAAGCACAGAAACAACACAAAAATCGTAAAATCGATTCAATATTAAACCTTGAGCAATTGGTTAAGCTTGGAAGCAAAGGAGATTTATCTGCCGATGACCAGCACATTGTTAATATTGTTGATTGGTTATTACAGTTTGCCTTTGATCAAAGAGCCAGTGATATACATCTTGAACCTAAACGAACCGAATCTATTGTTAGATTTAGAATCGATGGTCGACTACATAATGTTTATGTTTTACCTACATTAGTAATGGGGGCTGTGGTAAGCCGCATTAAAATTTTATCACGTATAGATGTGGCTGAGAAAAGACGGCCTCAAGATGGAAGAATAAAAACCTTAACTTCAGAAAGTAAAGAAGTTGAATTACGTATTTCAACCATGCCTACAACTTTTGGTGAAAAATGTGTTATGCGTATATTCGATCCAGATGCCGTAGTAGAAAATTATTCAGATCTAGGCTTTTCTAAAGAAGAAATAGATCAGTGGCTGAAAATGATTACACGACCACATGGTATTGTTCTTGTCACTGGACCAACTGGGTCTGGTAAAACAACAACGCTGTACTCAACATTATTACAATTAGCAACAGAAGATGTTAATGTATCTTCTGTAGAAGATCCGATTGAAATGGTTTTCTCTCAACTCAATCAAATGCAAGTCAACCCTAAAATTGATTTAGAGTTTTCTAGTGGAATTAGAACACTCATGCGACAAGATCCAGATATTATAATGGTTGGAGAAATTCGGGATTTAGATACCGCTAAAATGGCTGTTCAGGCTTCTTTAACTGGTCATTTGGTTTTGTCAACATTACATACTAACGATGCACCTTCTGCCATCAATAGATTATTAGATTTAGGAGTCCCTGACTACCTATTACGCTCAACATTATCCGGAGTCATTGCTCAAAGATTAGTACGGTTGCTATGTGAACACTGTAAAGCGCCTTCCAAAGTCGATGCAGAAGCTTGGGTAAGCATGGTACATCCTTGGGATATAGACCCTCCAAAAAATTTGTATCATAAAAAAGGATGTTTAGAGTGTCGAAATACTGGATATCATGGAAGAACAGGGGTCTATGAGATCATGCCTATTAATTCTGGTTTAAGAGCCTTGATTAAGGAAAAAGTCCCTGCTGAAATTATCGCGAAAGAATCATATCGCCTTGGAATGCGGCCTTTGCGTATAGCTATTGCGAATTTGTTAAAGTCTGGTAAAACGTCTTTAGAAGAAGCCTTGAAATTAGTGCCACCTGAATATGACTAATAAAGTTATTATCATTATTCAAACAGGCCAAGCCATACCCTCCGCATTAGAAAAACATGGTGACTTTAATGATTGGTTTATCAAAGCTATGAATATTGATAGATCTCAAACCAAAACATTCCGTGTATTTGATAAATTGATTTTTCCAAAGCCTGATTCAAATAAAATTGCTGGTATTATTATTACAGGATCTGCTTCAATGGTGACTCAAGAATTAGAGTGGAGTGAGAAAACCATTGAATGGTTAAAATCATTTTTACACCTAGACATTCCAATTCTGGGTGTTTGCTATGGCCATCAATTAATTGCTAAGATGTTAGGAGGAAAGGTTGATTGGAACCCATTAGGCAGAGAAATTGGAAGGACGAGTGTACAACTCGAGCCACAAGCACAACATGATGTTTTATTTAAAGACCTAATAAAATTTGATTGTCAAAGTCTTGATTTTTATTCAACACACTTACAATCAGTTATAGAGCCTCCTTATGATGTCACATTATTAGGAGTAACAAATTTAGACCCTTGCCACTGTTTCCGTTATAAAAATCACATTTGGGGACTTCAATTTCATCCCGAGTTCAATTCTGAAATTATTAGTGAATATATTCATGCGCGATCAGATGAATTGATAATTGAAGGGATTGACCCAAATGCAAGGATTGGTGAAATAAATTGTCAAACATTTGGCATTGAACTACTTAAAAAATTTAAAGATATTTGTTTTTCAATTTAACATAATGATTGGCTGAATATTCTAAATCTAATCTTTGTTTTTCAGTGAGTTCTTTAACCTTTTTTGCTGGATTTCCTAACCACAATTCTCCTGATTTAATGTGTTTATTTGGTGGTATTACAGAGCCAGCTGCAATCATCGAATGGTGCTCAATAATACATTTATCCATGACTATTGCGCCCATTCCTATTAAACAGTAATCTCCAATTTCACAGGCATGTAATATAGCGGCATGACCAATGGTCACACCATTGCCGATTTTCATCGGGCCTCCATTTAAATCATGCGCACTTTTATGTGTTACATGTAGTATACTTCCATCTTGCACGTTGGTGTCTCGGCCAATTCTTATTGAATTGACATCGCCTCGAACCACTGACATTGGCCAAATTGAACTGTTTTCACCAATTTCTACATCTCCAATGACACTGGCTTGTAGATCGATATATACTGAATTATGAATCAATGGATACTTATCGCCAAATTTCCTAACAGACATAATATATAAACATTTTGAGAAAAGAATATGATACCTGAACAAACCTATTTTATCCAAAGCGATCCTGTTTTATTCGGCTTTTTGGCTGCTATCTTGGGATTTGTTTTTTATACCAATCAAAGCTCAAATAATTTTTGGAAAAAGTTTTACAGTATCGTTCCGGCCCTTTTAATGTGTTATTTTTTACCCTCATTACTAAATTCATTTGGATTAATTGACACAACAGAGTCTGACGAATATAAAACCGCTGCAGAAAATCTATACCACGTTGCTTCACGATATTTATTACCTGCAGCATTAGTTCTATTGACAATCAGTGTGGACTTGAAAGGCATTTTTAGATTAGGCCCCAAGGCTGGAACCATGTTTTTGACAGGAACATTTGGCATTATTATTGGAGGACCCATTGCTTTTTATATTACCCGCGCAGTTTTCCCTGAAGCTTTTTCTGGATCAGCGGCTGGAGAAATTTGGCGCGGAATGACCACATTAGCAGGAAGCTGGATTGGTGGTGGAGCTAATCAAGCTGCCATGATAGAAGTTTTTGATGTCTCAGACGAAGCCTTTACCAAAATGCTTGCTGTAGATATTATTTGGGCTAATATATGGATGGCAACCTTATTATTCTTTTCTAAAAGAGCAGATAAAATTGATGCCAAAATGGGGGCTGATGTCTCCGCGATTGAACGTATAAAATTGAAAATGGAAACCTTTCAAACTGAAAATGCACGCAATGCCAATTTCAAAGATTTGATGATGATTACCTCTGTTGCTTTTATAGCAGTGGGTGTAGGACATGCATTTGCTAACTGGGTTGCTCCGTCTATTTCAGCAAGCTTTCCACATTTAGCCGAGTATTACTCACTAGGTAGTTCATTCTTTTGGTTAATTGTGATTTCCACTATCATTGGTGTTATCTTATCATTTAGCAAGGCCAGAAATTTAGAAGGAGGTGGAGCCTCTTCAGTTGGGTCAGTATTTATATACATACTAGTCGCAACTATTGGGTTAAAAATGGACATCACTAAAATTTTTGACGACCCAGTTGTATTTTTAATTGGTGGAATCTGGATTAGTATTCATGCAATAATATTAATTATTGTAGGCAAATTAATCAAAGCTCCATTTTTCTTTTTAGCAGTAGGGTCACAGGCCAATGTTGGCGGTGCTGCATCAGCACCTGTGGTTGCGGCAGCTTTCCATCCATCCTTAGCTCCAGTAGGAGTTTTGTTAGCTGTATTTGGATATGCAGTTGGGACATGGGGAGCTTGGTTTACTGGTGTCCTGCTGCAAATGATTGCTCAATAAATATTTTAAATTAATGATACAATTTACAAAATAGGAATATAATATATGTCAACAATTACATTTAAAGGTGGTCCCATTCAGACTAACGGAGATTTTCCTGAAATCGGTCAACAATTATCAGATTTTAAATTAGTCACAGGTACTTTATCAGAGGTTTCACTACAAGACTTTAAAGGCAAACGTATTGTCTTTAATATTTTCCCAAGCGTCGATACCGCTGTTTGTGCTATGCAATTAAAATCATTCAGTCAAAAAATGGCAGGTATTGAAGATTTGATTTTATTATCTGCTTCTTTGGATTTGCCATTTGCTCTTAATCGATTTTGTGGAGCTGAAGGCATTGAAAATGCAGTAACTACTTCTGATTTTCGCCATCACTGTTTAAAAAATTATGGGGTGATAATGACAGATGGACCGTTAGCAGGGTTATCAGCTAGAGCTGTATTAATTTTGGATGAACATCATAAAATCATCTATAGTGAACTTGTTAACGAAGTCACTGATGAGCCAAATTATTCAGCTGCATTAAAGGTATTAGGCATCAACTAAAATACATATGTATACACTTTATATCGCCAATAAAAATTATTCATCTTGGTCATTGCGCCCATGGGTCTTAATGCAGGAACTTAACATTCCGTTTCATGAAGAACTATCTGTATTTTCTGATGGTTCTAATTGGGACACTTTTAGGACATTTAGCCCCAATGGTTTAGTGCCTTGTTTACAACACTCGGATGAAATCATATGGGACTCTCTGGCCATTACAGAATATTTATACGAAAACCATCCACAAGTTTGGCCAAAATCACAAAAAGCTAGAGCTTGGGCACGTTGTGCCAGTGCTGAAATGCACTCTGGTTACTTAAGCCTTCGCAATCAATGCCCAATGAATTGTGGTGTAAGAATAAAACTTCATCAGACAACTGAATCTTTATTAAAAGACATCCGTCGACTTGATGAAATATGGAAGCAAGGGTTATCACTATTTAATGGGCCTTTTCTGGCAGGAAAATCATTGACTGCCGTTGATGCTTTTTTTGCCCCTGTTGCATTTCGAATACAAACTTACAATTTACCAATAAGCGATGCCTCTGCTGAATATGTAAAACTTCTTCTTTCTTTAGATTCAATGCAAGAATGGTATAAATCTGCTTTATTAGAACCTTGGCGCGAAATAGGTCACGAACAAGAATCTAGAGACTGTGGTGAAATACATACAGATTTTAGAAATTAACGTGTTAATATCAAATCTAAACAATTTGGTTTAAATTTCTGATATATTTAAGGTTATCATCGGTATTTTATGAAATATTAAGGAGAGGTTTGTTAAAATCTCCCATTTAAAGCACCTAATAGTTTCAAAGCATGATTAAACATTTACAAGAATTACTTGAAAAAGCCGTTAACGGACTACAAAAAAAGGGCACCTTTCCTAAAAACTTAGAATCACAAATAGTCTTTGAACGAACACGCAATAAAGATCACGGTGACTTTGCAACCAATATAGCACTAACCCTAGCAAAACCTTTAGCCAAAAATCCAAGAGAAATTGCCCAACTAATTGCTGATGAAGTAATCGAATCATTGCATGTGGCAAAAATTGAAATTGCAGGGCCGGGGTTTTTGAACTTCTTTTTAACTGAAAATTGTCGAAGACAAATTATTAAACAAGTGCTTAAACTTGGAAAAAAATTCGGCACTAATTCATTTGGCAATGATAAACAAATTACCGTTGAATTTGTCTCAGCCAATCCTACTGGCCCTTTACATGTCGGTCATGGACGTGGAGCTGCATATGGAGCCACATTGGCCAACATATTAGAAAAATGTGGGTACCAAGTCCAAAAAGAATATTACGTCAATGACAATGGTAGACAAATGGATATATTGGCTACTTCAATTTGGCTAAGATACATAGAACTCTGTGGTATTCCAGTTGTTTTCCCTGATAATGGTTACCAAGGAGAATATATTGTAGATATTGCAAGAATTGTTAGAAAAAAATATGGTGATAAGTTCATCTTTCAAAGCCAAGAAGTTTATGAAGCAGTTCCAGCAGATGAAAAAGATGGTGGCAACAAAGAGTCTCATATTGACGGACTAGTTTCTAATGCTAAAAATTTATTGGGAACAACCAACTATGAAAAAGTTTTTCAAATTGGATTAAAAAATATTTTATCTGGCATAAAACAAGACCTTGAAAAATTTAATGTTAAATATGATTCATGGTTTTCAGAAAAGCATTTACATGATGGCGATACCATTGACAGGGCATTAAAAAAACTACAAAAAAAAGGTTATTTATACAAAAAAGACGGCGCCACATGGTTTATGGCTTCACATTTTGGTGATGAAAAAGACCGTGTTGTCACCCGTGAGAATGGCCAGAAAACTTACTTTGCATCTGATATTGCTTACTTATTGAATAAATTTGAAAGGGGATTCGAAGGGGCCTTATATGTTTTTGGAGCTGATCATCATGGTTATATTGCTCGATTGAAAGCTGCAGCAAAAGGAATGAATCTCAATCCAGATAATATAGAAATTGTCCTCACCCAATTTGCAAACCTTATTGAGAATGGTAAAAAAATTCAAATGGGGACCCGTTCTGGAAAATTTGTAACTCTCTCTCAATTAGTCGATGACGTTGGGGTGGATGCCGCCAGATTTTTCTATGTGATGCGAAGTCATGATCAGCATTTGGACTTTGATTTAGACTTGGCAAAATCCCAAAGCAGCGAGAATCCTGTTTTTTATATTCAATATGCACATGCGAGAATTTGCAGTATTTTTGATAAATTAGAACAACAAGCATTACAGCATAATCAAGAAATAGGTAATGCTAGTTTACACTTGTTAAACTCAGATCATGAACATGACCTAATGCGCACCATTGCTTCATATCCAGAAATACTGGTTACTGCTGCAAGAACGAGATCCCCACATGTGGTTGCTAATTTTTTAAGAGAGATAGCTCAAAATTTTCATAGTTACTATAATGAAAGCCAAGTAGCTGTTGATGATGAGAATTTAAGAAATGCCCGTCTAAATTTATCTAAAGCCACTAGAATAATCATTGCAAATGGATTAAAATTATTAGGGGCTTCTGCGCCATCATCAATGTTTTCTGAGAACAAAGAATCCTGATTATGGTTACAAAAAAAACAACTCGAAAGAAAACCAAACGTAAAGTAGCCGGTAAACCTGCTGTTAAAAAGAGAATGCCTGGATGGATTATTTTACTTGGTGGTATGCTATTGGGTTTAATGATTGCCTTATTTGTTTATATTAATGACTGGGTTCCAAAGCCTGTAGAATTAACCAACAAACCTATCTCACAACAAGACAATAAAATAAAAGACAACGAAGACAAAAGCACTGAATTACAAATCGATCGAAAAAGCAATTTTGATTTTTATGAGACATTACAAGACATGGAGGTTATAATTGATGACAGTGAATTATTACAAACCGAAAACCTGGTACCGACCAATTATATTATTCAATTGGGTGCCTTTAAAAAATTAACTGATGCCGAAGCTTTAAAAGCACAAGTTGCTTTTATCGGATTAACCACAAAAATTCAAAGCGTAGATATTAATAAGACTCGATGGCACCGAGTAAGACTAGGACCATATACCAGTGGAAGAAAAGCTGATGTAATCAAAAGAAATTTAGAAAGCAATGGATTTAATGCACTTGTTCTTAAGGAAAAGACTTAAATAAATATGAGGTAAGATTCAATGAAAATTTTTATATTATTAATAGCAATAAGTTCGCACTCACTTGCAAAACTACCAAAATTGGAGGCTTTGTTAGATTTGCCGGCCATTGATGTTTCCAACGAACTTAATAAAAAGTCTCATATTGTTTCCAAAAATCAACCTTTACAATTTGCCATTCCGACTGAGTTTCTCCCTGTTATTGTTAAGAATAATACGACTCAAGGTGGGCAGTGGAACCAATTAAAAGACGGCTCTTGGGTATGGCGCATTATGGTTCATGCAGAAAATGCCCTTTCTTTAGACTTTGGCCTCAAAGATTTTTACATGCCACCAACGGCACAGCTGTCTTTTTATGATTGGTCTGGCGAATTGGTAAAAGGTCCATTTACTGATCAAAAAAATAAACAGCACAAACAACTGTGGCCAGGGACCATTATAGGTGACACGGTAACTCTGGAACTAAAAGTTACTGATAAATACAAACAACATGTATCATTTACAATTGGTGATATTTCTCGTGGCTTTCGAAGTATTTGGCAAGATGTTGATTTATTACCCAAAATGGGCAACCAAAAATTTTGGACGGATGTAGATGACAGTCTTCAATTAAAAAGCGGTAGCTGTAATGTTGATGTTGTTTGTGATGAAGGAGATAATTGGCGTGATCAAATTAGGTCTGTTGGTCGTTATACCATTACAATTGGAGGCAGTGGCTTTTTATGTACTGGGCAAATGATCAATAACACAGCCAATGATGGAGATCCTTTATTCTTAACAGCCGATCATTGCGGATTTAACAGTACTACTGACGCTTCAATCAATATATGGTGGAATTATCAATCTAATCAATGCCGAGCTCCTGGCTCTAATAGTAGTGGAACAGTCATTCCCATTTCAACCTTTAATGACACTCAAAATGGTTCAACTTTTTTAGCCAGTTATGAGCCCAGTGATATGACCTTATTAAGGTTAGATGATATACCCAACCCTAATCATGAAGTTTTTTATACTGGCTGGGATAGACGAAACATTGCACCCCCTTCCGCTACTGGGATTCATCACCCAGCTGGACATGCTAAAAGAATCAGTTTTGAAAACGATCAAACACAATTTGCAACTAACGGCTCTAGTGTCTTAACACATATACAAGTACCTGACTGGGACATGGGTACCACAGAAGGCGGTTCCTCAGGGTCTGGTCTTTGGAACAATCAAAATTTATTAGTTGGGCAACTGACTGGAGGAGGCGCTGCATGTGGCAATAATGAATCTGATTTTTATGGTCGATTGAATATATCATGGGAAGGAGGCGGCTCCGCCAATTCCCGTTTAAAAGATTGGCTAGATCCAAACAATTCAGACGCTCAAACTCTTCAAGGGTTGGGAGGCTGTACTCCTTTGACTGTAAGTATAAGTCATAATAGTAGCAGTGAAATAACAGGAGTTTTACAAAATTTTTCAGTTGATGTAAATGGTGGAATCGCGCCTTATACCTATGCTTGGGACGTTAATGCAGATAGCGCTGTAGATGGAACAGAAAACAGTATCAGTGCAACTTATGCGGAAAAATTTATTGGCAATGTTAATGTGGCAGTAACCGATAGTGAAGGTTGTACATCTAGAGACAGTAAAGCTGTTGTCATTGAATCGCCAGAAATCAATTTGTTTAACTTAACCTCTCCAAACCCACCAGTGCAATTATGTGGTAATAATAATAGCTTTATTGACCCAGGCGAGCGCTGGCAGGTGCCTGTTACTCTGCAAAATAATGGTTTTGCCGAAGCTCAAAATGCTTATGCTGTCTTTAAGAAAACTTCAGGAGCAACCACTTTTATTGCGACGGCTAATGATAATTTTGGAAATTCTGTTGGAACATGCGAAAGAGTCTTTATTGATATATCAACTACTGGAACCCCCTTAACCATTGTTGATTCAAACCCAAATGATAGTTTCCCAGCCGAAGATGAAGGAGTGGCTGCAGTCAGTTTAAGTGAACCATTTGATTTATATGGCCGTACTATTAATAGTTTATATTTAAGTACTAATGGATTTATTTCAACTAATCCAAATGAAAGTGGCTTTGATTTTGACAATGATTGCCCCATCCCAGCGGTTCCTAATAACTCTGGCAATGGTTCCACTGCATCGGCTAGGATTATTCCAATGCATAGTGATTTAATTACACAAAACATTTATCATCAACACTTTTCTACTTGTCCAAGACCATCAGGCTCCAACCAAGCGCTGTCTTGCGATGTCTTTATGTACAGCGATGTAGATTTATTCAACTCCAACAATTCCACTGTAGAGCGTTTTAATTTTGAAGCCATTCTTTATCCAGGTATAAATTCATGGGTTTATCAGTATGATGGATCAGGATTTAATCCTGCAGGATCGACTGTAGGTATACAAAATGACAATGCAACCGACGGAGTAGCCTACTCCTGTAACACCGCCGATGCTTTTAATACACAAGAGGCTGTTTGTGTTTACCATAAAGACAGTGTTCCTGGATCAAGTGGGGATGTTGATACGTCTAAGTTTTATCTGGAAACTCCAGTGCTTGCTTTAGGGAATCTAGATGTTTCTGAACAACGCAGTGGTATAATAGAATTCAGTGTTGATCAAAACGCCAGCTGTGGTTCGCCCATTAATATTGATCTACAAGCCTCTGTTTACAATGCAGGGTTCGATGAAAATAATTCTTCAGTGCTTTCAACCGTATTAGGTAACAATGGTTCATGTTCGACTGTTACAAACTGCGCGCCTAATAGTAGCAACAATATACAACCTACAAATGGACTCTGGTACAATCCTAGACGTTCTGGCAATGGTAATGATATGTATTTTCAAGATGGCAATGATGCTGATTCTGAGATTGATAGCCTCACATACCTTCAATACACGGCTTTACCAGACCGTTCTCCAATTTGGTATATTACTAGCCCAATAGTAATGCAAAACAACCAAGCTGAAAACAATGTATTAAAAATCTCTTATAATGGACCGTTTTTAACTTCAAACCAATCTGTAGAAACTGTGGGCAGCTCTACAACAACCTTAATAGATGCTAATAATGCCATTCAAACACGCACCATTAATGGTGAATTCAGTGCTGACTTAATGAATGCATTTGTTTTTTCAAATGATTCTACACCTCTACAAAGAACCGGCCTTTGGTACAATCCGTCACAATCGGGATGGGGTCAAACTGTCGGCACACAAGGAGATGTGGAAGTTATCGTTAATTACCTCTATGATAATTCAGGTCAGCCCTATTGGGTTCTTGGGGCAGGTGTCAATTCTAATGTTAGCGATATTGATATGCAATATTCAGATACATTTTGTCCACATTGTCCAATCGTTCCAATAATTACCAATCCTAATCCTGTTGGAAGCGTAAGAATTAATTACAATGCATCAAATCAATCTGGAACAATACAAGAAATGAATATTAATGTCAGCAATAGCAAGCATGAAAGTCAATGGCAGAGAACAAATTTGCCAGTTACTATATTAACTACACCACTGGATAAATAATACAAGCCCTTAATCATATCCCCTAATACTTATTTAATAGTCTTAGGGGTTTTTTTAAATATGATTTAATCTTTTATTCCACAATTCAAAACTGACACACTGCCATAGAACCATTAATTCTGCATCTTGTTTAATAGTTGATGGGTTATTGATTAATTGCCTAATTATTTTTTGATCCACATATTCTTGCCATTGACAATTTGAATCAGTTAACAAAGCTTTCACCCTATGAAATTCTTTTTCAAGCACACCCCGAATATATAAAGGTGTTAATGTGGTGACTTTTGATCGTCGTATGATTGAATCAGGTAATAAACCTTTAGATGCCTGTCTGACAAAGCCTTTTTTAATTTCATAAGTACCTAATACCCAAGCAGGCATAGACATTAAAAACTCAACAACCCTTCTGTCCCTAAAGGGATGCCGGACAAAAATATCATGCCGATAAGCATGCTCATGATCCAACCAAACAGATTGAGCCGTTGATGTTCCATAAACTAAAGCAAATTGCTGTGGGTGTGGATGTTGATATTTTGTTTGCTGGTGTTGTAATTCATCAAATCTTTGTGAAGCTTTTTTATTAAGAAATCGGTTCTTACTTTTTGCATACCTAGACCATTTTGCTGGAGCAACCTGCCTTAATCCTTGCTTTATACCATGTTTGCTCATTGTTAAATACATTGAATTAATAGCCTTAAACGGGTTTCTTTTAATTTGATCTACCAACCAATAAATATAACCGGTATACAAATGATCCGCATAAAGGCCCGATAATAGAATTTTAATATCTTTATGTTTCGCCTGTTGGTAAATCACATCTTTCAAATGTCTATATTGATTAGAGTGCGGAGAATTAAGACTAACATACCAAGGTGATTTCAAAGGCCAATAAGAAGATTCGCCCACAAAGGTATGCATATCAAGCTCTAAGGCCCGCATTGCATCAATCCACTGAGTTTCATTGGTCTCTGGCATATTAGGAAACACATAAGAAAAAGTACTCACTGGTTTACCTGTTTTTAATGCATTGGCGGCCACAAATGTCGAATCCATTCCTCCACTCATCATCACTCCTATGCGTTTTTGACCTCTGGTCTGATAGGCAATAGTTTTTTGCATTAAGGACTTAAATTGTTCTGTTAACTCATGGATAGAAGTCATTTTATAATTGACAACTTCTGGAGGTTTATAATACTGAAATCTTTTAATGTCCTTATCAACAATTAAATACTGTCCTGCATCCAATTGCTTTATTTGTTGAAAGAAACCAGCATTGATTTGTGGTT
>Ga0316204_10008493_pt1 | contig 14231 bp, 13 predicted proteins | sample 6monrhotite_MG_2_FD_205661 | JGI IMG/M metagenome (GOLD analysis project Ga0316204, IMG submission 205661) | Microbial mat bacterial communities from mineral coupon in-situ incubated in ocean water Damariscotta River, Maine, United States -... | ecosystem: Environmental > Aquatic > Marine >...
GAATTCTAGTAATATTATTATTGACTCGTTCAACAAATGATACTGACATGGTTGGGATTATAAAATTCATTTCGGCCGCTTTGATTAATAAACAGTCAAATGGACTTTGTGCCCAGTCAGGTATCTCTGATATTACTTCTTCAAGAAATATCTTGTCGCTTTCAGGCTCTGCAGTAACAACATCTAAAAGAGTTTCTACTTCAAGCTTAACTTCTTCTCGCTGGATAAGCCCTTCAATATATGATGTTAAATCCTGCCGCGAATCCAACGTTTTTATTTCTTTATACATGGTGTTCAAGCCGATTGTAGAAACTCATCTGTTGTTTCCACAGAGTCCATCATTAGAAATTTTAGAAATTTTTTGTATGCTATTACCCCATGTGATTCTGGATACAGAAATGATATAGGTTTTCCTTTGCTGCTGGCTTCACGAAACTTTGTGTCGACTGGAACATAACCGTCCCATAAATGGCGATGATATTTATGTTGTATATTTTGCAGACTCTCACGAGAGGCACGAGTACGACGATCAAACATAGTTGGGACAATGACATATTCAAGACTTTGTTTTCCTGACATGCCGATCATATTGATAGTATGTAAAATACGTTCCAAACCTTTTATTGCCAGAAATTCTGTTTGTACCGGAATTATTAATTTCTCACATGCTGCTAATGCATTGATCATTAGAATACCTAAGGTTGGAGGGCAATCTATTAGAACGTAATCGTAATGATTGCTATATGGATGTAACGCATCCTTAATAACCAAGCCCATTCCTTTTGTCATCCCAGCTTGACGATCTAGTGAGACCAAAGCAGTACAAGCCGGAAGTAAATCAATATTATCTATGCCCGTTTTGCAAAGCATTGAAGCTAAGGGCATACGTTTATTACTTATTTTCTTTTGAAATAATGAATATACACTTTCTTCAATCAAATCCGGATTATAAGAAAAATAACTGGTTAATGATCCATGAGGATCCAAATCTATCACCAATACTTTATAACCTTTTTGTGCCAACAATCCCGCTAGTGATACTGTACTAGTTGTTTTGCCAACACCACCCTTTTGGTTCGCTATTGTCCAAACTTTCATGATTGTATCTACGCTTTAGTTAACTTGTTTATAATTCTTTTCTTTCGTCCGGCACTGCTGGTATAACTATCAACACACGGCGGTTTTCTTGCCGACCTTCCTTTGTATTGTTATCTGCTATAGGTCGAAATTCTGCAAAACCGACCGCAGACATTCGTGTGGGATCAATACCTTTCCGCATGAACAGATGTACTACACTAGCTGCTCTAGCAGCCGATAATTCCCAGTTTGAGGGGAATGTTGTTGTCTTGATTGGTTGATTATCAGTAAAGCCCTCAACTTGAATTGGATTATTAAAGGTTGAGAAAATAGTTGCCAAATTTGAAAGGACCGGGATTGCTTTTGAAACCAGGCGTGCATTCCCACTCGGGAACAATAGCTGACTCTTAATCTCAACTTCGATAGCAGTATCGGAATTGTTTACACTGATTAATTGTTCATCAATAAAGGGCAATACTTCATAACGAATATCATCCGCTATCTCGCCCAGACTTTTTTTAATGCGATCTTGTTCTGAACTAGGCTTAGCAAGGTCTTCTGCTTGCTCATCATTTTCTGCAAGAATTTCTTCTTTAATACCTTCAACTGGTTCTGCTTTTATAGTGCCATCTGCTTGTTCATAAGGAAGACTTTGTAGAATAGGCAGCTCAATAGGGTTGGGGACTTGTGACGTTGTTTCCTGATTACTATCGAATGCCTGATTCAAAGCATCAGATAAGACTCGATACTTGCCTTCACTCACTGAAGAGATTGAATACATCACTACGAAGAAGGCAAACATTAAAGTAATAAAGTCAGCATAAGAAATCAGCCAGCGGTCATGGTTTGCCTCTTCATCGTGATTTCTGCTATCACGACGCATTCGTCAGAGTCCTAATTGAGAAAGACATAGAGACGAGATTGTATAATCCGCGGATTATCACCCTCGGCAATACTAACAATGCCCTCGATAAGCATTTCTCTATATTGACTTTGTACCCGTATAACACTTTTTATCTTGTTCCCTATTGGAATAAACAAGAGGTTCGCAAGAGCAACCCCATAGACTGTAGCTACAAATGCAACAGCTATGCCACTTCCAAGTTGAGTAGGGTCGGCAAGATTACCCATCACATGAATCAAGCCCAAGACTGCCCCGATGATGCCAATTGTTGGAGCATAAGCCCCCATACCATCAAAGACTTTTGCTGCTTGAATATCAAAATTTTCTTTACTAATCATGTCGATTTCAAGTGTAGCCCTAATAGATTCTGGCTCATGACCATCAACCAACATTTGCATTCCACGACGAATAAATAAATCTGATTCATCATCGATGAGGTTCTCCAGTCCTAATAGTCCTTCACGGCGAGCAACGTCGCTCCAACGCACGATACGCTGTATTGATTCTTCAAGAGGATGTTGAGGCGGTTTGAATATCCATGAGATTAATTTCATGGCATGAGAAAATACTATTAATGGCGTTTGCAACATAATCGCTCCTAGCGAGCCGCCTAACACAATAATTAGTGCTGGCCCATTTAGGAGTGTTGAAACATGTCCGCCATCAAGATACTGACCTAAGAGTATTGCACCAACACCAGTGATGATGCCAATAACACTTAGAATATCCATTTATCACTAATGTCGCGCAAGAGACATTCCTATCTCATCAACCGACATTACCTTATCTGCTAAATTTTGTTTTACAACTGCCATTGGCATGCCATAGACAACACATGATGCCTCATCTTGTGCCCAGACAGTGGCTCCTTTTTCACGCAACATCTTTGCACCATCACAGCCATCACTTCCCATACCTGTAAGTACAATCGCCAAAACTCGACCACGATAAGCTTCTGCAATTGAATTGAATGTAATATCAACACTGGGTTTATAAGTTGTAGCAACAGGTTCATCTTCTATACTGATCATATTGCTACGTCCATTTTGTTTTAGCCTCATCTGTCTACCACCAGGCGCAATATAAGCAGTCCCCGGTTTAAGCTCATCACCATTTTCAGCTTCCTTTACATTGATAGCACACAATTTGTCCAGACGTTCTGAAAAAGCTCCAGTGAAACTGGCAGGCATATGCTGAATGAGTAATATTGGTAGTGGATAATTTTCTGGCAATTGTTTTAAAACTTTCTCAATTGCAACAGGACCACCGGTAGAAGCACCAATCACGGCTAGTTGATATCCTTTTGAACTGGCTGCTGAAGATGATCTTAGTGATGTCGGTATCTTTATTTTTGCGGCGACTGCGTTTCTATTACCTCTTCTTGCCAAGGAATGTATACAGTCACAGAGTTTCTTGATCGCATCCTTTTGTTCGCTAGCGATATCCTGAAACCTTTTAGGTAAGAAGTCAGATGCACCAGCATCAAGTGCTTCAAACGTTGCCTTTGCACCATCATGCGTTAGTGATGAAAACATTAATATCGGTGTGCGTTTTGTTTCACGTATTTTTTTAACCGCACTGATACCGTCGAGCTTAGGCATTTCAATATCCATGGTAATGACATCAGGATTAAGTTCATTTGTTTTTTCAATTGCATCCATACCATCAACAGCCTGACCAATCACTTCGATGCGCTCGTCAGATGAAAGGAATTCTGTTATTCGGCGTCTAAAAAAACTTGAATCATCAACTACTAGTACTCTAATCAAAATACATTACCATCCATTTTCTGCACAAGTTTTTATATGCTTTATTTTTAGTACCCATTATTAGCTCTAGCCTGAATCAAGCTAGGTAAATCAATTATAAGAGCAATATTTCCATTGCTCGTTATTGTTGCGCCAGCTAAACCCTTAGTACCTTGTAATAATGCACCTAGTGGTTTTATAACGACTTCTTCGCGTCCTAATAACTTATCAACTAATAAACCAACATGATGAGTACCAATAGTGACAACAACGACGTGTGCTGTGCTGCTTTCATAGCCCTCGGTATTATTAGTCAACCAGTTGCTTAAATAGAACAAAGGTATAGGTTTGCCTCTTACAATAACGACCTGACGACCATCGACCATATTGACCGTGCTCATATCCAATTCGATGATCTCATTCACATTGACTAATGGCAGGGCAAACGTTTGCTGTTCTTCACCAAGTTTAACCATCAAAGTTGGCATGATTGCTAATGTCAAAGGAACCTTGATCGTTATGGTTGTACCTTTGCCTGGATTTGAATCAATATCAATAATGCCATTCAATTGGTTTATACGCGTTTTGACAACATCCATACCGACGCCACGACCAGAAATATCGGAGATTTCTTTCTTTATAGAAAATCCCGGCAAAAAAATCAGATTATAAATTTCTTTCTCATCTAATCTGGAAATAGCATCTTCATCCATTAATCCTTTTTCAACCACATTTTTACTAAGACCAACTGCATCAATACCAGCGCCATCATCAGCGATGGTAAGTAAAATATGTTCGCCTTCTTGTTCAGCAGAAAGCACTACTGTTCCTTGTCTCGGCTTACCGGCAGCTTCACGCACGTCGGGCATTTCAATCCCATGGTCTACAGAATTACGTACTAAATGAATCAAGGGATCCGCCAGAGCTTCAACCAAGTTTTTATCTAGGTCAGTGTCTTCACCAATCATTTCCAATACAACATCTTTTTCCAGGCTTCGTGCCAGATCTCGGACGACCCTGGGGAATCGACCAAATACTTTTTTGATCGGTTGCATACGCGTTTTCATTACTGATCTTTGTAAATCTGCCGTTACTACATCAAGATTGTTAACGGTTTTACTCATATCGTCATCACCGATTTCTGCTTCTAGGGTAGTTAAACGATTGCGAACCAAAACCAGTTCACCAACCATGTTCATGATCTTATCAAGAGTACTCGTTTCTACACGCACTGTAGTCTCGGCTGCGGGTGTCGCAGCTTTTGCTGCGGCAGGTTTTTCAGCTGTTTTTTTAACATCAATAACCGTTGGCTTTGACTCAGGTTTAGCTATAGCAGTTTTTTCTACTGCTGGTTTACCAGTGGATTCCTTAAAAGCACCTTGTTTATTTGCCTGTAAATCATCAAGCAAAGCTTCAAATTCATCGTCGGTAATAGCTTCCGAATTTGAATCAGTGTTTCCCTTAGATTCATTTTCTGCTTCAGGCTCGCTTTTACTTTCGAGTACAGGCACAGTTACAGTTTCTGGAACGCCACCATGCGCACCTTTCCCATGTAATTGATCTAATAAATCTTCAAATTCATCGTCAGTTATCTCTTCGATAGAACTGCAGCTTGAATCTGCTTGAGTTGCTTCTGGCTCTTCGCTTACCGTTTCCTTGTTTTGTTGTTCTACTAGCGCAGAATTAACTGGTGCAGGTGTTGCATGGACTTCTGTTTGAACAGGGCTACCTTCTGATTCAGGAACAGAAAGTACTTTCAAACGTTCCATCAAATGAGCCTCTGCCGGAGTTGGATCCTGCGCCTGATTAATCTCCTGAAACATGGCATTGACAACGTCAAGCACTTCAAGAACCACATCCATTAATGCGGCATCTACAGAACGTTGTCCCTGTCGTAATAAATCGAATACATTTTCAGCTGTATGGCAAACCTCAATCAGAGGTTCTATAGCAAGAAAGCCAGCACCGCCTTTAATCGTATGAAAACCTCTGAAGACAGCATTTAACAAGTCATTGTCATCGGGGCTTGTTTCCAACTCTACCAATTGCTCATTCAATAGTTCAAGAATTTCTCCTGCTTCAAGGAGGAAGTCCTGCATAATTTCGTCATTTAAATCAATTGCCATAATTAATACCTAAGCACCAACTGTTCATTGGTTATAATATTTTTTAAAACCCAAGGCTCGATAACAGATCATCCACATCGTCTTGTCCTGACATTACATTTGGATCATCTTCTTTATTAACTTGCGGTCCTTCAGCAGCAATATCCATATCATTTGATTCTTCTACAACGGTTCCCATACGGCCTGAATTTTTAATCACACTAACTAAACCTTCTTCCAAGTCCTGTACTAGGTCGATAACTTGTCTGATAATTTGACCTGTTAAATCCTGAAAGTCTTGCGCCATCATCACATCCGAAAGACCTTTGTTTAAATGTTTCGCATCTACTTCTACTGACTCCAGAAAACCTTCAATACGTTTGCTCATCTGTCTAAATTCTTCTGCATTCATCTCTCTGCGAGTAAATTTTGCCCATTCTTCTCGCATTGCACTGCCACTTTCTTCCAATTCATGCGCAATGGGTAATGCTTCTTCAACAGCATTCAATGTTCGGTGTGCTGATTCTTCGGTTCTTTCAATTACATAATTCAAGCGTTCTCTAGCATCAGGGATACGGTTTTCAGCCAGGTTTGAAATCCGTTCATCATCTCGGAAATTACCCATAGCATCGTGCAATTGTCGCGTTAATTTGCCGACCTCTTGAAATAACATTGATTCATGTTGACTATTAAGACTGGCAATTAATTGTTCAACTTCATTTATATTTCCATTCTCAAGATTACTAACCAAAGATTTCGCCAAGGATAGACGCATATCAATTGGTTGCTGTACTTCTGCTGTATCAGTCGTCATAACCATATCCCCTTAAGCGGCTTCAATGCGTTCAAATATCTTGTCTATTTTTTCCTTTAAAGTTAGTGCTGTGAATGGTTTAACTACATAGCCATTCACACCAGCCTGTGCCGCTTCAACAATCTGATCTTTTTTTGATTCAGCAGTAACCATCAAGACAGGTAAGTCTGCCAGTTCAGGGTTTGCACGAACCGCTTTTAAAAGATCAATACCCTGCATTCCAGGCATATTCCAATCGGTCACCAGAAAATCATATTTTCCGCTCTGTAACATTGGAAGTGCTGTCAAACCATCATCAGCTTCACTGGTGTTGGTAAATCCAAGATCACGCAAGAGATTCTTTATGATTCGTCTCATAGTAGAAAAGTCATCTACTATCAGTATCTTCATATTATTATCCACAGCAGCCTCCGTTATCGTATGCCATATATTTGAACCAATTATTACTTGTTAACATGTTTACTAAATTACTCATCTCTGATTATTCGTTGTACTTTTGCCTTGAGGCGAATTAATGCTTGTGAATGTATCTGACAAACTCTTGATTCACTAACACCCAGAACCTCACCGGTTTCTCTCAAATTTAATTCTTCATCGTAATAAAGGGACATTACTAACCTTTCTCTTTCAGGTAATCCTGCTATTGCAGTGGCCAATGTCTCTTTTAAATTATCTTCTTGCAGATTTTCTAATGGCCCGGTTATTTTTGCGCTTAAACCATCAACTACATTTGCATCCTTAGAAGGTATATCTTCAAAGCTGACTATTTGATGACTACTCGCATCTTGTAAAACTTGATGATATTCATCTAATGACATATCTAGTCTTTCTGCCACTTCACTATCACGCGCATCTCGACCATGTTCCGTTTCTATTTCACGCATTGTCTGGGAAATCTCCCTGACTTTTCGATGTAACGACCGCGGCGTCCAATCACCTTTTCTTATTTCATCCAACATCGAACCACGAATTCGTATACCCGCATAAGTTTCAAAACTTGCACCTTGTGTCGCATCATAATTTCGCGCTGCTTCTAACAATCCAATCATTCCTGCCTGTATTAAATCATCGACTTGTACACATGATGGCAATCGACTAATCAAGTGATAAGCAATTCTCTTAACTAACGTGGCATGTTGTTCAACCAAATCATCTTGCGAGACTTCATTGACACTGGCCATTTCTGTATAGGCTGCAAGTTCGCTCCTCATGACATCGCCCTCGATGGTAATACTTCTTGCGATCCAATCATTTGCTCCGCAAAAAAGGTCAATCCGCCACTTGCTCTCACAGTCCTATTCTGTTTATCGACTTCCGAGGCCAATTTCTTGAATGATTTTATTGATTTGGAGTTAGGATATGACAAATAATAGGCGCGCCGTTGTCGCGCTGCGCGTAAAATATTATCGTCATGCGGAATAATGGCCTTTAGATGTAAGACAACATCGAGAAATTGCTCTGTCACGGAACGTAGTCGCTCAAATAAATCACAACCTTCAGCATCTGTTTGTACTTTATTAACAACGACTTGAAAGCGATGAACTCGAAAATCACGATTTAGGGTTTTTATTAGTGCATAGGCATCGGCTATCGATGCTGGGTCATTGCAAACAACAACCAGTATCTCCTGAGCAGCACTACAAAACCTGACAACGCTATCGGATAAACCACCGGCAGTATCTACTATGAGAAAATCAGTAGTCTCTTCCAATTCATCGAATGCATGTACCAAACCCGCGTTTTGTGCAGGCGTCAATTGATTCATCATCTTTATGCCTGATGAAGCAGGAATAATTCGAATATTATTCGGCCCATCGATCAGAATGTCCTTCAATTCGCATTCACCCTCGATGACATGAGATAAATTTCTCAATGGCTTTAACTTTAGAAGGACATCAATATTTGCCAATCCTAAATCAGCGTCCATCAAGGTCACAGATTTATCTCTGTCTGACAGCGCCAGTGCCAGATTAATCGATATATTCGTCTTTCCAACACCACCTTTCCCGCTGGTTACAGCAATAACCTGTGTTGTATTTTTTCTAGTCTGCATGATTCACCTGCTTAGTGCTCAAGTCCAAATTCATTTTCGTAATGTCCAATCGATTGCTCTAAATGTTCTTCATCAAAATTTATTTTATTTTTATTAGCCCTGCTAACAACTCGTGAGACAAGTTCATACGGTTTCATCTTGTGCATATCTTCTGGTACTTTTTGTCCATCACAAATGGAAGCAATAGGTAAAAACTTCTCAATAGCAACAGATAGTAATCCGCCAAGCGATGTGGCTTCATCGAGTTTTGTGGGTATACAAAAGTCAGGTTCTAAAGAACTATAGGCATCAATTAAACGAGATAGTCCGTTGTAATGTTCCGTTGCGGGCAAGATCAGGCAATTTATCGTTTTATGCCCGGTCGATTTCACAAGGTCAAATTGTTCTTTATGTTTTGTATCATTGATGCTCAGTCCTGCTGTATCGACCAAAATCAGTTTTTCGCTATTAACACCGTCGTATAGACCTTGATATTCTTCTTCATTGTTAATAGTACGAATTGGCACCCCTAATATTCTGGCGTAACTTCTAAGTTGTTCGCGCGCTCCGACACGATAAATATCCGTCGTTGCTAACATAATGTTCTGTGCCCCATATTCAAGGGCATAGCGCGTCGCCATTTTTGCAATCGTAGTCGTCTTGCCAGATCCGGAAGGCCCAAGAAATAGTACCGTGTTCCCAGCATTCAATATTTTTTCGTGGTATTGAGGGACCTTGTATGTCAGCAATGCCAGCACTGTCCGCCATGCTTGGTCGAACTGATAGTTTTCGGGAATCTCTTCAACTAGCTGACGTGCTAACTTTGGTGTTAAATCAAGATTAATCAATTGCCGGATTAAGTTTGCCCAAAGCGGATGTTGTCTGCCTATCGCACCCCAAGCCAAGCCTGACATTTGCTGTTCCAACATAGTCCTGAGTGATTTTATTTCATCACGCATTTGATCTATTGTTGATTCACGAGTCCAGATATCTGTCACAGAATCATTAACAGCAAGTTCATCTGGTTTAAATGATTTCATTTCAGCTGACGTCTCAGACTTTTGTATTTTCTGCTCAAGCTGGCTGTTAGTTTGTCTTGAGTCTGCAGTCTTATTGTAGACTTCTTCGTCGTAGTCCTCGGCAGCAATTAATTCAACACCGCCTAATACTTTTCTATTCGAAAGTATGACGACATCTGGCCCATGTTCATCGCGTGCCATTTCTAGTGCCTGACGCATATCGGATGCAAAATATTTTTTTATTTTCATGGTCGCTGTATTACCCGGTTTTTGTTGTCATATTTTTGTCGTTTTACACTAAATTATGCGGAACCTATTGTATTTACTATCCTTATATCCTTGTTCTCTGGTACTTCATTAAAGGCCAAAATATTCAGTCTTGGGATACTAAACCTGATTAGTTGAACCATTAACTCCCTCATATTATCGGCCACCAGCAGTACTGATGGTTGTCCTGCTAACTCTTGCTTCTCACATGCCTCGCGTAATGATTGAATCAGTCTCTGCGCAAGGTTGGGTTCAATAGCCCCTGTCCCATCTGTCATTGCTTGTAGTGATTGTTGCAATAACTGTTCCAGCGACCCATCCAAAGTGATCACAGGTAATTCATCATCACCACCACTAATGCGCTCAATGATTAGCCTCCCTAGAGCAATCCTGACTGCCGCGGTTAATTGTTCGGTAGACTGTGTGTTTCTTGAGTGCTCAATAATAGTTTCGATAATCGTTCGGATATCACGAATTGGTATATTTTCGCGCAATAAATTTTGCATTACTTTCAATATGGTACTAACTGGAATGATATTAGGAATAATGTCATCAATGACTTTCGGTGAGTGCTCATTATATCTTTCGATCAACGACTGCACTTCTTTGTGTCCTAACAGTTCATGCGCGTGTTCTTGTAAAACCTGACTCATATGTGTTGCAATGACTGTACTTGGATCAACAACCGTGTAACCGAAAGTTTGTGCCTGATCACGCTGGGATGGTTCTATCCAAACTGCCTCTAAACCAAACACCGGATCAGTTGCAACATTACCTGGCAGTTCGCCAAAGACCTGTCCTGGGTTTATAGCTAATTCAGAATCAATTTGAACTGAGGCCTTGGCAATCGTTGCATCTTTAATCACTATGCGATAGCTATTTGGCTCCAGATCCAAATTGTCTCGTATATGTACAGCTGGTAATAAAAATCCCAGCTCCTGAGTTAATTTTTTTCTTACCCCTTTTACTCTGGATAGCAGTTGACCACCTTGCTTGCGATCAACCATAGGAATCAAGCGATAGCCTACTTCCAATCCGATTTGATCAATACTTTCTACATCGCGCCAACCAAGTTCACGTTCTTCTTCTGGCGTATCATCAACAGTTTCTGGTTCTAATAGCTCGGGTTGTTCAACTAGCTCAGTTTTTTGTGTCTTTCTCCAATAACCAAATCCACCCGTTACAAGTGCCAGCAAAAGAAAAGCCACGTTCGGCATGCCAGGGATAATGCCAATTAATCCGAGAACACCTGAAGTAACATATAAGGTCTTTGGGCTATAGAACAATTGAAAAACAATTTGTTCTCCCATGTCAGAATGAGAAGAAACACGAGTAACAATTATTGCAGCGGCAGTTGATAAGAGTAATGAAGGAATCTGAGCAACCAGGCCATCTCCTATCGTTAATAAGGTATATACACGCGCTGCATCACCCATAGCCATTTTATGTTGTATGACACCTATCGCTAAACCACCAAGAATGTTAATAAATAAAATTAAAATACCTGCGATCGCATCACCACGTACGAATTTACTGGCACCATCCATTGCTCCATAAAAATCTGCTTCCTGAGAAACTTCTGATCGTCTTAGTTTTGCTTCTTCCTGATTAATTAATCCTGCATTCAAATCAGCATCAATTGCCATTTGCTTACCTGGCATTGCATCCAATGTAAATCTGGCGGTAACTTCTGAAATACGACCAGCACCTTTTGTAATAACTACAAAGTTAATCACAACCAAAATAGCAAACACGACAAAACCTACCGTGTAATTGCCACCAACAACAAAGTCACCAAATGATTCGATCACTTTTCCAGCGGCATCTGGACCGGAATGACCATGTAATAAAACAACGCGTGTTGAGGCTACGTTAAGACTTAAACGCAATAAGGTTGAAATTAATATGACTGTTGGAAAAACGGCAAACTCTAATGGTCGTTGACTATAAATAACCGCCAGTAATACCACTAATGAAAGCGCAATGTTGAATGTAAAAAAGATATCTAGAACAAAGGGAGCTAATGGCACTACCATCATTGCTAACATTGCCATCAATAAAAATGGTGCACCCAAGCCCATACGGTTGAGTTCAGATAATTTTAATGACATTGCTCCTGATGTGGCCATTATTTAACCTTCTCCTTTATATAGCATGCGACGCTCCAGTGCGTCCTACGCTCGCGGCATACAGTACTTCCTAAATATATTTTTTTAATCATGCTGAAACTCTTCCGGTATAGGTAAATCAGTAGGCGCTTTAGGTTTAATGCCTCGAGAAATATTGACGCTTTCACGTAATTGAAAGACATAAGCCAAAACTTGCGCAACAGCGAGATATAGACCTGCTGGGACATCCTGATTAATCTTGGTACTGAAATACAATGCGCGAGCTAGCATCGGTGCTGGAAAGATCATGACTTTATGTTCAGAGCCAAGGTTCCTGATGCGTTCTGCAACAAGATCAGCTCCCTTAGCAACTAATTTTGGCGCTCCCATTTCATCTGGCTTATAACTTAAGGCAACAGCGTAATGGGTGGGGTTGGTAATAATAACATCCGCATCGGGTATCGCCTCCATCATCCTTCGATTGGCAAGCTCTTGTTGCAATGCCCTGATTTGCGCTTTCACTTCAGGTTTCCCTTCAGTATCTTTCATCTCATCTTTAAGCTGCTGCTTGGTCATTTTTAATTGCTTACTGTGATTCCATATCTGGAATGGCACATCTATAAACGTAATTAATATTGAACCTAGACAAACAACAAAAAAACTTCCGAGTATAATCCCAGACGCATCAACCAAACCTGCTTGCAGACCATTATGTCCAATGCTCAGCAGTTCGTAGGTTTGATGCCAAAGCATGAAAATGGCAATGCCAGTAAACAAGGTAAACTTTGCAAATGCTTTAAGTAGCTCCATCAGGCTATTTGCACTGAATAATCGTTTAATACCTGTGATTGGATTTAACTTATCAAGTTTTACTGCCAGAGCCTTGGGACTAAATAACCAACCACCTACAAGCATCGGGGCAAAAAATGCAACGATAAGTAACACGATAAGAAAAGGTGTGAAATCTAGTAAGACGTTTCCACCCGACTCTACGACAGCTGTAAACCCAAATGAGTCATCAAAAATATTGTGTCGCTCAATAATAAAATTATCTCGCATCAATTGTTGCAGGCTCATTGATAATTGTTGCCCCATGAGAATAAAACTTAGGGCGCTAGCCATTAGAATAAACATCGTCGTCAATTCTTTCGAACGCGATATCTGGCCTTTGCCACGTGCCTCTTCCTGACGCTTCGGCGTCGCCTCCTCAGTACGTTCCTGACTAGTATCTTGCTCGTCAGCCATTAGATACTCACCAACTTATGCATCATCGAGATACCATCTTCAAACATATTCATCATGTGCGGGATAAAGCTATTTAAACTAATAAATATGATAATGACGCCAAGAATTATCATTACTGGAAAACCAACTGCAAAAATATTTAGTGATGGTGCAGAACGTGTCATAACACCAAATGATAAATTTACTATTAGTAAAGAAACTAGTGCTGGTAAAGCAATGACCACTGCCGTATTAATAATGCGTCCAGTCCATATCAAGACTTCCCATGCACCATTCTTGGATAATCCTGTAGCCGCTATCGGCATGCTAGTAAAACTTTCTGCCAATACACTTATCATCATTAAATGACCATCAATGACAAGAAATAGTAATGAAGCAAGAAGTAAATAAAACTGGCCAATAATAGGTACTTGGTTACCGTTAAGTGGGTCTACCATTGAAGCCAGCATTAGACCCATTAGTTGTCCAATCGCCTGACCTGCTAATTCAAGCGCGATAAATATTACTCGCATGCTTAAACCCATGCCGATACCAATAATGACTTGCTGTATTGAAATTAAAGTACCTTTTAATGAAATTGGATCAATTTGTGGTACTGGCGGAATTATTGGAAAGATAACCATCGTGATAACCACTGCAATTGAAATGCGCACACGTACTGGGACAGATCGGGTGCCAATGATAGGCGCCGTCATTAGTAATCCAGTTATGCGAAAAAATGGCCATAACCACATTTGCACCATTTGAACGATTTCATTTACTGTAGTGGTTAACATTTTTTAATGTTTTATTTCAACCCAATAAACTTGGTATGCTTTGAAACAGCCTTAAGGTGTATTCAGTTAATAACGTCAACATCCATGGCCCTGCGACGACTAATACGAGTAACGTCACCAATAATTTAGGGATGAA
>Ga0316204_10008494_pt1 | contig 14230 bp, 12 predicted proteins | sample 6monrhotite_MG_2_FD_205661 | JGI IMG/M metagenome (GOLD analysis project Ga0316204, IMG submission 205661) | Microbial mat bacterial communities from mineral coupon in-situ incubated in ocean water Damariscotta River, Maine, United States -... | ecosystem: Environmental > Aquatic > Marine >...
TAACTGTCTGCCAATTCTTCAGAATTAAAATAAGTCCGGGCTTTATGGCCGGCAAGGATACCCTGGATCTGCTTATCGACACCTACGAAACCAAAAAAGATCAAAAAACCGGGAAAAGGAGATTTTGCTATGGCTTTGGCTATCATCCCAAAAATCCCTGAATAATCAGCTGATCCACTAAAAAACCAATTTGGCGCTTCCGAAAGTCCCGGCGGCCCAATTCACTGCCCGCTCCGCTGCCCGTTTGGGTTGTTAATGGCCCATCGGCCGGTTAAGATCGGGCGGGTTTATTGAACGAGGGAGAGGCGTCGTGCGGACTTGGGTTTTTGGCGTTGTGGCGCTGTTGCTGATGGCCGCGCCGGTGCGGGCCGGAGAGAGCGACAAGGGACACGATATTTCCGAGGTGTTCAACCGGCTTTACAGCCTCACCGCCTGGCGATGGTATGAAACCGAGGATGTCTACCTGAGGCCGGGCAGCATCTCTTTTCATTTAAAGGAAAAACCCGAGCTTAAGATCACGATATTTGGCCTCTACTGGAAAGCCGGGAAAAACATCTTCTATTTTGATCCGGAGCGGTACGAAGCTCCCCAATCCCTGAATATGCAAAGCGGTTTAATTGTCTGCCAATTCTTCAAAATTAGAATAAGTCCAGGCTATAGAATAAGTCCGGTCTATATGGGCGGCAAGGATACCCTGGATCTGCTTATCGACACCTACGAAACCAAAAAAGATCAAAAAACCGGGAAAAGGAGATTTTGTAATGGCTCTGGCTATCATCCCAAAAATCCCTGAATAATCACCTGGTCCACTAAAAACCAATTTGGCGCTTCCGAAAGTCCCGGCGGCCCAATTCACTGCCCGCTCCGTGCTTCGGAGCGGGTTTTTTTTGTGCCGGAATAATTTCCGCACTTTTCAAAAAGGAAACCGTTATGCCTGCCCACTCAAAACCGGTTACGATTAATGTTCTTCCGCGCGAACAGTTCGAAACGGCGATGTTCGATCACCTAAATAGAACAGAAGATAAGTCCGGCCGCATTTATTCCGATTCCAAAGGCATCCCGACCATCGGCTATGGCACGGCCCTGGCCGTCAAAGGGTCAGACGGGAAATTCGCCCTTCACGAGCACTATGCCGAAAGGCTGAAGACGGCGACGGGAAAACCGGCGCTGGTTGTTACGGCGGAAGAGAAAAAACGCCTCGACGATGCCGTCGCCGCCCTGAACAAGGGAGACCCCGCCAGAGCCAAAGAATTGATCCCCGCTTTTAGCAAAACAAAAGAAACATCCGAGAACAACAAATTCTCGTTCGAGGCCTCTTCTGACGGCATGAAGAACGTGGCGCTTGGAGACATCAACAAGGCCAAGGCTTCCGCATTGAAGGATATCGAAACGGCGGCGAAGGGACAAGGCAAGTCGCCGCGGCAAATTGAGGCGCTGAAATCTCAATTCGAGAATTCAAAGGAAATGATCACGCTTGCGTCGTTTAAATATAACGCCGGGGTGAACGCGAAAATGCCGAACACGGCGACGGCGCTTGTCACCGGCAACCGGGCCGAAGCCGCCTTCGAAATGATGTATCGATCGAACAAGGGAAAAGACCGCGGCCTGGCCAATCGCCGCGCCAGCGAGGCCAGCATAATCGTCAAGACCTTCAACGATGAAGAAAAGGCCGCCTACGAAAAGCTGCTCAAGGATCGAGCCACCGAGGTTTCCGCCTATCAGTCCCGGATCGGCCGGAAGATCGGCTTGGCCGGCGAGAAGGGTGCCGCGCCGGAGCCGTCAAAAAAACCCGACGGGGGCGGCCTGTCCGAAGACCGCAACGCGCTTCGAATGGACATTGGCAGGAACGATGGACCGGGGGCGGAGTTGAGCCTGAAGAACGGCGCCGACCTGACCAAAGCCGAAGTCCGGCAAATCATGGAGAAGCGTGTCAGCCTGCCCGATGGCCCTGAAAAGAACCGCCTGGTCCGGCTAGAAAAAGAACATTTCAAAACGATTTACGGAACCGACCCGGTTCGGACCGACTGGGCCGGACGGGCAATACCGGCCGGGCAACAATCCAAAACAAACGGCCTGCCACGCGCCGCGAGGGCATCCTCCGGCGAAAGCCTTGCCGACGCGATGATCAGGCTGGGCAACACGGTCGCCGCCAGCAAGGGCAGCGAAAACGCCGCCGCCGCCGGTCGGGACCTGCAAACCGGGTTGAACATTATCAGGGCCGGGGCGGGCGAAAATGCGCCGCTGTTCGATACGTTGAAGATTGACGGCAAGATAGGCCCGAAAACCCGCCACGCGGCGCGGACGGCGTTGGCCAAACTGGCGCCGGGGATGGTTGAAAACGGCTTCGCCCTGGGCCAGTTCAAAAATATTGCCCGGCGGAGCGGCGGTGGCGCGATCGCCCCCGAAAAGCTTCGCCACGCCACGTCCAGCATCTTTGGACCGCTGTTTCGCGGCCCGAAGGAGGCGACCCCGAAGGCCAGCCACGAAGGGCTGGGCTTGCAGGCGGCGCTGAACGATATCGGCACCAAAATCTTTCCCAGGGAACGCTTCGTGCCCCTGAAAGAGGATGGCGTCATCGGCCCGGTGACATCCGGCGCGTTCGTCCAGGTAAACCGGGCCACCCGTCCCGATCGCCTTGTTTCCAGCCTGGGAGACAATCTTGGGCTGTTTAGCATTTTGCCCCGAAAATACCGGCGTTACTAACCGAAGACAGCCCGAAGCCTCCCCCGTAATACCAAGTTGCATTAATAATGACCCATAGAGATCGCGTCCGCAGCCCGTCGGGCAGGAGAGAAGCTGCAGGCGATGTGATCATCGTCAAGGATTTTCGACGCACTCCGACGGGTTGCGGACGTGACCGGAACGGCGGCCTCACAAGACTTTTGGACGTCGTCGCCCCCATCTTGCGATACACCGCATCGCTGCGCCGTGCGCTCCTCGCCAAAAATCTTGTGAGGCCGTCTCTATGAGTCATTATTAGTGCAATTTGGTATAAGATAACCCTTCCGGGGGAGGTCGCCCACCGGCGGCGAATAATCCGTTTCCGGACCCGCAAATGCGACAAACAGCCGATAATACCCGCCTTGATCTTGACAATCGGATGGATTCCCCATATATCGTCAGCACTCGGTGAGGGGGAGTGCTAACACCCCCTTAATTTTATTATATCTCAATACTTTAACGGAGTATGCACGATGAAATTCAGGCCTCTGCATGACCGCGTACTGGTTAAGCGCGTAGAGCAGGAAGAAAAAACCGCTGGTGGCATCATCATCCCGGATACCGCCCAGGAAAAACCCTCGGAAGGCAGGATTGTCGCCGCCGGTTCCGGCGCCCGCCGCGAAGACGGCACCATTGCCGCGCTTGACGTAAAAGCCGGCGACATGGTGCTGTTCGGCAAATGGTCCGGCACAGAAGTCAAGATTGACGGGGAAGACCTGTTGATCATGAAAGAATCCGATCTTCTGGGAATCATCGAAGAGACCCCGAAGAAGAAAAAGAAATAAGTAATTCTTCGCCCGACCTAATTCCACGTAAGGACATAGAAAAATGGCAGCTAAAGAAGTCAAATTCAGCACTGATGCCCGCGCGCGCATGCTCGCCGGTGTCGACGTTCTCGCCAACGCCGTCAAGGTGACATTGGGCCCCAAGGGCCGTAACGTCGTTCTGGACAAATCGTTCGGCGCTCCGCGTATCACCAAGGACGGCGTCACCGTCGCCAAGGAAATCGAACTTGCCGACAAGTTCGAGAACATGGGCGCGCAGATGGTCAAGGAAGTCGCTTCCAAAACCAATGACGAAGCCGGTGACGGCACCACGACAGCGACCGTTCTGGCTCAGTCGATTGTGCGCGAAGGCTGCAAGGCCGTTGCCGCCGGCATGAACCCGATGGACCTGAAGCGCGGCATCGACCTTGCCGTCGAAGCCGTTATCAAAGACATCAAGAAGCGTTCGAAGAAAGTTTCGACCAGTGCGGAAGTCGCCCAGGTTGGCACCATTTCATCGAACGGTGACACCGACATCGGCGCCAAGATCGCCGAAGCCATGGAACGCGTCGGCAACGAAGGCGTTATCACGGTTGAAGAATCCAAGGGCATCGAGACCGAACTGGACGTCGTCGAAGGCATGCAGTTCGACCGCGGCTACACCTCGCCTTATTTTGTCACCAACGCCGACAAGATGACCTGCGAAATGGAAAACCCGTTCATCCTGATCCATGAATCAAAGCTGTCCACCCTGCAGCCCCTGCTGCCGGTTCTGGAAAGCATTGTTCAGTCCTCGCGTCCGCTGCTGATCATCGCCGAAGACATCGAAGGCGAAGCATTGGCGACCCTGGTCGTCAACAAGCTGCGTGGCGGCCTCAAGGTCTGTGCCGTCAAGGCTCCTGGCTTCGGCGATCGTCGCAAGGCCATGCTGGAAGACATCGCCGTCCTGACATCCGGTCAGGTGATCAGCGAAGAACTCGGCATCAAGCTTGAAAGCGTCACGCTGGATATGCTCGGCACCGCCAAGAAGGTTCAGATCACCAAGGAAGAGACCACGGTCGTCGAAGGCGCCGGCTCGAAAAAGGACATTCTTGCCCGTTGCAATCAGATCCGTGCCCAGGTCGCCGAAACGACGTCGGACTACGACCGTGAAAAGCTGCAGGAACGTCTGGCCAAGCTGGCTGGCGGAGTTGCCGTTCTTCGCATCGGTGGTGCGACCGAAGTTGAAGTCAAGGAACGCAAGGACCGCGTCGATGACGCCCTTCACGCGACCCGCGCCGCCGTTGAAGAAGGCGTTGTTCCCGGTGGCGGCGTTGCACTTCTGTACGCCACCAAGGCCCTGGCCAAACTGGAAGGCGAAAACGCCGACCAGAAAGTTGGTGTCGATATCGTTCGTCGCGCCCTTCAGGCCCCGATCCGTCAGATCGCCGAAAACGCCGGTGTCGATGGCGCGGTGGTTTCCGGCAAGTTGCTCGAAGGCAAAGGCGGGGCAAACGGCTTCGACGCGCAGTCTGGCACCTACACCGACATGATCAAGGCCGGCATCATCGACCCTGCCAAGGTCGTTCGTACGGCCCTGCAGGACGCGGCTTCCGTCGCCGGTCTGCTGGTCACGACCGAAGCCATGGTCACCGACGCTCCGTCCAAGGACGAACCCGCCATGGGTGGCGGCGCGCCTGATATGGGCGGCATGGGCGGCATGGGCGGAATGGGCGGAATGGGCTTCTAAGCCACCGCTTATCCGAACCAGACGTTATGAAGGCGGGGTCGCGCGGTAGTGCGGCCCCGTTTTTTTTGTGCGAACGGTGCGCCGGGTTGGCGTGCGTCGTTTACATATCGGCCGCCACACTTTATCAAACGAGACTCCCCGATACGGAACAGCACACGACAGGCCCGCAAACCATGACGACATATTTGCACTATTTCACAGGCAACGCCTACCAGGGTTTGACGCTTCTGTCGGCGCTGGGGGTTCTGTTTATACTGTCGTCTATCGGTGGCATGATCGCCGGACGCAACCGGACCATGGAAGCCGACGTTTTTATCGGCTGGGGCGCCGTTACCACCGTCTTTACCGTGGCCGCCGTTTTCACCGCCGGCACGTTGGGAATGCTAACCTGGGCCTTGTTCGCAGCGGGGCTGGTCTGCGCGGCCCTGTTGTTGCGCCGCGAGAAACGCCTGCTGGCGCCCGGTACGGGTCGCGTGCTGCTGCTGCTGTCGCCGATCCTGCTGATCGCGGCGGCCATGGAGCCGTCGCAGTGGGATGAATTTTCGCACTGGTTATCGGCCCCGAAATCCCTGTTCCTCAGCAATGATGTTCCATCCGCCGACAACCTGCCACAGGGCACCGACATGCTGGTTTCCTACCCCTATGGCTGGCCTTATCTGACCTACCTCGCCAGCCGTGCCGTCGGCGTCTTCATGGATGGGTCCGGGCGTATCTACAACGTCGTGTTTCTGGGATTATTTGGCCTGATCGCCGCAAAGGTCGCGTGCCGTGCGGCCGGGCATGATCGGCCCGCGCGCCTTACCTGGCGACTGGCCGGACTGGCCGCTCTTTTCGGCACCGTGATCAATCCAACATTCATTCAGAAAATTGTCCTGACCGCCTATGCCGACGTCAGCACGGCGGTGGTGCTGGGCGTTGCCGTCTATCTGTTATGGACCCTGCTTGACGCCGAAGCCGAAGGCGACAGGGCCAAAGCGCGCCAATCCGCCTGGCAGGCAACGTTCGTGATGGCGGCGCTGATCAATATCAAGCAGGTCAACCTGATCCTGTTTCTGGGGCTTGTCATCTCGTTTCTGATCGCCGCGTGGCGCGCCCCCGACATCAGCCTGTCGCGTGCCGTGCGGCTGGCGGTCGGCATCGGCATTCTGCCGCTGCTGGTCTATGGCGCGTGGCGTTATCATGTCAATGTGAACATTCCGGGCGGCGGCGGCGGCGAAGCCACGTTCATGCCGTTCGAGCAATGGAATACCCACGTGATCCCGCAGATCATGCTGCAAATGCTGGTCGTCGCCGGCAAGAAATCCGCGTTCTTCGTTGTCATGGCGGTGACCACGATCTTCGCCGTTCGTGCGTTCTTCCGGCCTTCCGGACGATACGGGCGATTGGCGATCCTGGGCGGCGGCACCTTCGTCTCATACAATACATTCCTGCTGTTCACCTATGTCGCGTCGTTCGGCGAGAAAGTGGCGCTAACGGCGGTGTCCTACTGGCGCTACAATACGCACCTGGGCATGATCGCGGTCCTTATGATTGCCGTCGGGGCGGGATGGGCGTGGAAACGCTGGGACCTTGAAAATCATCTGCCCAAACCGATCACATGGCTTCCGGTCGTGCTGGTCGTCGCGGCGCCATTTATCTTCGCCCACAAGCTGCGGTTCGATCTGGAACCCAACAAGCCCCACTACTTCACCGTCGCCCGGGGCATTATTTCTTCCGTTCCCAAAGACATGCCGCTCGTCATTATCGACCCTTTGGGATCAGGAGAATCGGCCATCATCACGCGTTACATTACGAACCGAAAAGGCATCCTTTTCCTGTCGGCCTTCCAGGGTCCGACGCTGCCGTTCATTCTGAAGACGATGGCTGACTCGAAGGGCAAATCCTGGGTTCTGATCCATTCCGTAACACCGGAAATGACAAGGCACTTCAACGGCCGGTTTACAAACGACTCATCCTACTTGCTGAATTGGAATGAAGATCATTGGCGGCTGGTGAAGGAATGGCCCTATCCCGCCGTGTCCGGATCAAGCGCCCTGATCAAGGCCGAATGATCCAGTTCACCGTCGCCCCTATCGATCAGCCGTTCGTATAACTCCTTGCACAGCGCCGTCGCCGGCATGTCGATGCCAAGTTGGCCGGCCAGGTCAAGCGCTTGCGCCAAGTCCTTGCGTTGCGTAACGGCCTTGCCGCCCGGCGCAAATGCGCCGTCGATCATGCGCTGGCCATGAACATCCAGAATCCTGGAATCGGCAAAACCGCCTTTTAGGGCGTCGCGGACCCGGGCCGGATCGGCTCCCGCGTGCCTGGCCAGCATCAACGCTTCGGCAACGGCCTCGATGTTAAGACCGACGATCACCTGATTGGCCGCCTTGGCCACCTGACCGGTACCGACAGGCCCGACATGAGTAACCCGTTCTCCCATGGCCCGAAGAACCGGCAAGGAGCGCTCAAACGGCTGGTCGTCCCCACCGGCCATGATCGTCAGGTTTCCCGCTTCGGCGCCAAGGGTGCCACCGGAGACCGGGGCATCGACATATGATCCTCCCGCAGCCGTCACCGCGGCGGCGAAATCGCGCGTCGCCATTACCGCCGTCGTTCCCATATCGATGATCAGACAGCCGGACCGTAAGGCCCCGAGCACACCGTTCCGGCCCGTCAGCACCCCCTCGACCGCCGGAGTATCGGCCAGCATCAGGACCACGATATCGGCCCGTTCGGCGACGGCGGCGGCGTTTTCAACAACGCTCGCCCCGGCATTGAGCATTTCCCGACGAGGCCCTTCGGAACGATTCCAGACGACCAGATCGGCCCCGGCCCGCATCAGGTTGATGCACATGGGACGCCCCATCAAGCCGAGGCCTATGAAACCAATGGTCTGTCCCTGTAGTGTCCGGGCGCTCATTTCGGCGTCTGTTCTTTCATGCGGTCGATCAGATGCGGTACCGAGACGTCGGCGAATCCCGCGTCCACGGCATCCTTGAATATCCCATGCAGTGCGCTCGCCCCCTGATGGGGCGTCCCCAGACCGTCGGCAAAATCAACGTAATAGCGCAGGTCCTTTTCACCATTGGACATGGCGAACCGGAAGCTGCCGTCGTCGCCGTCGTTGATATAGGGCAACAGCCGACGAAAGACGACGCTGTCGCCGCCACCGCTCATCATGACTTCATTGAATGTCTCTTTATCCACGCCACTTTTTTCAGCGCACGTGAAGGCCTCGGCGATCAGGGCTGCGTTGCCGAGTGACAGGTAGTTGTGGATCAGTTTCAAGGTGTGGCCGGTGCCAACCTCGCCACACCGATAGATGTTTTCGGCATACGCCTGAAGCATCGGCAGCACCGCCTCGATACTTTGCCGATCGCCACCGACCATCACATTCAACCGGCCTTCTTCCGCTTCCCTCGGCGTTCGCGTCATGGGGGCATCGACCAGTCGCGCCCCGGCGGCAGTCACTTTTTCAGCCAACGCCAGCGTTCGGTGCGGTTCCGCCGTCGAACAATCGACAATGATTGCCCCCGGCCTGACGCCGGCGAGGACGCCATCCGATGACAGCATAACATCTTCAACTTCCGGCGATCCGGTAACGCAGATGAACACGACATCGGCATCGGCCGCCAGCCCCCGGATACTGCTTCCGGTCTTCAGGCCAAGCGCCGTCAGATCGTCTGTGGGCCGGTTCCCGGGATGATCAAGCGCCGTCACATCGAAATTCTTCTTAAGAAGATTACCGATGATGCCGTGCCCCATCAGGCCGACGCCGATGAACGCAATGGCGGGTGTGACGTTATTATTCATGCGATCATTTCCCCTGTCATAACCACTATTTCATTGCCCTTACCTTTCCGTATAAGGTGGCGCGATGCAAGCTATCATCAACATCGTCTTCCCGGTCTTTGCCATTATTTTGTCGGGCTATATTTGCGGCCGCTTCAAGATCCTTGGTGCGGAAAGCAGCGAAGCCCTGAACCGATTCGTTTTTTATGTGGCGATGCCGGTGTTGTTATTTCACTCCATGGCGCAACTGGCCCCGCATGAAATTTTTCACCTTTCCTTCATGCTGACCTATGGCGGCGGCCAGATCATCACCTTTGTCCTGGCCTTCACTGTGGCTCGTCTGATTTTTCGTCAACCCCTGATAGACGGAATCATGCGCGGTATGGCGAGCGCTTACACCAACATCGGCTACATGGGTCTGCCACTGGTGCTGATCGCTTTCGGAGCCGATTGGGCGGTTGCCGCCGTCATCGCCATCGTGCTGAATATTTCCGTCGTGCTGGTCAGCGTCATCACGGTTATCGAAATCGGCCAAAGCCGTGGCAACGTCGCGCTGGATGTCATCAAGGGCCTGTTGAAAAACCCGCAATTCCTTGCCCCGGCTGCCGGCATCGCGTGGTCGTTCAGCGGCCTTGATCTGCCCGTACCGGTCGCGACATTCGCGTCTATCCTGGGTGCCGCCGCCGGTCCGTGCGCCCTGTTTGCCCTTGGCCTGTTTCTGGTCGGCAAACCCCTGCGCCAGGACCTGAAGGAAGTTTCCGGAATCGTCGTAGCCAAACTGCTGTTGCAACCGCTGATCACCTGGTTGCTGGGCCTGTGGCTGCTGCCCGACGAACCCATGTGGCTGACGCTGGCCGTACTGTTGTCGGCGATGCCGACCGGAACCACGGTGTTCGTGTTCGCCCGTAAATACAATGTCTACGTGCGCCGGGCGTCGGCCGCCGTGTTGATCTCGACGGCGATATCGGTGGCGACCCTGTCGGTCCTGTTCCTGATCTGGTCCGACCGGATTTCGTTTTAGGTCGGGGAACTCCTCGCCCTCGTCGCCGCGCAAACATTTGCCGATGGCCGGAGATAAAGTGCCGCACGGCGTCACAAACGGGAACCTTCAATCGTCATTAGATCGTACGACAGATTTACCAATGACAAAGGATAGTGAAATGAGCGCCACGGAAGCAGTGAAGTACGAACAGGAAATTCCCGACATCTTAAAATCGATGTCCGAGGTTCACCAAGTTATGAATAAATTCGACTTCGATCGAGCCATTCATCATTTGGTGCAATTGCGCGCCTCTCAGATCAATCGCTGTGGTTACTGCGTCAAGTTGCACACAAAGGAAGCGCGACAAGACGGTGAAACAAACGAGCGACTGGATCGGGTGGTTGTTTGGGATCAGGTCGATGATTTCAGCGAGCGGGAGCGGGCCGCTTTGGCCTGGACCGAGGCGCTGACGGTGCTCAACCCGAAAATCGACCTTGGCGCACTGCGGACACGACTACGGGATCAGTTTTCCGAAAAAGAAATCGCCGTCCTCACCTCAACAATAGTCATGATAAACCTTTGGAATCGCTTTCACGTCTCGGGACACTGATATGTTCGGTCACGAAGAGGTCCTGATCTTCGAAGCCGCCCGCCCCAATCTCCTGGGGTTGGCCTATCGCATCCTCGGCTCGCTGGCCGACGCCGAGGATGCCGTGCAGGACACATTCCTGAAGTGGGAGAAGGCCGATCGAGGAGATATCAAGAATATGGCGTCGTGGCTAACGACGGTCTGCACGCGTCGCTGCCTTGATTTGCTCCGCTCCGCCCACCGCACCCGCGTTACCTATGTCGGAGAGTGGTTACCAGAGCCGGTCCACACGTTGGTCGAGCATGAGGCGGAGGACAGGCTGCAGCTCGCCTCGTCCCTAACGACGGCTTTCATGCTCATGCTCGAACGGTTGACGCCCAAGGAACGGGCGGCATATCTGCTTCACGAGATCTTTGATATGTCCTACCTGGAGGTCGCCGGGACACTCGATATTCAGGAGAACGCCTGCCGCAAGCTGGTTTCCAGGGCGAAGGCCAATATCGATCAGACCAAGGTCCGGCACACGGCGTCAGTGGAACGACAGAACCAGCTCCTGGCCGCTTTCCAGGAAGCCGTCACCGGTGGGGAAACGACGCAACTGAGTTCTCTTCTCTCGAAGGATATTCAACTCTGCGCTGATGGCGGCGGCAAGGTGCCGGCAGTCCTTAATGTCCTGCGGGGTGAGGCCGAAGTCGTCACGTTCCTTTCGGAAGGTCTGAAAGAATACTGGGCCGATCATCATTGGGTCAGCGTCGGTATCAATGCGACACGCGGTATTGTTCTGCAAAATCAGGGCGCCACAGTGGCCGCCGTTTCCTTCGCCTATGATGAAGACGGCTTGGCGACAAACATCTATATCGTGCGCAACCCGGACAAGCTCGCCCAACTTGGCACAATTACGATCCAGTAGCCTTCGGCTATTCCGTTCACGAAGCGCTCATCTTGCTCGAGAAAAGTGAACCTTGCGTTTGATCACCTGGGTGCTGGGCCTGTGGCTGTTGCCCGACCAACCCATGTGGCTGACGCTGGCCGTACTGTTGTCGGTGATGCCGACCGGAACCACGGTGTTCGTGTTCCGCCGCCGTGTTGATCCCGACGGCGATATCGGTGGCGACCCTGTCGGTCCTGTTCCTGATCTGGTCCGACCGGATTTCAATGCAGGCAACCGGAGCGTCCCCCTCCCCCTGTACCGTTGGCGAGATATCTCGATTAGTCCCACTCAGTTTTACTGCACATGGCCCATTTCAGAAGTAAAGACTGTCGGCGGCAAAGGGTCGCCGGGCACAAAAATTTTCAATAATTTGTTTGATTATTCTAATAAAATCGCCATTTGTTACAGGCAAGATGCACACTATCATGTGCAATGATGACCGTCGGTTCAAGTATTTGACCAAGGGGAACTGAATATGAATAGAAGACATGCTTTGAAAATAATGACCGGGGCGGCGTTTGCGAGTTGCCCGACATGTCTGGCGCTTACGTCGGCAACATCGGCCCTTGCGGCGGAAACGGCGCATGGCGAAGCGCCCCGCTGGAGTTATGAAGGTGCCGATGGGCCAGGTCGCTGGTCGGAGCTTTCGCCGGCCAACCGGGTCTGCGGCGTCGGCTTCCAGCAGTCCCCGATTGATATCGATGGCTCGATCCGTGCCGAGGTCGGCGGGATCGGGATTTCCTATGGCGCGATGCCGCTGCGGGTCGTCAATAACGGTCATACGATCCAGGTTAACTGTGAGCCGGGCAGTGAGATCAGGCTGGATGGCCAGACGTTCAAGCTGCTACAGTTTCATTTTCATCATCCCAGCGAACATACCTTCCGCGGCAAGTCGTTCGATATGGAAGCCCATTTCGTCCATGCCTCGGCAGACGGGACATTGGCCGTCTTGGGTGTCTTTATCGCCAAGGGTGCGCCCAACGACGTCCTCGCCCCGATCTGGCACAACATGCCGACTGTCGCCGGCCCCGAGAAGCGGGTTAATTCGGTGACCGTTTTTCCCGAGCGGCTGCTGCCTGCCGATCGGACGTTCCACCGCTATTACGGTTCCCTGACGACGCCGCCGTGTTCGGAAAAAGTAATTTGGTCGGTATACGGGACGCCGGTCGAGGCATCGAGCGCTCAGGTCGGCAAATTTGCGTCGATCTTTCCGGGGAATGCCCGGCCGATCCAGAATCTTAACCGGCGGTTCCTGCTGAAGTCGCAGTAGGCGAAGATCAATCGCCAGCACCGAAGTGCAGTCTTAATGAGGACACGGAAATGAATGAAGCAATAGCAATCAATGAAGAGACAAAAATCAGCGGCGCGGCCACCTCGGCGGGCGGTGGCATGCTGAACAATATCAAGGTCAAGACCAAGGTCTTGATGGGGTTCTCGTTGATCCTGGTGATTCTGGCCGTTCTTTCCGGACTCGGCTATTCCCGATTCGTTTCGACCGGCCACGAGATCGCGTCATATACGAGCAATGTCGAGGAAGCGGCGCTTGCCAACGAAATCGAGGCGACGTTCCTGAAGCTTCAGATGTTCGCGCGGGAATTTGCCGCGACCGGTAATGAGGACGCCGCGAAGGAAGTCGAGCGGCTGGCCGAAGAACTGACCCCCCTTCTTGCCAAGGCGGGTAAACTCTTCACGGCGCCGAGACAGAAAGAAAAGATCACCGCCATCGAACAGGCGGTAAGTATCTACCTCGCAGACTTCAAGAAAGCCGAGGTTCTGGAACGGGATCTCCTGAAACAAATCAATGATGTGATGGAACCCACGGGCGACAAGTTCCTGGCCGATCTTGACGCCCTGCGTGAGCAGGCCGTTCGGGAAGGCAACAGCGATGCCAAGACCTACGTAGAGGCGGCCGTACGCCACGCGCTTCAGGCCAGACTCTACGCCAACATCACCCTGGGGCGGCACGATGTCTCCTTCGGGGTCAAGACGATAGCCGAATTCCGACAGCTGTCCGCCGCCCTTGAGGCGATCGGCACGGCGGCCCGGACGGCGGAAGAACGCGCCCTGTATGAGGAAATGAAGGAGCTCCTTCTGATCTACGAACAGTCCTTCGAGAAAAGCGAAGAAGACGAGAAGGGGATCCGAGCGATGGTCGAAGGCGAGATGACGGCGGCGGCGGCTGAAATTGCCAAAGACACCGGATGGATCAAGGACGAGACCTCGGCGGCGGAAGAACGAATTCGGAAAGAAACGGTTGGAGGCATCCAGTCCGCCGAACAGATGCTGTTGATCACCAGTATCGTCGGTATCGTGATCGGTATCTTCCTTGGATGGTTTATCGGTAATGGTATTTCCAAGCCCGTGGTGTCGATGACCGAGGCCATGTCGGCGCTGGCCGACGGTGATCTGGAGGCCGAAATACCGGCCCAGGGTCGCGGCGACGAGATCGGCGAAATGGCGGCTGCCGTTCAGGTCTTCAAGGAAAATGCGATCCGCGTCAAACAGATGGAAGCGGAAGCCAAGGAGCAGGAGCAACGGGCCGCCGAGGAAAAGACGCGGATGATGAACCAGATGGCCGACGACTTCCATGCCAGCGTCGGCGGGGTCGTTCAAACGGTGTCTTCGGCTTCGACGGAGTTGCAGGCTTCGGCCCAGTCGATGACGGCGATATCCGAAGAGACGTCGGCCCAGGCGACGGCCGTTGCGGCGGCCTCGGAAGAGGCCTCGACCAACGTCCAGA
>Ga0316204_10008495_pt1 | contig 14229 bp, 7 predicted proteins | sample 6monrhotite_MG_2_FD_205661 | JGI IMG/M metagenome (GOLD analysis project Ga0316204, IMG submission 205661) | Microbial mat bacterial communities from mineral coupon in-situ incubated in ocean water Damariscotta River, Maine, United States -... | ecosystem: Environmental > Aquatic > Marine >...
GCAAGTCGGCCGGTTTCAACGGCGCGCGATGTCATCGTTGTCATCGGATTATCCGGCGACCCAACTGACGTGCCGGGCTCCGCCGAAGTTCTAACCGCCGCCGATCTCGACGTGCAGGATTATTCCGACATCAATCGGTCGCTGCGGGCGGTACCGGGCGTCAACATTCAAGAAGAGGACGGTTACGGTCTGCGACCAAATATCGGACTGCGTGGAACGGGTCTGGATCGCTCCGCCAGCATAACGCTGATGGAAGACGGTATCCTGATCGCGCCTGCCCCCTACTCAGCACCATCTGCATACTACTTCCCGCATACGGGCCGCATGGCAGGCATAGAAATCATCAAAGGCGCTGCCGGCGTCCGCTATGGTCCGCGCACGCAAGGCGGTTCCGTCAACCTGCTTTCTACGCCCGTTCCTGACCAGGAGCTCGCCGGCCAGGTTGATTTCTGGTTGGGCGATGAGGATCAACGCCGCCTTCATGCTTGGGTTGGCGGGATGCGAGAGGTGAGTGAAACCACCCGCCTCGGAGGACTGTTAGAGACTTACCAGAATTCAGCCAGCGGCTTTAAGGATATTGATGGTCCTTCAGGAAACGAATCTGGCTTCGACATTGAAGATTATGTCGCGCGCCTGCGTCTTGAGACACGGACCGGAGAGATCACTCATAACGTTGAACTTCGCGCTCAGTATTCTGACGAATTATCGAACGAGACTTATCTGGGCCTGACAGAAGCAGATTTCGCCGCCGACCCCTTCCGTCGTTATGCAGCCAGCGCGCTTGATCAAATGGATGCCGAACACTCTCTCTGGTCGCTGAGCCACACCGCGTCCTTCGGTGAAAATTTCACTCTTGGCTCTGTTCTATACCGCACGGATTTTGCTCGCGACTGGTTCAAGCTTGACCGTGTGGACCCCGACGGTGCGGGGCCGCTCGGTGCAGCAAGTATTTCAAGCATCCTCGACGACCCAATCGGAAACGCGGCGGCATTTGCAATTTTGCAGGGCTCTCAGGGCCTCGTATCCGCGGATGATGCGCTGAACATCAAGCACAATAATCGCAGCTATTATGCTCAAGGCTTTCAAACCCAGCTATCCGGATCCAATGACCGGAATGGCATGGTACATGACTGGCATGTCGGCGTTCGTTTCCATTACGACCAGATGGATCGGTTTCAGTGGATTGACCGCTTCCGGATGGACAATGGCAGCTTGGTTGAAACGACATCCGGTATACCTGGCACCGACTCAAACCGAATAGATTCCGCACAAGCATTTGCCTTTTTCGTTCAGGATGAAATCACCACAGGACGCTGGACAGTGGTGCCGGGCATACGCTTTGAGCGCATCGAATTGAAACGTGAAAACTGGGGCGGTGGCGACATTGCTCGTCTGAATGCCCCGACGGTTGCCGAAAATACCGTAGACGCTGTTATTCCCGGCCTTGGCATTCGCTTTGACCTCGATGAACGCTGGTCCTTTTTCGGGGGAATACATCGTGGTTTCGCTCCACCGGCACCGGGCTCGACTTCGCAGGAATCAGAAGACGCGATAAACACCGAATTCGGTGCGCGTTATAGCAATAATTGGTGGTCTGCGGAGGCCGTTGGTTTCTTCAATGCCTATGAAAATCTATTGGGCTCCTGCACCAATTCTACTGGCGGCGGCTGCGCAATCGGGTCCCAATTTGACGGCGGCGAAGTGGACGTTATTGGGCTAGAATTCGCGGCCGAAGCAGATTTCGGCGAAGCGCTAAATCTGGATGTCGTTATCCCGGCGCGTCTGGCCTACACCCACACATCCACCGAGTTTCAAACCGCCTTCAATTCGTCCTACGATCCCTGGGGAAGCGTTCAGGCGGGCGATCAATTGCCCTATATTCCGGAAAACCAGATCTATGGAGCCATCGGTCTCGATGCGGGTCATTTTGGCGGACAAATCGCGCTAACCTGGGTAGACGACGTTCGCACAATTGCGGGGCAGGGAAATATCCCGGTCAACCAGCTGGTAGAATCTCATATCGTGGCCGATGCCTCCGCGTGGTGGGCATTTCGGGACGGTCTCCGAGCGCGAGTCTCGGTTCGCAACCTTTTTGACGAAGTCTATGCGGTTGCCCGTCGACCAGCGGGCCTACGTCCTGGCGCTCCGCAAGCCATCATTTTCGGGCTCTCGGCTGAATTCTAGGCTGACCGCAGAGAGCTGACCGCGCGGGTGCGTTTAGCGAGCCTAATGCCGGAGAACTGCCAACGGGCATTTGCCGGGAAAAAGTTGCGGTAAGTGGCCCGAATGTGGTTGCGTTCGGTCGCGCAAGACCCACCTCGCAGGACCTGCTGACCTGACATGAATTTACCATTATATTCACCGACCGCTCCATCGGGTGGATGATAGCCTGGATAAGGCTCATAGCCGCTCGAGGCCCATTCCCAAACGCCGCCAAATACAGCCTCCGGCTGACCAGATCCCACGAGCGCACCAGGGTGATAACGGCCCTCATCACCGAGCAAAATGCCCTCTGCAGGATGGACGCGAGCGAGTAGCTCCAGCTCGGTTTCAGTCGGCAGGCGTGCACCCTTCCATTCGGCGAAGGCAGCGGCCTCATAGGCGCTGACATGGGCAACCGGAAGCCCCGGCTGCAAGCGGGCAAGGCCATGAAGCGTATATTCTTGCCATCCAGAATCTGTGGATCGCCAGTAGAGTGGTCGGCCGATATTGTGTTGGTTTATCCAAGCCCAGCCATCAGACAGCCAAAGGCGAGGGTCTTCATATCCACCATCCTCAATAAATTCCAAAAACTCGCCATTGGAGATCGGACGTGCCCCAATCTCGAATTCGTCCTGCCAACATTTATGACGAGGAAGCTCATTATCGAACACGAAGTCCGCATGACTGGCCCCGATTTCGACAAGCCCTCCGTTCATCTCGATGAAGCGGACCGAGGCAACCGGGCCTGCATCGGCCAGCTTGAGCGCAAAAGGCGCGTGCGGTTCAGGCGCATGAGACAAGACATGCTTGATATCTGTCAGCAGTAATTCCTGATGTTGTCGTTCATGATGCTGCCCAAGTTCGATCAAGGGTGCAATTTCAGTCCAATCATCGCTCGACGCTGTATGGATCAGAGTCTCAATGGCGGCCTCAACATGAGCGCGATAAGCGTGAATGGTTTCTGCCGACGGGCGGGATAAGAGCCCTCTCTTTGAGCGGTGCCATTGTTGCCCAACCTGTTCGTAATAGGAATTAAACAAATACCCGAAGCCGCGATCAAACTCGCGATAACCCTGTAGATAGGGCCTCGCCAGAAAAGTTTCAAAAAACCAGGTGACGTGTGCCAGGTGCCATTTTGTCGGACTGACATCGGCCATTGTTTGAATTTGCATGTCTTCGGCGGACAAGCCTGAGATCAACCCCACAGAATCGGAGCGCACACGTCGAAATCGAGCGAGAACCGCTGATCGGTCATCATATTGCGGTCGATAAGATAATGCGGGGTGGGTCATCGAAAGCGGGCTCCAAGCTGATTCCGGACCATAAACGGCGGCCGCTAAACTTACCACCCGTGGGTGGTTGACCTTCGTACATGAAAAGTTTGTAATGTACTTGTCGTCTGGGGAGGGGACAAAATGAAGATATTTATTGGAGCCGGTTCGGCTGCGTTATTATTGGCGGGCGTTCTGCTCTGCCCGGACCATCTGCGTCAGCAAGCGCGCGATGTGGCGGAGATTTCGCCAGAAGCGCAGGCTAACATTTCACGCCAACTCGATCTTTTCGTAAGCGTTATGAAAGGTGAGACGCCAATTTTGAACGACGACATCTAACAAAAAAGAGAACATTATTACGGTGCCTTAACTTGCCTGACATCGGGAAGAGAGGTTTTGCTTTCTAGCCTGCGCGTAATTTGCAGGGGAAAGCATGCACCGGTCATTGGTCGTCATCGATAACGTAATGGATAATGCGCATGAATTGCGCGAGGCGGCATTGACGCTTGATTTTCCGCCCGCACCGGAAAGCGTGCTCTACCCAGGCCGAAACTCATCTCAACAAATCAATCTCGAAGGCTTTCAGCAGCAAATTGAACAAGTGCTCGGCGAGCGCCTTGTGCCAGCTGGCGGGGATAGTTTTTCGCGGTTTCGTCTCGCGCTGAAGGACGATGAAGGTAAGGGCGGCGTCCATGTTGATGCCTGCCATTGGACCTGCGTCTACTATCTGACACCGAATGAATTGTGTCGGGGCGGTACCGATTTTTACAGACATAAAACGAGCGGGCTGGAGCATGTACCGCACACAGAACAGGATCTTGCCCGCGTTGGGGCGACCTCATATTCGGATTATGTAAACAAGAAAGCCTTTCCCGACACCAATAACCGCGATGCATGGGAGCATGTTATGCATGTTCCAATGAGGTTTAACCGGATGATCTTGTTTCGGCCGTGGTTCTTTCATGATGCCGGCCCGGGCTTCGGCACAAATATTCGCGATGGTCGGTTGGTTTATTTGCAGTTTTACTTTGGTGCTGCCGATCTGGAGCGCGAGCGGCGCGAGATGTCCCGCGCCGCTTTCGCCTGATCTCTAGTCAACGAACGGATCTGCGAAACGCGGGTCCGTCAAGAAATCGTTATCTGTCAAGGTATGCATGAATGCCTCTAGCGCTTGCCCTTCCTCGGGGGTCAGATTCAAGCGCTGTGGTTGTCCTGGGCCGGTGCGTAAGCGCGGGTCGAGATTCGGGCTACCAATGACGCCGGAATTATAGTGCTCGATCACCTGAGCTAGCGTAGTGAAGCGCCCGTCATGCATGAAATGGGTTCTTACTCCGACATTTCGCAAGGACGGTGATTTGAATTCGCCCAGTCCGTTGCCGGGGTCTGCATCGGCATCATTCGGAGCGTCGAGACCGATATTGTGAACATCATCGCTGATATGGGCCAACGTATTATGGCACGCGGCACATCCGACATTCTGAATATCTGATCCATTCACCGGCATGAATAACTGCAGTCCCAAATATTCCTGCTCGGTGAAGCTCGCCTGAAAAGCCGGCGATCCAACAGGCCCTGCAGCCAGCGCATTATCGAACTGGGAATTAAAACTCGTCAAAGAGCGAACGAATTGGGCCATAGCCAGCGCCATACGGTCCGACGTGACTGCAGCATCGCCAAACGCAGCGGTAAAGAGCTGGTCATAAAAGCCCTCCGCATCGACATGAGCGACTGCCTCTTCCAGCGTCAAACCCATTTCAACATCGCTCTGGATCGGCTGGAGCGTTTGATCCTCCAGAGTATCAGCGCGCTCGTCCCAGAAAAAATGCCCATTGGCATAGAACCGGGCATTGGAAAGGCCCGGAGAATGGCGGCCGGTAAATTCACCAGCGAACCCACGGGAGAACTGAAGTGGGTCGGTAAAACCGGTGTCTTGAGTGTGGCAGCTGGCACAGGCCGTTGTGTTATTCGCGGAAAGACGGCGGTCGTAAAACAGGACCCGTCCCAGCGCTGCACCAGGATTGGTGATGTGATTATCAATCGGTGTGTTGTCTGCCCCGGCCGCGGGTCCGTTCAAATAATGGTTTGGCAATTGGACATCAGCGTCTGCATACAGGAACGGAATCTGCGGCAGAACAGGATCGCTCATTAAAGTGCGAACGGCGACCGACGTAGAGCCCCGCAATGCGCCATTTTCCTCAAAGCGAACTGACACCCGATTGTTTCCTGGATCAAGAGCAACCGGAAGCCCGTCTGCCAGAAAGACAGCGAAGCTGGCGGTTTGGTTCGCGCCAATAAAGAAATCAACGCTCGCTCCAGCCGGAGCGAGGCATGCACCCGTCACGGTGTTTGTCTGACAGAGACTCGGCGTCATCGTGATGCTGTCTTGGCTCAAGACCGGGCGCGCCGTCATATTCGCGGCGGCGCCGACATTGCTGATCGCGACAACAAATGCTCCGTTTTTCTGGCGGTCGATGGTCTCGACGACGCCGGGTAACAAATTCAGACCAACAGCGGAGCCGGTGTCTGCAATAGCGACTATATCTGCTCCGGGCGTATTGGAAGCCGACATCCAGAACGAATTCACACCGGCTGTTGCGGCAGCTGGATCGGTATTGTCGCAATCAAACACCAACGGCATGTCACCGCCCGCATAAGGCGCATTGGGTGTAAATGCGAATACGTAGCTTTGAGCCGCGCCAGCAGCGATATTCACCGGGGCATTCGGTGTGCCATTGGCGACATTATTCGCATCTGTCGTTTGAAACGAGAAACTGCCCGACGCGTCTCCGCCTGGCGTTAATGAGACAGCGCAATTCAACGCCTCCGATTGCCCGGCATTAATTATGGTCGCAAAAGCGGTTGCTGTGTCGCCGACCTGCACTGCCCGGCTGGACGGAAGAACCGCAGACACGATTGGGCCGCCACTGTCCTGAGCAAAGCCACTCGAAAAACACAGAAAACTCGCTGCAATTCCAGCTTTAAGATACATATACATAAACGCCTATCCTCATCGCTCTTGTTCAACAAAAGCGCCGTCCCCAAAACACTAAACGGCCTAAGAGTTACCAATCCGTCGAAACAGAATTCACAAAATCAGCATTCGCCTCGGAATCGCCTCGTGTGGCTTGTTTCATTGTTTGAATCTCAGCAATCTACGGTGTGTTGGATTCAAAAATGTCGCCCTGACAAGGCATCGGGTACAAGGCCAGACGGGATCATCGACAAACACCTTGGGCGACGGCTCGCCGATAAATGTTTGAATAGCTGAATTTCAATCAATGCAGCCTGTCGTCAAAATCGTGATAACGACGAGCTGAAGCTGGCTTCGATGGTTGATTAATAATCATATGCCACTAAGTCAGCTCTCATTCAGTATCTAAGAAAAATTGTAATCGCCCGCAATACGATGTCGGGCGTAGAAGGATTTTGATGAGCCGTTTCGCCAATAAGCGCCCACCGATTATCGGCCGTGTCGCCGCAATAACAGCAGCAAATTTTAATGCCGACGATTTTGGCAAGGCCGCGCGCCCACTTGAGCAAAGGGGCTTTTCTATATCGGTCGTATCAAACACCACCGGAGTGGTCAGCGGTCAGACTGAAACCGGTCAGGATGTTAGCTTCATTCCAATTTCGACAATTGGAGATATGGATTTCGATGGTTATTGCGCGCTGGTATTGCCAGGCAATTCACACGAGATCAGCGATTCGACACACGCCGCGATCGAAAAATTTCTGAGTGATAGCAAACCCATTATTGCAACATCAGGCGATGTTCCAATGTTTGCTAAATTGGCAAACGCTCCGGATGTTTCCGATGCCAGCGTCGTCATTTCTCTAAATGGCAAAGTGTTCGCTGCCCGCGGCGAGCAGGAGTCTGAAGAAGCGATCGAACTCTTCGCGCAAGCGCTCGCCAACTAAATATAAAATATATTCAACTGTTTAAAAAAGCGCTGCCAGCAAAAGGCGGCGCTTTTGTTTTTCAAAACGCCTTTCACAACTATGTGACTGACCCGGGGGGTGAAACTCGGCGGGGCGATCCCCATATGTCGTTGTGCAAGAGCGAGGAAAACTCCATGTACCGGATTGCATCAATTGGACTGGCCGCTTCAGTGCTTGTGGCCGCCATCCTTGTGTGGGCTACAAACGGAAGCGCCTCACTCTATATCGCCTAACGGAGCCACACATCTGCTCCGCTGAAAACAGGTCTCTCTAGAGCGTCCCCCCAGTCTGCCTTGGAGGCCTGCAGGCACCGCCGGACACTCCCCTGTCCTCGTCCGGCGGTGCCGATTTCCTCTTTGCACATTATTGCTGACATTTGCGGCATTACGCCTTGATTAACCCTTCTCATTGCAGGAGTAAGGTTCAAACGCCGGTCGCTCTTTCGGCTGCACATTCAGGCGATCCGGTTACCCCAACTGTGCGCAAGAAGAGCCGCATTATGACCGCTGTCGTTGCTACTGCTCAGGCATACACCTCCGCATCGTTTAACAAAGCCGCCCGCAAGGTCTGGCAAAAGAAATTTAGGAGCGATCCTGATGCTGCGGCACAAGCCTTTCTGGATCAGGTGTTGGGAGATGCGCTTGCAGAAGATCTCGACGGCATAAAAGCTGATCAACTTGCCGAACAGTCCGCCGAATTCTGGGACTGGGCAAATGGTCTGAGTAATGGAAAAATCCACGTTCGCACCAGGGCTTCTGACATCGGTGACGCCAGTTCTATAGGGCGTGATATTGTTGAGGTCGCCGGACCGGACCGTCCCTTCCTTGTGGATTCCGTCATGGGTGAAATTGGAGCCCAGGGACTCGATGTACTGGCCATGTTTCACCCGATTGTTCCGGTAATTCGGGATGAGAATGGGGACATTTGCACGAATGGCGACGCACACCCTGAAAGCCTGATTCAAGTCCACGTCGAACCGCTGGATGCCCGCACGCGCGAAGCGCTCGCAGATGCAGTTGGAGCGGCGATGGAAGATGTCCGGCTGGCAACCGATGATTTCAAAGACATGCGCGCAGCCATGAACATGGCTATCGCTCACGTCGAAGATGCCAATACGCCCGCTAGCCTTGAGGAAAAATCCGAGACGCTCGAATTTCTTCGATGGTTGCGGGATGATCACTTCGCCTTCCTTGGCAGTCGCGTTTATCAGTTTGATGTCGATGCGTCGGGCAAGATGACCAATGTTGAGCCGACGGTTCAAGCCGGATCGGGATTTGGCATTCTAAAAGACCCGGAACGTCAAGTGCTTCGCAAAGGCAATGAGCCGGCGCTTCTAACCCCTGCTATTGAGTCTTTCCTGAACGAACCATCGCCCATCATCGTCGCCAAAGCAAATATCAAGTCGCGCGTTCATCGTCGTGTTTACATGGATTATATCGGTGTCAAACGGTATCGCGAAGATGGCGCGGTGATTGGCGAAGCCCGTTTTGTCGGACTTTTCACTGCCGAAGCCTATGATCGGATGGCGCGCGACGTGCCTCTCGTGCGCCGCAAGGTGCGGCTGGTGTTGGAGCGAGCGGGCAAAATACCTGGCACGCATTCTGAAAAGAAACTTCGGCACATTGTTGAGAACTTCCCGCGAGACGAACTTTTCCAGACGGAGGAAGACGATCTCCTGCAAATTGGTTTGGGCATTTTGCATTTGCAAGACCGCCCAAGGACTAAGTTGCTGGTGCGTCGTGATCGATTTGATCGCTTTGCCTCTTGCCTGCTTTTTGTCCCGCGCGATCGGTATAACTCTCGAGTTCGCGAGCAAGCCGGAGAACTGATCCGGGCCGCGTTTGACGGCCGTATGTCTGCTTATTATCCGCATTTTGGAGACGGGCCGTTAGCGCGCGTCCATTACATTGTGGGCCTCAATCCGAACGATCACCCCGAGCCTGATTTGCAGGAGCTGGAGCGCCAGATCGTTGCTCTGGCTCGCACATGGGAAGATGAGTTGGTGGCCGAGGGGCGCCGATCTTTACAGGACAACTTGCGTCATCGCCTTTCGGCCTATGATCAGGCCTTCTCTGCCGGGTATCGTGAACAGTTTGCTCCTATTGAGGGGATATCCGATCTCCAGCGCATAGAATCCCTTGGTGAAGAGGCCAATGTGGGCGCGCGGCTTTATCGGACTGACGGTGAAGACAGATCGACCCTTCGTTTAAAAATCTATCGCCGAAACGGGCCGACCCATCTGTCTGAGGTGATGCCTATTCTGGAAAATATGGGCCTCAATGTGATCCAGGAATCCGGCTATGAAATCCATCGCGAGACCGATAAAGGCCGTGAGGCTGTGGTCCATATACATGATTTCGAGATGCGTTCGGAGGCATTGGCGGATCGTGAGGTCGGCGAATTTAGCGCAGAGTTTGAGCGAGCCTTACTGGCCGTCATGGTCAACCGTGCGGAAGATGATGGTTTCAACCAACTCATTCTGAAACTCGGCGTCAGTTGGCGTGAAGCCGCTATCTTGCGGGCGCTTGCACGCTATCGCCAGCAGACGGGGCTCGATCCATCACAGGCAATTCAGGAAGAAGCTTTGTCGGAAAATCCTGACATTGCACTTCAATTGCTGGCGCTATTTGACACCCGTTTCAATCCAAGTCTGGATTGCGACCTTGAAGGCCGCAAGGAAAAATCAGCGTCCATCGCAAATACAATTCGCACGCGTTTGGAAAAAGTTGCGTCCATTGATCATGATCGGGTCTTACGCCGCCTCCTTCGTCTGCTGGAAGCGACTTTGCGGACCAATTATTTCCAGACCGGTGAAAACGGACGGCCCAAGGCGCACATTTCGTTCAAGATCGCCAGCCAAGAAGTCGAAGAGCTTCCACTTCCAAAGCCCTACCGGGAGATTTTCGTGTGGTCGCCAAATGTGGAAGGGGTTCACATTCGCTTTGGCCCCGTCGCCCGTGGCGGACTGCGTTGGTCAGACCGCCGCGATGATTTCCGCACTGAAGTTCTGGGATTGGTAAAGGCGCAGCAAGTGAAGAATGCTGTCATTGTTCCAGTTGGATCAAAGGGCGGATTCTACCCCAAGCAATTGCCGCGCTCCGGAACGCGGGATGAATGGTTGGCGGAAGGTCAAAGCGCCTATCGCACCTTCATACGCGGCCTTCTGGATATCACAGACAATATCCATGACGATGTTGTGGTGCATCCCGGCGAAGTCGTCATCTGGGACGGCGAAGATCCGTACCTGGTGGTCGCGGCTGACAAGGGAACCGCAACTTTTTCCGACATCGCCAACGGTGTTGCGACCGACGAATATGATTTCTGGCTAGGCGATGCCTTCGCTTCGGGCGGTTCGGCTGGTTACGATCACAAAAAAATGGGCATTACGGCCCGTGGTGCCTGGGAATCCGTCAAACGCCATTTCCGCGAGCTCGGCAAAGACATCCAGAACGAGACTTTCACTGTGGCGGGCGTTGGCGATATGTCGGGCGATGTATTCGGCAATGGGATGCTCTTGTCGCGCAAGATCCAGCTTGTCGCCGCATTCGATCACCGCGACATTTTCATTGATCCTGATCCGACGGATTGCGAGGCTAGTTGGGAAGAGCGCAAGCGGCTGTTCGATATGCCGCGCTCCAGTTGGCAAGAGTACAATAAGAAGCTGATTTCCAAGGGTGGAGGAATTTATTCTCGCGCCGAGAAATCGATCAAACTGTCGAAAGAAACACGCAAAGCGCTTGGCATTGAGGCCGAGAGCCTGTCTCCGCAAGATTTAATGACGGCGATTCTCAAGGCCCAGGTCGGGCTTTTGTGGTTCGGCGGCATCGGAACCTATGTGAAGGCCTCTACCGAACAGCACTGGGAAGTCAGCGATAAGGCGAATGACTCCATTCGTATCAATGCAGCGGACGTCGGGGCTACAGTGATCGGCGAGGGTGCCAATTTGGGCTTCACGCAGGCCGCGCGAATTGAATTTGATCGCGCCGGTGGCCGCGTAAATGCCGACTTTGTCGATAATTCGGCGGGTGTTGATACGTCTGACCATGAGGTCAATATCAAAATCCTTCTCAGCCCGCTTGTCCGCGCTGGCGAGATGACACGCCCCGCTCGAGACAAGTTGCTCGGTGGCATGACCGACGAGGTCGCCGAACATGTACTAAAGCACAATTACGACCAGACCCTCGCTTTAACGCTGGCGGAACATGATGCGCCAGCTGATGTCGATGCGCACGAGCGCTTCATGATGGCTCTGGAAAAAACGGGACGGTTGAACCGCGCGGTTGAAGGCCTGCCATCCGGGGACGGAATGCGCGCGCTCAAAGAGCAGGGCATGGCGCTGACACGGCCGGAACTGGCCGTGCTCGTTTCCTACGCAAAGATCACCACTTTCGACAAGCTGGTCGCGTCGAATGTGCCGGATGATGCGCATTTTGAAAGTATGCTGAAAGGCTACTTCCCGCACGATCTCGATCCGTTTGGCGAACAGATGTCCGCGCATCGGCTGAGACGCGAAATCATCGCCACCGTGTTGGCGAACGACATGGTCAATCTCGGCGGGCCAACTTTTGTCCATCGTGCGATTGAATCAACCGGTGCTGAGGCCCAGCAGATCGCGCGGGCATTTGAGGTCGGACGCCGAGTTTTCCGCTTCTCCGAGCTCACCGACCGGATCAACAAGCTGGATAATCGCGCGCCCGCTGGCGTGCAGATAACACTTCACCGCGAAATCATTCGCCTCCTTCGTCGCCAAACATACTGGCTTGCCCGTCGCTCAAGGGCACAGGAAGCGGGGCAGGCAACGCCGATACACGACCAGATTGAGGCCTATCGGCCAGGGGTCGACAAGCTGCGTGAAAAGGCGATGGGCGTCATCTCGACCTATGAACGCGAAAACATCGAGCAACGAACCGAAGCCTACGTAAAATCCGGTGCACCAAAAGATCTGGCGCATGACATTGCTGTCCTTCGGCCGCTGACATCATCGTCGGATGTTGTTGATCTGGCTTTGCAGGAAGACTGGCCACTGGAGTCGGCGGGTTATGTCTATCACGCTGCCGGATCGCGGTTCTCAACTGATATGCTGCGAGGCTTGGGGGCAGAAGTGTCATCCGACCTGCATTGGGACCGCCTCGCCGTTCGCCGATTGATCGAGGATCTCTATGCAAGCCAGCAAGCAATCGCATCTTCCATGATGCGGTTTGCCCGGTCGGCAGGCGGGGCGCTTCAGACGGGTGTCGAAGCTCCAAATCGTGAATGGGCCGACGAATTGTTAGACGCCTGGTGTATCCAGAATGACGTCGAAGCGGGTCGGTATGATGTCGGGCTTGAGGAGTTGGAAACCACAGGGGCGTGGACCTTGTCCAAATTGGCGATTGCGTCCACACAATTGCGGGAATTGGCTCAGTCAGCTGAGCCTTGATCCAAATTCAAATGCCGTTTCAGGAAGTCCTGAAAAGCGAAATAGGCGATTTCCGCGCGCTCTGGGTCGAATATCAACGTTGACGTCGGATGATGGTCGGGCTCGTCAAAGGCGTGAGTTGCATTCTCGACATAGCGCCACTTCACGTCTGCGCCCCACTTGATCTGACGGTTGAAGACCTCGACGGAATCCTCATCATTGCAGATCGTATCACCGCGAACCAACAGGCTTTCAACGGGAATACCGGGTGGCCAGGGCAGGCGGCGTGATCGTGCCGGAAATCCGCTATATGGATACATGGCGAAGATCGCCTGGACGCCGCTCAATCCATCTGGCGGCACGTGGTCGAGGGACGCTGGCGGCTCGTCAGCGTGGTCCAGCGCGAGTGCCTCAAGGGCGGTCCAGCTGCCATGGCTCCATCCGGCGAGAATGATCTGATTTGCGTCGGCCTTCGGATGATGGCGGATGATTTCAAGTACTGCATGAAGATCGCCGGCCCGCTCTGAAGCCCGCAATTTTGCGCCGGTGCATACCGTTTCCAGCGCCTCTTCATATCCGATGCCGTGAAACGCGTTGGAGTCTGGCACAACGGCCATAACGCCGAGATCGGTCGCCAGCTCTGCGTATTTTGCCATATTGGGTCGAACGCCGCCACACCCATGCAAGAGAAGAACAACCGGAAACGGGCCGCTTCCCTTTGGGATACGGATGTCGGTGAAGGCTTTGATTCCCCGGGCGACCTCAGCCAGAGGCGTTCGCGCGACGGGCATAAGTAATCCCCGTCGGTAAAGCCGGAATAACACAAAGGCCGCCGCGATGACGGCGACCAGAAGTGCGAAGAGCGAAAACCATCCCATAATGCCTTGATGGGCGAGGAAGGCCGCGCCGTAAAGTCAGCCTTGTGTTTCACGCAGGATGGCGATCAGGCGAGCCCGCAGTCGCGCGGCGGCTTCCGCATCATAAGTCATGCGAGGATCAAGTGCCGGCGCATCGGTATCGTCAAATGCGTGAGTGACGCCCTCCCAGACCTCATAATCCATTTCCGCACCCGTTTCAGTAGCGCGGCGTGCCAGACGTTCACAATCACCATGCGGGGCGACCATGTCTCGCTCAGCGAGGATCATTTCGACCGGGGGCAGGTCCGACCCGATTCGTCCGGACGCACGCGCAGGAAATCCGCAATAAGGATAGATCGGGACAATCCGGGCAACCCCTGCAAATGACAATTCGCCATCGGTCAAAGCTGGTGGGCGCTCGCCGTCACTGACAAAACTCATCGCATCCAACAGGGTCCAGCCGCCATGACTCCATCCAGCCAAGACAATGCGATCAGCATCTATGTTCTCGGTTTGGCGGGCGATTTCAAGCGCCGCAAAAACGTCTGCCGCGCGTTCCTGC
>Ga0316204_10008496_pt1 | contig 14221 bp, 9 predicted proteins | sample 6monrhotite_MG_2_FD_205661 | JGI IMG/M metagenome (GOLD analysis project Ga0316204, IMG submission 205661) | Microbial mat bacterial communities from mineral coupon in-situ incubated in ocean water Damariscotta River, Maine, United States -... | ecosystem: Environmental > Aquatic > Marine >...
AACGGCCCTGCCCAATGTACTTTAGTCCCGGATAGCCCGGAAGTGCTGACTTCGGATCAAGGTTGGGACACTAAAAAGAATGCCACCTTTCTAAAAGAGGTAATTCAGCGTTTACACGAAAAAGATATCCGTGTTTCCATTTTTGTAGACCCCGTAGAAGCAATGGTGGAAGGAGCAAAAGCGGTAGGTGCGGATCGGATCGAGTTTTACACCGGCGATTACGCCAAGCAGTATGCCCAGGATCCGGAGAACGCAGTAGCTCCACATCGGCGTTGTGCTCAATTAGCTCAGGACTTAGGAGTCGGGGTGAATGCAGGACATGATCTGAATTTAGAGAATTTGCAATTTTACAGAACTCAATTACCCAATTTGTTAGAAGTGTCTATTGGACATGCGCTCATTGCGGACGCTTTGTACTATGGTTTATCCAATACGATTCAGATGTATTTGAAATGTCTGAAATAAAAGGGCAAGGACACCTTATATATATGATGTTCCCATTTGTACTTTCTGTAGCGCTAATCTTAATATTTACGCTTGTGTATTGAAGTCTTTTTATTTTTATTAGGAATAAAGGGACTTCATTCAGGAAAATGAAGGAATGCCTGAAGCTTTGGTTCTGCTAGGTAATTGTGCTTATTATCAGTTAGCCCTCAAGTGGATTGGCGAATAGATATAAAAAAGCGGATTGGAAATATTTTTTCCCCCAGACAGCGTTTCTTCGAAATGCTCCGTTATATAGGAGTAGTCAAAATGCATTTCAGTAATTACTTTTAAGTATCTTTTTTAATCCCCACCCAGTTATTAAATTTCCAAACAGAGCATAGCCGTATTTTTTCAAGATTTTCTTCTCCACATTTTTATTAAGAAGAAGTTAACTGGAAAAACATGGTTTCAGATCGGACATGAATCCCAGGAATTGATGAAAGAAAAATTCATTATCACGTTTTATTTTGAGGAATAAAGAATAAATAACCCCTTGTGAGATGTGATTTAGAATAAAATTCTGAATTTAAAAATGCTCTTATACCCGCTGTAGACCCAGAGAACGTTAAAAAAAATAACTTTTAAACAGAAGTATTAAGGAAATGTTATGGGAAATTTAAAAATTCCCATATTTTGCGACCACAATTTTTTTGAATCAAAACTAGATTTAGTATGAAAAAACTCTCACTAGTACTCTCGTTAGTACTTTTTGTTATGGGGACTGCCCTAGCACAAAGGACTATCTCAGGTACAGTAACCGACGACACCGGTGAAGCGCTAATTGGTGCTTCAATTCTGGTAAAGGGAACGTCTACTGGTACCGTAACAGACATTGATGGTACTTATTCCATCACGGTGCCTGACGGTGGTACCACGCTAATTTTCAGCTATACAGGTTATTCTACTCAAGAACTTGAGTTGGGTGCATCTGACATAGTTGATCTTGTACTTGCCGCAAGTTCGGAAGTGATTAGCGAGGTAGTTGTAACCTCCCTGGGTATTGCCCGGGAAAAGAAAGCTTTGGGTTATGGTGTAGCTACCTTAAATAGCGAAGCCTTGACTGCACGCCAAGAGACAGATGTAGCACGTTTACTTCGTGGTAAAGCCACAGGGGTAGATATTACGCAAACTTCTGGTTTGGCAGGTTCTGGTACCAACGTAATTATTCGTGGGTATTCTACGATTACAGGTTCTAACCAGCCTTTATTCGTAGTTGATGGGGTGCCTTTTAACACCTCTACCAACACCGGTAACCAAGGATTTACTACGGGTGGTGCTACAGCATCTTCTCGTTTCTTGGATTTAGATCCTAACACCATTGAAGAAATTTCAATCTTGAAAGGACTTTCTGCGACCGTACTTTATGGGGAAGCAGGACGGAATGGTGTTATCTTAGTAACTACCAAGAATGGTTCAGGTGGTGCGAATGCTAACAAGAAAATGGAAATCTCGGTTAACCAAGGGGTTTTCCAATCTGAAATTGGTAACCTTCCTGATTACCAGAACACTTACGGAAATGGTTTCAACGCCGGTTTCGGATGGTTCTTCTCTAACTGGGGAGCTGCTTTTGCTGATTTAAATCCCTCTTCTTATGGTTCTGACTATAAAGGAGAAAAGGATGGAAAAGTAATTATTACACACCCTTATGATCAAGGGCAGTATAATGATGATTTTCCAGAGTATATAGGTGCAGAATACCTTTATGAGCCACGTCAAAGTGTTGAAAACTTCTTTCAGCCTGGATTTGCCTCTAACACCTCTGTTTCTCTACAAAGTCAGTTAGGAGCCAACTCTTCTATTAGTGCTACTTATTCATTCCTTTCTGAGGAAGGTTTTACACCAAGAAAAGATGCACGTAATGATGAGTCTCGTTCAAACTACCTGGATAAGCATAACTTTGGTTTAGGTGCTCAAACAACTTTAGGCATGGGCTTGAAGATTCGTGGGTCCTTTAACTTTGTTACGAATGAAAGAGAAACACCTTTAACCGGTACAGGTTTTGGTGGTGATGGAAATGGTCTATTTGGAGCACTTCTATTTACGCCTCGTTCTATGGATTTAATGAATCTTCCTTATCAGTCTCCTATCGATGGTTCGAATGTGTACTATCGTCGGGGTTCTGCTATTCAGAATCCACGTTGGACCTTGAACAATACCGGACAAACCGAGAATGTTCAACGTTTCTTCTCTACTACGGAGTTGTCTTATGACATTACCGATAACATCAAGGTATTATATCGTTTAGGGATTGACCGTTACGATCAATTCAGCCAACGTTATATCAACCGTGGTGGTCCACGTACTCCAGATGGAGAGTTGAGATCTTTCAACACTACAAACCGGGTTACAGATCAGTTAGCAAACATTTTATATAACTTCCAATTGACTGAAGATCTTTCATTCGATGGGGTTGTTGGGGTAAACCTTCGTAGAAATACTAGAAATTTCACGGGAACTTTGTCCTCTAATCAGTTTGTTTACGGTTTAATTAACCATGGTAACTTCATTGATCACAATGCGATTTCTTCTATTTCTGAAGAAAATACCTTAGGTGCTTTTGGTACAGCAACACTTGGTTACAAGAGTTTCTTATACCTTAACTTACAAGCTCGTAATGACTGGACTTCTACTTTAGAACAAGGAAATAACTCTGTATTCTATCCATCAGCATCTTTATCTTTTGTTGCTACAGATGCGATTCCTAGTCTTCAAAACAGTTCTGTCTTGAACTTTATGAAGTTCCGGGTTGGATATGGTACTTCGGCTGGTTATCCTAGCCCATATAGTACACGTTCTACTTTAGGTACTTCTACGAACGTATTCGTTTCTCCTAATGGACAGGTACTGAATACCAATACAGTTTCAAACTTCTTGGGTAACCGGAACTTGACACGGGAGTTATTTGTAGAGTATGAAGGAGGAGTTGAAGCCCGCTTCTTGAAAAACAGAGTAGGTCTTGATCTTTCTTTCTATGACAAAACTTCTCAGGATTTAATTATCAACTTGCCACTTGATCCAGCTACTGGTTTTACTTCTACTACTGTTAACGCAGCAGAGGTTCAAAACACGGGTGTTGAGCTTGGCTTAGAGATTACTCCAGTTATTGCTGGTGATTTCCGTTGGGATGTTACCTTGAACTATACTAGAAACGTCTCTAAAGTAAATAAGATTTTTGAAGGTATTGAGCGGGTAGCAGTTTCTGGTTACACAACACTTGGTAACTACGCGATTCCTGGAGAGCAATATGGTGTGATTTATGGACAAACATTCCAAAGAGACGAAAACAACAAAATTGTTGTTGATGGTCAAGGTGGATATGTTACACAAGGTCGCGGTATTATTGCAGATCCTAACCCAGAATTTACAGCAAACTGGATTAACAACCTTTCATTCAAAGGTTTAAGTCTTGGATGGCAATGGCAATACGTTCACGGAGGTCAATTGTATTCTTCTACAGTAGGTGCTTTACTTGCTCGGGGTAATACTTCTGATTCTGATTTTGACCGTAATGTACCGATCATTCTTCCAAACGCAGCGAACTCGGATGGTACACCAAACGATAAGCAAGTTTATGTAGGAGATGAAGCTTTTGCAACATTCTTTACGGCGGAAGGTGCTATCCTAGATGGTACTGTACTAAGGTTGAGACAGATTTCTTTGGCTTATGCTTTGCCTAAAAGCATTTTGGACAAAACTCCATTTGGACGCTTAGGAATTACAATTTCTGGTGAAAACTTATGGTATAATGCTCCAAATATTCCTAAAGGGATGAATTATGATCCTGAGGTTGTATCTACCGGTGTTGGTAATGGTCGTGGATTAGATTTCCGGACAGCTCCAACGGCGAAGAAATATGGTATCACCATAAATGCAACATTCTAATTATTGATGGGAATATTTTTAATGTTTCTCAATTGTTAAAAAAAGAAATATGAAGTTTTTTAATAAATTATTAATTGTTGTGTTTGTGCTTGGGATGACCACGGCCTGTGACAATACAGACCTGGACTTGCTAGACAACCCGAATGCAATCACACCTGAAAATGCAAGTTTGAATGACTTGTATAACAATGTGCAACTGGCATTCAGAAATGTCTATAACAGTGCACAAGGTACTCCTGGAGCTGCGGCTCGGATGTACCATGCCGGCGGAGGTACCTATGAAGATCATAGTACAGATGCTACCTTTAATGGTCTTTGGAGTAATGTTTATGCTACTCTATGGCCAGATATTGATGCCCTTTTGGGATTAGCAGATGCCAATGGATTTGATATTCATGCAGGTTCTGCAAAAATCATGAAGGCGTATTCTATGGTTGTTTTAATTGACCTTTTAGGCGATGTACCTTATACTGAGGCTTTGCAAGGGACAGATGTAATTTCTCCTGCTGCAGATTCTGGATCAGATGTATATGCTGCTGCTTCTTCTTTATTGGACGAAGCTATTGCTCAATTGGACGGAGCCACTGCGGCTGCTCCTGCTTATGAGGGTTTCTATAACGGAAGTTCTACTAAGTGGATTAAGTTTGCGAATACATTGAAACTTAGAATTGCCTTAAACACTGGTAATTCAAGTGCCTTTAATGCGATTATCTCAGGTGGAAATTATATTTCCAGCGCTGCGGATGATTTCCAATTTAACTATGGTAATCAGCGGACTAACCCGAACTCTCGGCATGGATTTTACCAATCTCATTATGAGGTAGGTGACGGAGCATATTTATCCAATTATTACATGTGGCTTTTAGTTGGAGATAAGCAAACTGCTGATGGGGTAACCATTACGGATCCTCGGACCCGTTATTATTTCTACCGTAAGACTGACGATGCAGAAGGACAAGATCAAACGACTTATTCTTGCCACTTCTCTATCTTCCCAGACCAGAGTGCAAAACCTGCACACTGGGAGGCGACTAGCCCTAATGTACCATATTGTGTAATTCCTGGATCAGGATTCTCTGGTAGAGATCACCTGAACCCTGATGGTATTCCACCAGATGGCCCAATTCGTACTTCTTATGGTCTTTACCCAGGAGGTGGACAGTTTGATGATGATACTTTCGATGATACTAGACAACAGGGTACTACCGGTGGTCAAGGTGAAGGTATTTTGCCAATCTGGTTATCTTCTTTCTCTGATTTGATGCAAGCAGAGGCTGTCTTGACCATTGGAGCAAGTGGAGATGCAAGAGCATTGCTTGAAAGTGGTGTTAGATCGTCTATTGCCAAAGCAGTTAGCTTCGAGAGTTTAGTGGCAGGTACTATGGGTACTACCATTACTTTGAGAAGTGGTGAATCTGGTACAATTAGAGATTTATACGGAACAGATTCTGGTGATATCGATAATTATATTGCTGCACTTCTTGCTTTGTATGATGCTGCAGATGATGACGGAAAACTAGATTTAGTTGCTAAAGAGATCATGATCGCTACTTGGGGGAATGGTTTAGAAGCTTACAACCTATATCGTAGAACAGGTAAGCCGAATAACATGCAACCTGCACTAGAAGCATCATTTGGAACCTTCCCACGGACTTTCCTATTGCCTGCGGATCACGTTACTCGTAACGCGGCCGTATCGCAAAGAACGTTCAGTGACCGTGTGTTCTGGGATGATGGATCTGTTGATCTCTATTAAATTTATTTTTAGGTTTCTTGTTTTTTGAGAAACCTAAATTTTCAAAACTGAATATTTGTTATGAATAGAAATAAAATAATAATGGCTATGATGGCTGTGCTTTTCCTTACTTTTTCTTGTGAGGACGAAGACAGACTGCCATTAGTAGTTCTAGACACCGTTGAGAAAGGGGCTTACCCTCGTCTGATAGATGAGACGGATAAAATCATCAACCTTTTCGATATTTCGGGGTCCAATTATGTTTACAACATTGAGTTTGTAGATGAACAAGGTGGTAATCTGATTGCAGAATACGTTTTGGATCTTGTTTTTGATGACAACGATCCTTCTAACGGTGACAAAAGCACAGGAGCAGTTGAATTTTTGAAAATGACTGCTAGTGACTTTACTCCAAATGAAAGAGGTTATTTGCAAGCACCTACGATTAGTATCAATGGTGCGCAGGCAATTTCTGCTGCGGGTCTTACTGCGGATGATGTTTCTGCTGGAGATAACTTCAACTTTGTTGGAAGAGTGATCTTGACCGATGGTAGAGTTTTCTCTCAAACGAATTCTTCTGCTACAGTTGTTGGACCTGCTTTCCGTGGGCACTTCAACTTTACGATGGGAGCCAACTGTCCTTCTGACCTAGCGGGTACTTTCGCTTACGAAACAACTGATGTTTGGTGTGATGGTTCTACCGTTTCTGGAAATGTGGACATTATTTCTAGAGGTGGTGGTAGATACTACTTCAGTGATTGGGCTTTCGGAGCTTACGGTCCTTGTTATGGAGGTACGGCTGATCAGCCAGGCATAACTTTTGATGAAGTTTGTGCTGAAGTATTCTTTACTGGATTTACCGATAGTTTTGGTGACACTTGGACGTTCGATTCGAACATCAGCGGTGAAGTTTGGACCATTAACTGGGTCAACACCTATGGTGAAGCAGGAAATTCTAAGGTTACCTTCCCTGGAGGTGTTCCATTTACTTTGAAGTAAGCTAATATGTTCTGGTTTTTCCAGAATAATATTTGACGAATAATACCGAGCTGCCTAAACATCCTTGTGATCGTTTAGGCAGCTTTTTTTATGGAGAAAAGATCCGTGGTCGGCTACTGGCCGAATGCTCTGGTTTTTTTTATTTTCTTGGGTAAAACCCTAATTAATAGTAATATTACTTCCTACTACATTTTAACTAAACCATGCCTCATGTTAAAAAAATATCTATGGCTTAGCCTTCTTTGGATTTGTGGCACTTCCTTTCTTAATGGCCAGAATACAGTTGGGGTGATTTCTATGGATCCGGAAGCAATTGCTGATGGTTATAATTTGATCTATCCCCATAATCAATCCTCAGTTTATCTGTTGGATAACTGTGGACGTATCGTCCACCAATGGTCGGATGACGAAGATTGGCGACCAGGCAATTCAGCCTTTATTTTACCCAATGGAAACTTGGTGAGATGTAAGAGACCCAGCGTGCCGATCAATGATCCTATTTGGGCCGGAGGAGGAGGTGCAGTGGTAGAAATCCTCGATTGGGATAATAAGCTCTTGCACCAATTTGAACAGAATGATTCTCTATACCGACTGCATCACGATATAGCTCCTATGCCCAATGGGAATATCTTGATGGTGGTTTGGGAATACCGCAGTTTTGAGGAATCCATAGCTGCCGGCAGAGATGCCGCCAAAATGTCCCAAGGGAAAGTATGGTCAGAGGTGATTTGGGAGTGGGATCCGATACAAGATTCTATTGTCTGGGAATGGAAAGCATGGGATCATTTAATTCAAGACCATGATGTTACCAAAGCTAATTATGGCCAAGTAGAAGACTTCCCCCAGAAAATTGATTTAAATTATGATACCCACGAAGGGCATCCAGATTGGTTGCATATCAATGCTATAGATTATAATCCAGTATTAGATCAATTCGTTATCAGCGTTCCTTACTTTGACGAAATATGGGTGGTTGATCATAGTATTTCTACCGAAGAAGCCCAAGGAGAAGCAGGAGATTTACTTTATCGATTCGGGAATCCATTGGCCTATCGAAAAGGAGCGGTGACCGACCAAAAACTATTCTTTCAACATGATATTCATTGGGTAAACCCCATGGCCTCTCCTGATGATCCTGACTTTGGAGAAATGGCTGTTTTTAACAACCGAGTGAATCCAAACTATTCGACGGCGCATACCTTCTTTAGCCTAGAGCCAGGTACTTCTGAGTATACCTTGCAAGGGGAGGTTTTTAGCCCTTCGGAATTTGCACAAACTTTTTTCCATCCGGACACCTTAGCGACTACATTAAGTACAGGCTTGTCTAGTATTCAACGCTTACCCAATGGGAATACCCTGATCTTATCTGGACGTTGGGGCTTTGCTTATGAATTAAATGCGGACCAAGAGATCGTTTGGGAGTATGTGATCCCAATTAAAGCAGGGCAACCTGTTGACCAAGGGACTGAATTGATGATTAACAATAATATCACCTTCAGAATGGATCGATACCCTACCGACTTTGCAGGTTTTGTAGACCAAGACTTAAGCCCTGGGATCTTTTTAGAGAAAAACCCTATTGCTCAGAATTGCCCTTTGATTGTTTCTACGAAACCATCATTAAGGCTTTCAGAAAAAATAAAGTTTTACCCGAATCCCAATGCTGGGCATATCGTTTTTGAAAAACCACTTAGAAAAAAGGTATCTGTTCAAATCATAAACCTGCAAGGGCAAGTCTTGCAAGCCTACAACTTACCTAGTGGCCAACAACACCTTAACCTAAAGCCTCTAAGTCCTGGGGTGTATATATTGAAAATGGAAGAGCAAGTTGAAAAATTGATCATCCACTAAAAATTAAAAAAGGAGGCTAAACAAGAATACATCTATCGGGATGCTTTCTATCGGAAAAGATCATAGCTGGTATTCTTACCACTCAACCGTATAGTGATAAGAAGTACTATCAGAATCAGAATCAGAACCAAGATCAGTAGAAGGGGGTTTCTGCTCCTTGGTATACTCGTAACTAATAGTAGTTTGGGGGGCTGTTTGGGGCTTTGAACGAAAATGAAAACCCATAGTTTGCATAAAAACAGATTTGAAGCCCCGATTTTTAGAAGCTTCAAATTTCAAAAGTTTACTAACTCGGAGCGCTTCTTCGTCACAGCCATACCCAATTCCAGAAATAACTTTTGCCTGGATGACTGCTCCCAGATGATTTATAGACACTTGAACGTGCACACTTCCCTGAATTTTTGCCTCTTGCGCTGCTTCTGGATATTGGAGTTGCGATTGAATAAAAGCGACCATCGCTTTGGGCCCGCCAGGGTAAACCGCTTTCCGCTTAAAATCCTTGGCTTTTCTTTCTTTTTTCATTTTATTAAATTGCTTGCAATTTTTAAGGGAAAAGGCTAATTTAATTTTTAAGAAGATGAACTAAAAATCCCAGCCTTCGCCTATGCATATTAAGGGTTTTATTAAATACCTGCAATTTGAACGCCGAGCCTCCCAAGATACCTTGCAAGCTTACCAAAGTGATTTGGGGCAATGCGCTAGCTTTTTGCGGGCGCAATATGATATAAAAAAAATAGAGGAAGCACAAGCGCGTCATTTAAGATCCTGGTTGGTCGCGTTATTAAAAGACAGAATGGCGCGTACCACGGTGAAGCGCAAACATTCTACTTTGAAGAGCTATTTTAATTACCTACATAAATATCATAATTTAAAGGCAAACCCTATGTTAAAGGTGCCTGCACCCAAGATAGGGCAGCGTTTACCGGTGTTTTTAGCAGAACGAGAAACCCAGAACTTGTTCGAACGCCTGGAATGGGGTCCAGATTTTCCTGCTCAAAGAGATCGGCTGATTTTACTTTTGTTTTATACGGCAGGGATACGCCGGGCAGAATTGATTAGACTGAGGTGGCAGGATATTGATTGGCAGGGGCCATATCTAAAGGTCCTGGGTAAAGGTAATAAGGAACGTTTAATTCCTTTTGGAGCTCAATTGGCCAAAGCACTTCAAGAATATCAGGTCCTATGTAAGGAGACCTTTGGTGAAATGACTTCGGAGCAGGCTTTATTACTTACAGATAAAGGAAAACCACTTTACCCAAAACTGGTTTATAATAAAGTAAGAAGTTATCTGCAACAGGTGAGTCAGGAATTAAAATTAAGTCCGCACGTATTAAGGCATACTTTTGCTACGCACTTATCCAACAATGGGGCAGACCTTAATGCCATTAAAGAGCTTTTAGGGCATAGCAGTCTTGCCGCCACCCAGGTGTATACGCACAATACGATTGAACAATTAAAAGAAATTTATAAACAGGCTCATCCAAAAGCCAAATCGGATCAATAATTTGTTAATCTCTATTCTATCCGACACATTAAATCATCTATAAATAGTTTTACATGAAAATACACACCGAAGCATTACAATTTAAAGCATCTGAAAAATTACTTAATCGACTTGAAGATAAACTTGGAAAGCTAGATCGGATTTTTGATCGGATCATTGATGCAAAAGTAAATTTGAAACTTGAAAACTCTGGGCAGGTAAAAGATAAAATAACAGAAGTCCGACTTAACCTCCCCGGGCAGGTTCTAATGGCAACAGCAACTGAGAAAACCTTTGAAACAGGCATTGATGATGTAGTAGCCTCTTTGAAAAGGCAATTAATTAAATATAAAGAACGGCTCCGTTCCTAAGAATGGAGGGCTTTGAAGCCTTTGGATCACCAAGGCTTTACCATAGAGATTAGCGGGATGGGGAACTTTTTATAAAAGTTTCCCATTTTTCTTTGGGAAATGCAGATTCTGCTAGGAAAAAAAATGGCTTTACTCTATATTTGCAGCGGCTTAAAACTCAAGTGCAAAAAAGATAAAAAAAAGTTTGAATTAACTTTGAAAGATTATATATTTGCAGTCGCTTTAAGAAAATGATCTTAAGCAGGTTTTAAAACTTGAAAAAAAAGAACAAATTCCTTTGTTCAAAAAAGGCCAAAGTGCATAAAGATAAAGCCCCTTCAAGTGAAGTGAAATTATTGCCAGTGTAGCTCAGTTGGCCAGAGCAGCTGATTTGTAATCAGCGGGTCGGGGGTTCGAATCCCTCCACTGGCTCTTAGTATTGCAAAGGAAATTTTTTTTAGGGGGTGCGCCGGAGTTGGAGAGCCGGGCCAGACTGTAAATCTGGTGTCTCAGACTGAATAGGTTCGATTCCTATCACCCCCACGTAATACACATTGCAACAGAGCATGTGTTTATTGAAAGATCAACACACTATTTTAGTCTGACTAGAGTAGTTTTTAAGCGGGAGTAGCTCAGTTGGTAGAGCATCAGCCTTCCAAGCTGAGGGTCGCGGGTTCGAGTCTCGTCTCCCGCTCATATATTCTAATCCGCCTGAGGCGGAAGGGGACTGCTAAGATTTTGCAGACCGCCAAAGTAGCTCAGGGGTAGAGCACTTCCATGGTAAGGAAGGGGTCGCGGGTTCAAATCCCGCCTTTGGCTCTAAAAGGCATAAGGAACATTTTGATTCGTAACTAATATTTATATCAAAAATTTATACTGATGGCTAAGGCAACTTTTGAAAGATCGAAACCACACGTAAACATTGGAACGATCGGTCACGTGGATCACGGCAAAACAACATTGACTGCTGCGATCACATCTGTACTGGCTAACCAAGGGTTGGCTGAGAAAAAAGATTATGATGCAATTGATGGAGCTCCTGAGGAGAGAGAAAGAGGTATCACCATCAACACTGCACACGTAGAGTACGAAACTCAAAATCGTCACTACGCGCATGTTGACTGTCCTGGACACGCCGATTATGTTAAAAACATGGTAACAGGTGCTGCTCAAATGGATGGCGCTATCTTAGTAGTAGCAGCTACGGATGGTCCTATGCCTCAGACCCGTGAGCACATTCTTTTAGCTCGTCAGGTAGGTGTTCCTCAAATTGTTGTTTTCATGAACAAGGTTGACCTTGTTGATGATGAGGAAATGCTAGAACTTGTAGAAATGGAAGTTCGTGAATTGTTAGAACAATACGAATTTGGAGGAGATGATGCAGCAATTGTTCAAGGTTCTGCATTGAAAGCATTGGAAGGAGATGAAGGTGCAGTTGCAAAAATCATGGAATTGATGGATGCAGTTGATAATCACATTCCAGATCCTGTACGGGTTGTAGACAAGCCTTTCTTGATGCCTATTGAAGATGTGTTTTCTATCACAGGTCGTGGTACAGTAGCTACTGGACGTATCGAACGTGGTGTGATCAACATTGGAGATTCTGTTGAGATTGTAGGTATGATGGGAATTGAAGACAAACCAATGACCTCTACGGTAACTGGTGTGGAGATGTTCCGTAAGATTCTTCCTCGTGGAGAAGCTGGTGACAACGCTGGTATCTTATTGCGTGGTATTGACAAAGAAGCGATCAAGCGTGGTATGGTTATCTGTGCTCCTGGATCAGTTAAGCCTCACACACACTTCAAATGTGAAGTATACGTATTATCAAAAGATGAAGGTGGACGTCACACTCCTTTCTTCAACGGGTACCGCCCTCAATTCTACTTCCGTACCACGGATGTAACTGGAGATGTAACACTTCCAGGAGGAGTTGAAATGGTAATGCCTGGTGATAACGTTTCACTGGAAGTTAAATTGATCAACCCTATTGCAATGGAAAAAGGTCTTCGTTTCGCAATTCGCGAAGGTGGACGTACAGTAGGTGCAGGTCAGGTAACTGAAATTATTGCATAAGCTCTTATAAAGCTATAAATGATAGGAGTTACTGTGTTTTTACGGTAACTCCTTTCGTTCTACACGGGCATAGCTCAACTGGTAGAGTGACGGTCTCCAAAACCGTAGGCTGTGGGTTCAAGTCCTACTGCCCGTGCAAAAAGAAATTGGATGTCTAGAGAAGGAAGAAATATCCGGTGAACAGACATTTTATTTATCAAGTAAGTTGAATTCGAGTGTCACATGGATAAAGTGGTATTGTATTTTAAAGAAAGCTATAACGAGTTAATCAATAAGGTTACTTGGCCAACTTGGGCGAATCTACAAAGCAACACAGTTTTAGTAGTGATCGCTTCTATCATTTTAGCTTTGATCATTTTCGTAATGGATGTGATTTCCCGTACTGGACTGGAATTGATCTACGGAATATAAACACATATTGAATGTCTGGGGAAAGAAAATGGTATTCTTTACGGGTAATAAGTGGTAAAGAGCGCAAAATTAAAGAGCGCATTGAGAAGGAAATAGAAATCAACAAATGGGAGGATTTCGTTACCCAAATATTGGTACCTACCGAGAAAGTCTATAAAATCCGTAACGGAAAAAAAGTCATCTCGGAAAGAAATATTCTTCCTGGTTATATTCTAGTAGAAGCGCAAGAGGATAAGTTTTCTGGAGAGATGGTAAGCGCCATCGCTAATATTCCTAATGTTATCCATTTCTTAGGTAAAAGCAATCCTATTCCCATGCGGGAATCTGAAGCGAACCGCCTCTTAGGTAAAGTGGATGAATCTCAGGAAGCAGGAGAGTCAATGATTGAACCTTTTATCGTTGGAGAAACCGTCAAAATTATTGACGGGCCTTTCAGCGAATTTGTTGGGGATATCCAAGAAGTGAATGAAGAGAAGAAGAAACTAAAAGTGATTGTTAAGATCTTTGGCCGTGGTACTGAAGTAGAACTGAACTTCATGCAGGTTGAAAAACAATCCTAAATAAATTGGAAGCTGTTACGCAGATTAATAGATAATGTTTTAGATACCCGTTTTTAGTTCTCCTTTTGGAGATGCTTCTCTAAGAAAGGGATTGAATAAACTAAAATAAGTAGTAGAAATGGCTAAAGAAGTCGAAACGCTGATAAAGCTACAGGTAAAAGGCGGTCAGGCAAATCCAGCTCCTCCAGTTGGTCCTGCTCTTGGTGCAAAGGGAGTCAATATTATGGAGTTTTGTAAGCGCTTTAATGCTGCTACACAAGATTCTCCTGGTAAGATTCTTCCGGTTATCATTACCGTTTTTAAAGATAAGTCTTTTGATTTTATCATTAAGACACCTCCTGCAGCTATCCAGCTGAAAGAGGCTGCTAAGATTAAATCCGGTTCTGCA
>Ga0316204_10008498_pt1 | contig 14219 bp, 11 predicted proteins | sample 6monrhotite_MG_2_FD_205661 | JGI IMG/M metagenome (GOLD analysis project Ga0316204, IMG submission 205661) | Microbial mat bacterial communities from mineral coupon in-situ incubated in ocean water Damariscotta River, Maine, United States -... | ecosystem: Environmental > Aquatic > Marine >...
GCTTTTTGCAAATAGAACCAACGGGCATGCTCTAGTGCACCAGCTTGGCAAAAGGCCGAATCCCATAACCCCGATGCACCGCCCGGCGGGCCGTAAGGGAAGGCCCAATCAACCACGGCAAACTTCTTTAAGCCCACCACATTAGATAAAGCATGTTCGATTTCGGCCTTACAATAACCAGGTGCCTGATTATTATAGATTATGACCGCTGTAGCGCCGTGGTTTCGAACATAAAACTCTGCCCAATCCTGTACCCATATCAAAGGATCGTATTTGATCATGGTTAGCAGCACCCGCTCATCCGCAAAAAAATCAATGTTGTTTTGCCGTATTGCCAATTGGAAGCAGCCCATGTCACCTGCATCCAATGTCAATCCATGCGCGGGTTCTTCAAATTCAAGATCAATATAAGATACAACATCGCGCCGATAGCTGTCCGCGCGAACAGGTTTCCGGCCTTTGTCGCAAGTAAAACCTTGCGCGCTGATATAGTCAGAAAAGTTCATAAAAGGCGGCCCGATAAGTCGTACCGTTTTTTGGTCTCCCAAGTAGAAAACATCATAAAATACAGTTCGAAAGTCGAACACGGTGTCATAATCGTCCTGCCGCAACGCCGCCGGCCGGGGCCGGTCGCGCAAAACGTCACTGTTGGCGGACAGCCGTAAACTGGACAAACCTTGTTCGTTTGTATTTTGCATCAATGACATCCCATATTTACCATACTCTGCCGCCGCAGGCATGCCTTCACAGGCCCGAAACTCAAGCATTTGCTACCGAACCCCGGCACAAAATTCCAGCGATTTTACACCACTGGAAGCCTGAAATTAACTGTTGAGCGTAGGAATTACAAATTCCGCACCTGCGCGAATGCCGGTTGGCCAACGTGATGTTACGGTTTTGGTTTTTGTATAAAAACGCACACCCTCCATGCCGTGCTGGTTGATGTCACCAAATGCTGAATTTTTCCAACCACCAAATGTGTGGAACGCCAGTGGCACAGGAATAGGCACATTCACGCCTACCATGCCTACTTCAACCCGGTTTACATAGGCGCGCGCAGCATCACCGTCGCGGGTGAAAATGCTGGTACCATTGCCAAATTCATGGATTGAAGGCAGCGCAACGGCTTCATCGAAGTTTTCGGCACGCATTATCTGCAGTGTGGGGCCAAATATTTCTTCCTTGTAGGTGCGCATCTCGGCGGTAACATTATCAAACAGGGACCCGCCCAAATAATATCCGTCTTCAAAGCCCTCCTGCGTGTTTTTAAAGCCGCGCCCATCAACAACAATGGTTGCGCCCTCTTCTTCTGCCAGATCCAAATAGCCCTGAACCTTGGCCATATGCTCTTTTGTCACCAGCGGGCCAAATTCGGCTTCGGGGTCCATACTATGGCCAATTCTCAACGCCTCAACGCGAGGCTTGAGCATAGCCACCAATTTGTCTGCTACGGCATCGCCCACACATACTGCAACTGAAATTGCCATACAGCGCTCGCCCGCCGAGCCGTACGCCGCACCAATAAGCGCGTCAGCTACCTGGTCCAGATCAGCGTCTGGCATAATAACCATATGGTTTTTGGCACCACCCATCGCCTGGCAGCGTTTCCCGTGTGCTGTAGACGTAGCATAAACATACTGGGCGATCGGTGTTGATCCTACAAACGCCACTGCCTTCACACGAGGGTCCGTGCAGACGGTATCCACGGCTTCTTTGTCGCCGTTCACCACATTAAACACACCGTCCGGCAAGCCCGCTTCGCGCCAGCAATCAGCCAATAGCATCGGAACGCTTGGGTCTTTCTCGGAAGGCTTCAATACATAGGTATTGCCGCATGCAATGGCCATGCAGCTCATCCACAAGGGGATCATTGCCGGAAAATTAAATGGCGTAATGCCCGCAACAACGCCAAGCGGCTTGCGCATGGAATACATATCAATGCCCGTGGATACATTGTCGGAAAACTCGCCTTTGATCAGGTGCGGAATACCAGCCGCGAACTCGGCTACTTCCAGTCCGCGCTGCACGTCGCCCTGTGCATCAGAAAACACCTTGCCGTGCTCGCTTGAGAGCGCCTCCGCAAGCTCATCTTTCCGGCGGTAAAGCACCTGCACCAAATCCTGCAGCACCCGCGCGCGCTTTACTACAGAAGTTGCAGACCACGCTGGAAACGCCGCCTCAGCAGCTGCAATAACGGCCTCTACTTCACCTTTGGATGCCAGCGCAACTTTGCCCTGCTGCCTGCCAGTGGACGGATTAAAAATTGGCCCGAACCGGCCCGAAGTGCCAGTTACTGTTTTCCCAGAAATATAGTGATGATGCTCATACATGGAGTGTTTCCTTAAATTTCCCGTTGCGAGACATGAACGAGTGTTGCCCCTATGTGCCCTTGGATTGCCCGGCAGTCTATAGTGTGCAATATTGCATGTCACTGCGAGAGTTTGCGCTATAATTTCTGCAATTATGCACATGCTGCGATTGATCTGTTTTTTGGATACGCCCTATGTTTGACTGGAATGACCTCCGCTATTTTTTAGAACTGGCACGGCGCGGCACATTATCGGCAGCGGCACTTCGGCTGGGCGTAGACCATACCACCGTCGCACGGCGCATTGCTGCGCTTGAGGGAAATCTAGGTGTCATATTATTCACTCGTGCCAACCGCGCTTATGCGCTTTCCGAAGAAGGCCGAAGATTGCTGGCTCATGCAGAAAAAATGGAAGGTAATTCGCTTGAATTGATGGACGAAGTAGCGCCCGCTGCCACCGGTCCTGTTGGCACGGTACGGCTGGCCACGCCCGAAGCCATCGGCAGCCAGTTTATCGCCCGCCACTGTGCCAGCTTGCGCGCGCGCCATCCCGGCATCAATTTAGAATTGGTGGCAGAAACACGAGAGGCATCTTTCTCCCGGCGGGAGGCCGACGCAGCGATATCGTTGGCAAAACCAGCGCTTGGCCGCGTGATCAGTGAAAAGCTGGGTGACTACCGGCTTCGACTATATGCTGCCCCGGCTTACCTGCAAAAGCACCCGCCAATAGTGCGCCTCAGCGACCTCAAGCAGCATCATTTCATTTGGTATGTGGACGACCTGTTGCCAATTCCCGAACTGAGGATGCTGGATAAAGCCATAAGCGAGCCGCATGTGGTTTTCCGCACCACCAGCGTTATCGCGCAGGCCAACGCGGCCGAGGCCGGGTTAGGCATTGCCCTCTTGCCCTGTTTTGTTGCCGACCGCATGAAAGCGCTTACCACTGTGCTTCCGCGCGAAATATCCATCATGCGGGAGTTATGGCTAACGGTGCATGAAGAGCTGACAAGCCATGCCCCCATGCAATGCGTGGGCGACTTCCTGAAGGTATTGGTTGCCAGTGAACGGCGCACTTTGGTAGGCGAACGGTAATTCACTTTGGTAAGCGAGCAATGATATCAAACAGTTTTTACTTCCCCGTCGCCCGGTTCCAAGGTACCAATCTTAAAAGAATTATCGCCAGGAGGGACACGCTATGCGGACCATATTTTTAGCAACTTTAATCATAGTAGTGAGCCTACTATCCACCACCACAAGCAGCCCTTTGTTCGCGGAAGATAAGAAAAAGGCATTCGGCAACCCTAAAATCAGCAAACCGGCCGTATTCACTGGTGAAAAATCGGGCCGGTTTGATGGTGTGTCTGTTGACTATAAAACGGTTGCTGGTGATACATTTGTGTACGGTAAGGACGGTAAAGCCACCGCCACTTTTTTCACTTACCAATATATCAAGAAAGACGTAGCTGACGCCCGCACGCGGCCAGTAACATTTGTATTCAACGGCGGGCCGGGCTCGGCCTCCATGTGGCTGCATATGGGCGTGTTTGGCCCTAAGCGTGTGCTGATACCATCTGACCCTGCCGACGACGGCGCGCCACCATACAACGTAGTGGACAACCCGGAAACTATCCTTGATGTGACAGATTTGGTGTTTATTGATCCCGTGGGCACTGGCCTTAGCCGCGCGCTGGATACCGAAGACCCACGCAATCATTGGGGCGTGCTGGAGGATGCGCAGTCAGTAGCCGGCTTCATCCGCGAATGGGTTGAAGACAACAACCGCTGGAACAGCCCAAAATTTGTGGCTGGTGAAAGCTACGGCACGGTGCGCGCCTCGATACTCGCAGACGAGCTAACCAACAAACATAATATTGGCCTCAACGGCATTATGCTGATTAGCGCGGTATTGGATTACCAGAACAGCCGCATTCAAGACGGCAGCATAATGAGCTATGTCTCGTTTCTGCCATCCTTCGCCGCCACCGCCTGGTATCATAATAAATTGCCGAACAAACCTAAAAATCTGGAAAAATTCCTCGCCGAAGTGCGCACCTTTGCCGCCGGTGATTACGCCAAAGCATTAATCGCAGGCAACCGGCTATCCGAAACTGAAGAAAGCGCTTTGATTGACCGGTTGCACGGCTATACCGGTCTTAAGAAAAGCTTCTTGAGGGCCAGCAATATGCGCGTTCATGTGTTCCGGTTTTTCAAGGAATTGCTGCGCGATGAAGGCAAAGTGGTTGGCCGCCTGGATAGCCGATATCTGGGCGAAGAACCCGAAGCCGCAGGCGAGAATTTTGGTGGCGATCCGTTTGCATATGCGTCTGGCAATGCCTTCACCGTGGCAATCAATGACCATATCCGAAACTTCATGGGCGTGAAGCTGGAAGGCCGCCGTTATAACACCAGTGCCCGCGCGGAAGAGCGCTGGAAATGGAACTGGAATGTGTGGGGCAAGAACGGCGTGCCAAACGGCGGGCGCTTTATCAATGTAATCCCCTATTTGGGCAAAGCCATGCGCCGCAACAGCGACATGCATGTGCTTGTCACGTCAGGCTATTATGATTTCGCGACGCCGTTTTTTGGCGCGGAAAACGCTCTAGCCGAAGCCGACATTGTGAAAGACCGGGTGCACTATACCTATTATCCCGCAGGTCATATGATGTATGTGCATGAACCTTCGCGGTTAAAATTCCTGAATGATATCAGGGCCTTCATAAAAAGCTACGACAAGCAGTGACCATAAACATAAAGATGTAGTCATCATACCTGGGGAAACGAACATGGCGATTATGCGCCTTTGGCACGGTGAGGTGGCGCTTGAAAAAGCAGATGCTTATGAAAAATTCATGATTGAGCGCGCCGCCCCTGACTATGGCTCCGTAGATGGACTTTTGAAGTTGTATTTCCAGCGGCGCAACGAAGAAGCAAAGGCTCATTTCCTGCTGGTTACCATTTGGGATTCTATGGACTCTATCAAGAGGTTCGCTGGCGCAAATCCTGAGCTGGCAAAATATTATCCGGAAGACGACAACTTTCTGCTATCGAAAGAAAAACACAGCACCATGTATGATATTTTCTACGAACAATGACCGAACGCCAAAGTGGTATCTGATGTCTTTGACGAAAACCGGACGCTCTCGCTGAAGAATGCGTAGAAAAATGAATACAGACGAACGAACAGAGCCCAAGGCGATTTAAATGAAAAAACTCGTACTTCATATTGGCCTTCACAAAACCGGCAGCACCGCGGTTCAGGCGACGTTATATAAAAATAGGGAAATTGGCCTGAAATATGGCCTTCATTATCCATCGTTCACTGCTAATCTTTCACGGGCTGTTTACGGTGTATTTGGGCCGGAGCCACACAAGCTTTTAATAAACCAGTTGAATGGCCTGGATACTGCAGAAAAATTTGCTGGCCCAAGACGAAATACCTATGCCCGGCTCTTCCATGACTTGACCGCCATTGACGACGCTACAACCCTTATTTCTGCGGAAGATGCTACCGCCCTGCCACTACTGGATGTGAATGCGCTTGCAGAGTTTCTACACTCGATTTTCGATAAAGTAGAAATTCTGGCTTATGTGCGCCCGCCTCGCTCGCAAATAGTTAGCATGATCCAACAACAAGTTCGCAAAGGCCATGAACTGGAAACATTATTGGCTCAGCCACCAGCGCCCCAATTCCGTGAACGGCTTGAGCCCTATTTTTCTGTTTTCGGTGCAGAAAATGTTACCTTGAAGCCCTTTGTACGCAGCCTACTGCACCGACACTGTATTGTTGCTGATGTTTTAGACCATATGGCTTTCGGTGATGCCTTCTATGACCAGCTTACAATTGTGGGAAAAAATGACGGGCTGTCATGGCCTGCGACGCTTTATCTTAACGCGCTCAATAAGGATTTGCCGCTATATGAAAACGGAAAGATAAACCAAAAACGCCAAAAACATTTGGTTGCAAACGCCCGCAAGATCGCCGGCGAAAAATTCGCGCTGCCCTATAGCTATCTGAGCGAGGCTTGCCGCACCTACGCGGACGACATAGCCTGGGTGGAAGACAAGCTTGCGTTAGAATTACCGCCGATTGATTTGCAACCAGACGGGGCAGACGATATGCCGCTTAGCCAGTTTCTCGCAGAAAAAACCGATCAGGCGTTCATTTCGCTCGCTCGACACCATCATGATGTGAACAAATAAAAAATGTATTTGCTGAAAAAAATATACATGTGGCCGGTTTGGCTCTTCGCGCTTGGTACACAGGCAAAATCGTTCAAAAACAACCCGGTCATTGGGTCGGCTTTTCTGAACAGAATGGGCCTGCATGTGGTGCGCGTGCTTTTGGGGCAGCTTTCCGCGAAGGTTCGCTGGTTCCTGCTTGCGCCGCTTGTGCCCAAAAGTTTGCGCCGGGAATTTCAACGCGACGGCTTCTTGCTTGTTGAGGATTTCATAGACGGCGCGGCTATCGCAAAAATCCGCGAAGAGATTGGCGCCTATAGCAGCGAAGCGCGCCAGATGACACAGGGCGATACTGCAACCCAGCGTATTTTGCTCGACGATATTGCCAGCACCTTACTGCCGCACACTGCACAAGCTGCAGCGGGCGGCAAACTACGGCGGTATCTTGCCTATGCGGGCGGTAAATTCAGCCATTCGGTAATGTATGTGCAGCGCATCCATAATGGGTTCCGGGCGTCCCATGCTGATCCCCAAAAAAACATGCATTCCGACACCTTTCATCCAACGATGAAGGCATGGCTGTTTCTGGAGGATGTCACACAGGAAAAGGGGCCGTTTACCTATGTACGAGGGTCGGCACGCCTAAGCTGGAAGCGGATCAAGTGGGAATATGGGCGCTCTGTCGGTGCGGCGAAAATGAAAGATAAATACTCTGAAAAAGGCTCACTGCGCGCCGACGCTGACGCGCTAGCCGAGATGGGCCTGCCTGCCCCAGAAGGCATTACCGCCAAGGCTGGCACGCTAGTTATTGCCAACACCAACGGTTTTCACGGCCGCGGACAAGCAGCCGAGGATGCGTCCCGGTTGGAAATATGGGCCTACAGCCGCCACAATCCCTTTAGCCCGTGGCCCGGCATGCCGCTTGATTTCATACTGCGGATTAAACACAAAGCCATGCACTGGAACTGGCGGCGCCTAGACATGCGCGCCGAAAGAAGGGGCAGCAAGGCAAGCTGGCATCTGATAAGCGCAGATAAAATGGTGGCGACCTACAAACCTATGCCTGAGAGCCAGCAAAGCAGCAGCGATAAAAAGGCTTCCCGTTAAGCCCTTGGCCGCGCTATGGTCTGGCGATAAATCATCATCTGATCAGGAAACATGCACCCATGCCTCAAATGCCTCTCGCCGCGATTATTCTTGCCGCAGGCCAAGGCACGCGCATGCGCTCAGCCAAGCATAAAGTGCTGCACGCGGTTGGCGGCAAGCCAATGCTCAGCTATTTGCTGGAAACCACCGCGAAGCTGAATGCGGCGCGCACTGTGCTGGTGGTGGGGTCTGGCAAAGACCAATTGGTTTCGGCTTACCCGAACGCGGAATTTGTTACGCAGATGGAACAGTTAGGCACGGGCCACGCCGCCAAAGTGGCACTCGATGAAATTGGTGATTTTTCCGGCCATGTTATTATTCTGTTTGGTGATACACCCTTTATCCCCGAGCACACTATGTCGGCGATGCTGGCAGGTATGGATACACCCAACACCGGGATTGTTGTGCTGGGTTTCCGGCCCAAAGACCCCGCCAAATATGGCCGCCTGATTATGGGTGCCGACGGCACGCTGGCGCGCATCACCGAATACAAGGACGCAACCGAGGCCGAACGGGCTGTGGGTCTTTGCAATTCAGGCATGATGGTGCTGGCGGGTGACCACGCGCGCGGCTGGCTTACTGAACTGAAAAGCGATAACGCCGCGAGCGAATATTATCTCACCGACCTTGTGGCGCTTGCGCGCAGGGACGGCGCGAATGTGACGGTCGTTGAGGCCAAAGAGGAGGATGTCATGGGGATCAATAGCCGCACGGACCTGGCGAATGCCGAAGCCGTAAAGCAAAATGAATGGCGCAAGGCCGCGATGGCTGCGGGCGTTACCATGACCGACCCTTCCACTGTTTATTTCAGCCACGATACCGAAGTTGCTGCTGACGTAACCATCGAGCCCGGCGTGTTTTTTGGCCCCGGCGTGCGCGTCGAAGCGGGCGCTACCATCAAGGCCTACAGCCACATCGAAGGCACGGTAATCCGGGCGGGTGCGTCCGTAGGGCCGTTCGCGCGCCTAAGGCCTGGCGCAGACATCGGCGAAGGCGCGAAAATAGGCAATTTTGTCGAAGTAAAAAAGGCCGATATTCACGCGGGCGCCAAAGTGAGCCATCTGTCCTACATCGGCGACGCAACCATAGGCGCAGACGCCAACGTGGGCGCCGGCACTATCACCTGCAATTATGATGGCTTCCTCAAATACAGAACCGAGATCGGCGCGGGGGCCTTCATTGGCTCAAACTCAGCGCTCGTTGCGCCAGTGAATGTGGGCGAAGGCGCAATTGTAGCGGCAGGTAGCGTTGTAACCAAAGACGTCGCAACTGACGCCCTTGCCGTCGCACGCGGCAAACAACGCGAAATAACCGGCCACGCCGCCAAATTCCGCACCGACAAAGCCGCAGAAAAAGCCAAAAAATAAATACTGGGACAGGTCCAGAACCAGCTTTGTGGAGCAATATGCTCCACAATTAGTTATAAACTAAAATCCATAAACCCTTTATATATCAAGCGTTTAATCTTATGTTCCGTAGCAAGCCCCGTAGTTATCTGGCATGCAGTGTTTAACGACACATTTGGCAGTGTCAGGACGGATACGCTCGGGAATAATTACCCGGACTGCACCTCTAGAACCGGCAAACCGGCTCGGTGCTTTGTCCAGCCTTTCAGCTTAACCCGCTAGACCAATGGGCGGCTGAGCAAAGGCAAAAAGTGCGCTGCCTTCAGGGGGTAGGCGCATGCCGAAACAAACCGGTGGCCATCAGGCCTATGACTGGCAAACCATTATTTCCGAGGTTGGTGTTCGCCACCACCAGCATTATGCCTTGCTTGACAGCGGCGATTTTGCGGCCCTGCTGGATAGGTTCACACTGAATGACAAAGACCCATACGCCCAATTGGATAGCTATATGCTGTACGGCGCAGCGGCAATTTTGGGGCGCAACCAATCTGAGGCCAGCAATGCTCTTTCCTACCAAAACCGGCTCAACGAAAAAACCCGTGCGGTAACCCTGTTCTTTTGGGCGCAAGAGGCAGCTGCCCATTTGCAACATGCTACCGCTGTCGGGCTGATAAAGCCGCTGGTAGAATTATTCCCAAAGGACCCTGAGCTCAATAGCTTGATGGCCATCTGCTGCCAACAGCAACAAGACCTGGGGACCGGCTGGTCTTATATCCGTACCGGCCTTAAATATACACCCGAGCATATCGGCCTGAATAGCAGCCTGAGCCAATATTATATGGCCGAGGGCCAGCTAACAGAGGCAGAGGCCACGGCCAGATATTTGCTCACGCTGGATCAAAACAATGTGACAGCTTTCAACCTATTGTCACGCACCGCGCCCCAAAAGATTTCTGACGACCTTGTCATGCATTTCCGGTATCTGGCGGAACAGGAAAAAATTAGCCCCGTGAATAGAGCTGGCCTTATGTTTGATCTGGGCCGCATCTATGACAGAAAAGCTGACTACGAACAGGCTTTCAGGGCAGTTGATGCCGCAAACAAGCTTATGAAAAATGTGCCGCAAACCGCAAAATACGGCTTTGATGAACAGGCTGAGTTCACCAACTTCGAGAAACGCCGCAACCTGCTTGAGCATATTCCACAGTTTGAAGAAAATGCCGATATAACGCCCGTATTTATAATTGGGCTCCCGCGAACGGGCAGCACGCTCCTTGACCAAACGCTCGCCACCCACCCTGAAGTGGTTAGTCTTGGAGAAACACCTGCCGTGCCGCAGATGGTTCAGGAGGCGATCAGCCTGCTGGAAAACGGCCATAATGAAGAGGTAGTAGGCAACCTCGCCAGTTGGCGCACCCAGTATTTGGCAAAGGCAACCGGAGCTAACCCGAAAGCGCGTTTTCTTGTTGATAAAACACTGGGGAACAGCCGCCATATGGGGCTTTTGAAAAAACTGTTTCCGAACGCAAAATTTCTGCATGTGCGCCGTGATTTTATGGATACGGGGCTTTCCATATATTTTGCACCGCTACTGCGCACCAATATTTATGCAACCGATCTAGCAGCAATCGCTGGCTTCATCGCACTTGACGAGAAAATCATAAAATCCTGGGCACACCGCGGGCACGGCGCGCTGGATGTCCACTATGAGGATATGGTTGGCAATATGGAGCAAACGCTCATGCGCACTTTCACTTATATCGGGCTCAGCTGGCATGCTGACTGCCTGAATTTTCACCAGAAAAAACGCGCTGTACACACCTATAGTGCGCACCAGGTTCGTAAAGCCGTATATAAATCATCCAAGGGGCGTTGGCAGAATTACGCCCGCCAACTGGCACCCTTCCAAGAGGCGCTGCGAGACAAAGGCATCGCTGCATAGGCCCCAACTCAGGGCCGCGTGCCTAGAACCAAAGCAGGCACAAAAAAAGCGGCGCAATATGGCCGCTTTCTTTACTTTGTTCCTGAACTACAGGTTGGGCTATTTTTAACTGCCCGCCTGTTTTTAACTACGCGGTGTAAGCGTGATGCGCATGTCGGTTGTGCGCTTGCCGCGTTCCAACAGGATCAGCACCACACGTGTGGGCTTTTGGTAAACCAGTGTCACATCATCTGATTGAAATTCGCTGATCAGCTCCCAGCCGTCGCCTGGCATTGTATCCAGGAAAAAGCGTGCAACCTTGTCGCTATCGGCTTTAACCGACGCAAAAATTTTGCCAAATGCGTTTGTGCCGCCGCCCAAAATCACGGATTTTTTTGCGTCAACGCGCGTATCCTTTGGCATGCGAATGTCGCCAATGGTACGGCCCTCTTTGAGAAGAAGTTCTTTGGGCGGCTTAACGCCCGTGCCGTCATAAGCTGAAGCGTCTTGCGCCATGGCCTGCATACCGCCCGCCAATAGCATCGCCGAAACCAGCGCACCCTTCATCAATTTAGCCATAATAAACTCCCCGAAATATACGAAACTTGATCTGGCGGAATTGTAAGCCACATGGCGGTGGCTGTCACCCGCTTTTTGGCCAAGAAACACAACTTATGGCTTTCTTAGTGCGACAAAGCGCCAAATATTGTGCTAGCGTCGCGGCACAAAAGGCTAGCAAAGGAACAGCGTTTGACGTGGCAAGGCGAGACAAAACTGATGAAAAAGCCGGAATTTGGCCGCGCGGCAGATAGCTATGCTGAGCACAGGCTTGGTTTCCCCGCATCCATGTATGCGCGGCTGGCGGTAGAGGGCCTGTTGAAAGCGGGCATGGCCCACATTGATTTGGGAACCGGCACAGGAACGCTTGCCATTAGCACCACAATGATGGGACTGAAGTCTGTTGGCCTAGATATAGACGCCGACATGTTGGCAGCCGCACAAAAACTGGCTAGCGAAAGCGGGCTGGCGACCAAATTCAGGCTATCTGCCGCAGAAAAAACCGGCGCCGCAGACGCCAGCCAAGACTTGGTTACAGCAGGCCAGTGCTGGCACTGGTTTGACCGAAGCAATGCCGCGAACGAAGCCCACCGCATCCTAAAGCCCGGCGGCTATTTGGCTATGTGTCACTATGACTGGTTGGCGTTCCGGGCGAATATGGTTGAAGCGACCGAAGACTTGATCACCAAACATTCGCCCGGCTGGACTGCTGTACGCGGCAACGGCGTTTATCCCTTGTGGTTGCGCGATCTGGCAGAAGCCGGGTTTGTTGGCATTCAGTCGTTCAGTTACGACGAACCTGCTATTTATACCCACAATGCGTGGGTGCACAGAATTGAAGCCAGCGCAGGTATTGCCGCATTAGACCCTGGCGCACGCGAAGCTTTCAAAGCCGAGCTTAGCACCCTGCTCGCCCGCGATTTCCCCGAAGACCCACTGATAACCCCGCACCGGGTTTTCTGTTGTTGGGGCATGAAAAGTGCTGAGGCTTAATTTTCAGACTGGCGCATTTCTCCGTACGCCTTAAACTGCAAACAGCGATAAAACACGCAGAAACAACCATCAGGCTATAATCGGTGCAACGCGCAATCATTGATCTGAATCTTGAGCCACGAATTTATACGGTCGACAATTTTGTCTCGCCCGCTGAATGCAATCATATGATCGCGCGAGCGGCAGGCGAAGGCCTGAACCGCGCCGTAGTGGCTGGGGCGAGGAAAGGTGTTGTCTCGAAAGGTCGCACTAATGATATGTGCTGGCTGGACCATGACGCTGATCCGGCCTGCCTGCGCATCGCCAAACGGGTGTCGGCGCTTGTAGGCCTGCCATTGGCGCATTCTGAACGTTTTCAGATGATCCATTATGGCCACGGGGCAGAATACCGCCCGCATTTTGATGCTTTTGACCCTAAAACACCCAACGGAAAACGCACCTGGCGCAGTGGTGGACAGCGACTGATTACAGTGCTTGGCTATTTGAACACCCCTGAAAAGGGCGGCGCGACGGTGTTTCCAAAGCTCAAACTGGCCGTACCGGCCGAGCGCGGCAAACTGGTGGTTTTTCATAACTGCGTGCCCGGAACCGATATACGCCACCCGCACAGCCTGCATGGCGGTGCGCTGGTAGAGGTTGGTGAGAAATGGGCCTTTAATCTTTGGTTCCGCAGCGGGTTCCACCCCAAGGAAGTGGCGCCGCGTTAGGGCTACTAGTCTGTGCTAACAGTGTTTTTTCTTTGCTATGTTCCAGTGTCCACCCTAAAAACTGTTAACCATAAACAATTTTGGCAATGCAGCGGCACCAGTGCCGCCAGCAAAATTTCAGTGAATTTACCAGAAAACACTTAAAGGTCACCGCATGTTCAGCTTTTCTTTTGGTACAGAACCGTTCGAAGCCCAGCTTCAGACGCTCGGCATCGAAGCCGCCTACAATAGCAACCTCGACCATGCGACAGCCTATGCAGAAGCATTGGCAGAGAACGGCCTATTACCCTGTGTTTGCCAGCCCGCAGACGGCGATGATACGGCCCAAATTACTGCACTGGCAGAGAAAATAAGAACTGGTTTCAAGCATCTGATCGTGTTGGGCACCGGGGGCTCTAGCTTGGGCGCACAAGCGGCACTTGGGATCGCGCGTTTCGGTGGGAATGGCGGCATCCAAATCCACACACCAGATAGCCTGGACCCTTTTGAGATGGACCTTATGTTCCGTTCCCTCAACCCGCATGAATGCCATATATTGGCGATTTCAAAGTCAGGGACAACAGGCGAAACACTGGCGCAGCTATTGGCTTGCCGAGCTTGGGTAGAAGCCTCGGGCACCAGCAAAGCTATGGCTGATCACTTTTCTTTCATCACCGAACCTGGCCCGCGCGCGCTGCGGACCTACGGCGAAAAGCTTGGTAGCGTGATACTTGATCACCCTACGGACGTTGGTGGACGCTTCAGTGTACTAACCACAGTTGGCATGTTGCCTGTTGCAGTCGCGGGCCTTTCAGTAGACGCCTTTCGCCAAGGAGCAAAAGCCGTCACGGAAGATTTTCGCAATAGCCCACAAGCCGCAGCTGCCACGGTGGGTGCTGCACTGATGCATACATTGGCGGAACATAAAGGCGTTACGCAAACGCTGATTATGCCCTACGCAGAAAGCCTGCGTGCCTTCACTCGCTGGCATGGTCAATTGTGGGCCGAAAGCCTTGGCAAAGACGGGCTGGGCACCACCCCGGTTCGCGCCGTTGGGCCTGTGGACCAACATAGCCAATTGC
>Ga0316204_10008499_pt1 | contig 14218 bp, 11 predicted proteins | sample 6monrhotite_MG_2_FD_205661 | JGI IMG/M metagenome (GOLD analysis project Ga0316204, IMG submission 205661) | Microbial mat bacterial communities from mineral coupon in-situ incubated in ocean water Damariscotta River, Maine, United States -... | ecosystem: Environmental > Aquatic > Marine >...
AACATTTCCAAGAAATTATTCAGTGAATTTCCGGTGATGATATTGAACTTCATGTTACCGGGCGCAGCCGGGGCTGCCGCAAGTGGCTATTATGCTGTTGCCCGCAAAGTTGCCAGCGCCCTGCAAGTGGTGCGGCTTACTTTTGAATATGTAATGGCGCCGCTAGCTGCCGAACGAGATGGCCACGGTGACCACACTTCTCTTCAAGATATGTTCGCCTTTGCCACCCGCATTAGTTTGTGTATTGCCCTGCCCTTTGGTGCTGCGCTTATTTTGGCACGCCATGATATTCTTGCTTCTATGCAGCCTGAATTCCAAGCCGCCGCCGCTGCAATTGCAATTCTCTGCGCTGGGCGGGTTCTTGAGGCGGCAACCGGGCCTGCCTCTGCAATTATTGAAATGCTGGGCCACCATTTGCTACCTGCTTTCAACGGGTTATTGGGCTTTACGGTTCTGTTGGGCATTGGGGTGATACTTATTCCACAGCCCGGTGCGCTAGGCGGTGTCACAGGGGCTGCAATTGCTGCAGCAACAGGCCTTAACGTAACTGCTCTGCTTTCCCTGATACAGGCAGGGCTACTGTATAAGCTTGTCCCTTATGACAGACACCTGATGCGCCCCTTCGGCACCGCACTGCTGCTTGCCGGCGCAATTGCTGCTTTTATCCCGGCCAGTAACCTTTGGTCCACGCCCATAGGGATCATCGCTGGAATCAGTGTGCTTTTGACATCGCTTGTAATCCTGATCCGTTACGGTCTGTCACAGGAAGACGCCAATGCCCTGGGGAGAATCGGCAAACTGCTTCGCCGCTAGATTGCCGCTAACCTGCGAAAAACATTGCAAATCACAGCAAGTAGGCTATCCACATACTCCAGTATCTACATCAGGGAGCAGCGTGGGTGAGCGAGTTAAAAATCAGTCTGGTTGAAGGCAAAGCGGATTTGAAAAAGTTCGTTAATGTCACCCGGGAAGTTTACAAAAACGATCCAAACTGGATCCAGCCGCTGATGCTTGAACGCCTGGATGTTCTGCAAGCTCATAAAAATCCCTATTTTGACCACGCAGACGTTGCCTTCTGGATAGCAGAACGTGATGGCAAGCTGGTGGGGCGTATCAGCGCGCAGATAGATGCGCTTGCACAGGAAAAATGGGGCCCAAACCTTGGTCATTTCGGCTTTTTTGAAGTCTGTGATCAGGAAACTGGTGCGGCTCTGCTGGAAACGGCAAAAGCCTGGCTCAAGGAACGCGGTATGGTGCGCATGCAAGGCCCGTGGTCATTAAACCCCGCTGAAGAGGTTGGTACGCTTGTTGAGGGCTTTGATACCCCTCCCTGCTTCATGATGCCCCATGGCCGCCCGGAATATGATGGCTGGCTGAAAGCAAGCGGCTTTGATAAAGCCAAAGACATGTACGCCTACCGTATTGACCTCGGTGTTCCAATGCCAGACCGCGCCATGCGCATCGTTGGCATGGCGGAAAAAAACACCAAAGTTACCATGCGTCCGGTGAATATGAAGGATTTCGACAATGAACTGGCGATCATTATGGATATCTATAATGAAGCCTGGGGCGAAAACTGGGGTTATGTGCCCTTCACTGAAAAAGAGATTAAACACGGCGCTCAAGCCTTGAAGCCCGTCGTAAAGCCCTACCGCACCTATATCTGCGAATATGACGGCGAACCGGTGGCCTTTATGCTCACAATCCCGGATGTGAATCACAAATTGCGGGATCTGGACGGACAGCTTGGCCCCATCAAGGCGCTAAAGCTTGCCTACCGCATGTTTAACGGCAAAGAAGACCGCTGCCGCGTGCCGCTGATGGGCGTTCGCAAGAAATTCCAGAAAAAACCACTGGGTGCCGCGATGGCCATGTGGATGATTGACGTTAGCCGCCAACATGTAGAGAAACGCGGCGCCTATTTCGGCGAACTAGGCTGGATTTTGGAAGACAACGACGGCATGAACAGCATCCTACTGGAAATTGGCTGTGAACTATACAAAACCTACCGGGTGTATGAGCGCGCAATTTAACCACTTGATCTCTGTCAAGGTAACGGCTTTTATTCAGGTCCATATTCTCTTTGCACACACAAAAGGAGGTCCCTATGTCTGAGTTTCTTCACAAATTGGCCGAAGGGCTGCGTTCACGCGAAAAAATGATGGAAGACCACGCTGCAACCAATGCTTTTGATCAGCCCGAAGGTGAGCGTTTCAAGCAGGAATATGATGCGCTAATGGCCGAAATCAAAGATTTCCAGGAACGCATTGAAAAAGCCAAGGTTGCCAAGAAAGATTTTGACGAACATTTCGAACGTGAAATAAACGAGAACAATCAAATGCTCTCGGTTAAAATCGATAGCTGGCAGAAGTCACTCAAAAACTAATTGTCTGCCCTGCCGTGCATCCGTTCCTGCGCGAGTTCAGCAAACTCGCAAAGGAGCGGCCTTGTATCGCGGGGGTCGATAATATCTTCCACCATAAACGCCTCTGCCGTACGGAAGGGACTACGAACCTTATCTAGCCGGGCGCGGATATCAGCCAAATGCGCCTCTGGGTCTTCAGCGGCCTCTAATTCGGCTTTATAGGCCACCTCAATACCGCCTTCAAGCGGCAGGCTACCCCAATCCCCCGAAGGCCACGCAAAACGGTATTGAAATTTGGTATGGTCGCTCATCGCCGCGCCAGCAACACCGTAGGCCTTGCGAACAATCACCGTTGCCCACGGCACTTTAGATGTATAAATGCCGTTCAGGGCCTCTACCCCGTAGCGGATGGTGGCGGCTTTTTCTGCCTCAAGGCCTATCATGAAACCGGGGTTGTCCACCAGATGCACCACCGGCAGCCCGAAAGTGTTCGCAAGCTTGATAAAGCGGTCAATTTTACGTGCGGTATCCGCTGACCAACTGCCCCCCATAAAGGATGGATCAGACGCCAACACCGCCACCGGCCACCCATCAAGCCGGGCGAACGCAGTGATGGCAGATTGCCCCCAGCGCCGCCCCATTTCAAAAACGCTGCCCAAATCAAACACGCTGTTTAGTATTTTCCGCATACTGTAAGCGGCCATGCGGTTTTCCGGTACGGCACTGCCCAGTGTTTCATCCCGGCGCTGAATATCATCACGCACTTGTATACGCTGCGCTTTTCTATCAACAGAATTAGGCAAGTAAGACAAAAACTTGCGCGCTACTTCAAAGGCTTCACTTTCACTGCTCACAACATCATCCACAGCCCCACTGCGGGCGTGGAGGTCTGCCCCGCCCAGGGTTTCCTTATCGTGAGTTTCACCAATTGCGGAGACCACCGCAGGCCCCGCCGTAAACATATGGCTGAGGCCTTTAACCATCACACTGTAATGGCTGGCAACCACGCGCGCAGCACCTAGCCCCGCGACCGAGCCAAGCGCTAAGGATACCACCGGCACCGTTTCCAGGTTTTTCACCACATGTTCCCAGCCCGGCAGATAGGGCACGTATGTTAGCCCCATATCTTCCAGCATTTTCACAGAACCACCACCGCCGGTGCCGTCAATCAGGCGAATAAGCGGGATTTTCCATTCATGCGCCATTTGTTCTGCCAGCATGGATTTGCGCCAAATGGCAGCATCTGCTGCACCGCCGCGCACGGTAAAATCATCCGCCGCCAGCACGGTGTGCCGTCCTGCTACTTTGGCTTTGCCAAACAGGAAGTTCGCAGGGGTAAAGTCGGTCAACTCACCATCAGTATCGTACGTGGCTTTGCCTGCTATTTTGCCAATCTCGCGGAATGTGCCCTTGTCAGCCATTGCTGCAATACGCTGGCGCACATCCATTTTGCCGCGCCCATGTTGGCGCGCAAGTTTATCCGCCCCGCCCATCTTCTCGGCCAGCGCTTCACGCTTCGTTTTTTCCTCTAATTCCCGTTCCCACGCCATACCGGACTTTCCTATTTGATCATAGCCTGTTACATTAATTAGGCCGACGAGCAGATAGTCAATTATGGTGAAAGCTATGGAGGATAACCAGCGATTTCGGGACAACGGTAAGAACGCTATCGCCTTTGGCGGTGAGTATTTGGTGCATTGCCCCAAATGCGATGGCCCTGCCCTCATCACTGACGGTAAGCTTCGGTGTGGAAATTGTAGCCTAGCTCTCGACAGGCCGGATTCCGACGGCGTTAGGCGAAGACAGAGTGGTCATTATTTTGAAGGCATATCCACCAAAGACTGGTTTGCGAGTGTGGCACCCCGCACCATGGAAGGTGGCAGAATTGTAAGGTCGATATGCCGGAAATGCGGCAACCTCATAGAAGATTTGAAGCTCACGCCCCGCCCAAACACACCTGCACTACCGCAGTCAGTTCAGGCAATTTGCGCCCGGTGTAACACCGGCAATGAATTCGATCTCTCATGGCATCCGTTTTTACCTGCTGACCAGCCACGGGATCCGCTGTTTGGCTGCAAGCTCCTGCTGCAAAAAAACCTGAAGCAGGGCACGCTCTATGCCTACAACAAAGCCCACGCGCAGGAATATCTGGCCTACATAGAAGCCAAGCAGCGTGAACGCCAACCAATCAGCACCGGTACACGATCCTTCTTCACCAACCTGCCCAGCTGGATAAAGTCAGCGAAAAACCGTGATACGATTGCCAAAGCCCTGAAGCAAATGATTTCGACGGTGGAGAATATCTCTTAACCTGATTGCATCAGGCGCACGCCCTCGTCGCGCTCGAACAGGTACAACAGGTGCCTCAAGGCATCCGCGCGCTTACCCGTCAGTTCCGGGTCTTTGTTTATAATCAACCGCGCATCATCGCGGGCAAGCTCAATCAGGTCAGCGTGCTCGGTGTAATCAACCATTTTGAGCTCTGGCAGACCGCTTTGGCGGGTGCCCAAAATTTCACCGCTACCGCGCAGCCGCAGGTCTTCTTCTGCAATCAGGAACCCGTCTTCGGTTTCGCGCATAATCTTCAGCCGGTCACGTGCCACAGTGCCTATTTCAGCGGCGCGCAGCAGTATACAGCTGGACTGTGCCGCCCCGCGCCCTACCCGTCCGCGCAACTGGTGTAGCTGTGACAGGCCAAAGCGTTCCGCATGCTCAATCACCATAATGGTGGCCTCAGGCACATCAACGCCAACTTCAATCACAGTCGTAGAAACCAGCACGGTAATCTCGCCTGCCTGAAAACGTGCCATTACCGCGTCTTTCTCCGGCGCTTTCATCTTGCCATGTACCAGCCCTAATTTGTCACCAAACATATATTTTAGCGATGCAAAGCGTTCCTCCGCCGCCGCTATATCCAAAAGCTCGCTTTCTTCCACTAGAGGGCAAACCCAGTAAGCCCTTGCTCCAGCCGCCACCGCGCGCTTCACCCCGTTTGCTACATCAGTGAGCCTATCCAGCGATACCACTCGCGTATCAACAGGTTTGCGCCCCGGCGGTTTCTCGCGGATCAATGACATATCCATGTCACCGTATGTGGTAAGCGTTAGCGTGCGCGGAATGGGCGTGGCTGTCATACCTAGCACATCAATGCCGTGGGTCGCCTTGGCCGCAAGCGCAAGCCTTTGTTTCACACCAAACCTGTGTTGTTCGTCAATCACAGCAAAGCCAAGGTCGTGAAAGACAACATCATCCTGAATAAGGGCATGCGTGCCCATCAAAATATCTATTTCGCCCGCAGCCAGCTTAGCCAAAAGTGCGGCGCGTGCTTTGCCTTTGTTTCGGCCAGTCAAAAGTGCCACTTTCATGCCTGCGCCGTCAGCCAGAGGCTGAATGGTTGCAAAATGCTGCCGTGCGAGAATTTCCGTCGGGGCCAAAATCGCGGTCTGTACACCTGCTTCAACCGCAGCAGCAGCAGCCAAAACCGCCACCACTGTTTTACCACTACCCACATCCCCCTGCATCAAACGCAGCATGGCACGTTCATTCTCCAAATCAGCGGTTATCTCTGCCAGCGCCTTTTCCTGATCACCGGTAAGGTCATAGGGCAGCAAGGATAGTATTGTCGCCCGCAAATGCCCCGCACCGGCAAGCGCCCGGCCCCGTTTTCTGCGCGTTCGTTCCCGTACAATTGCCAGCGCCAACTGGGTTGCCAGCAATTCATCACACGCCAGCCGCCGCCGCGACAGGCTGGATGGCTCAAGGTCTGCGCTGTTTTCGGGGCTATGTTGAGTTTTTATTGCACTCAGAAAGTCAGGCCATTTTTCACGCTTCATCAGGGCCGCGTCGTGCCATTCCGGCAGTGCGGGTACGCTTTCCAGCGCGGCGTGTATGGCTTTGCGTATCATTTTGCCGGAAAGCCCGGCTGTTAGCGGATATATGGTTTCCAGATCAGGCATTTCCTCCGGGTGTGCGGGGTCTACCATATAATCCGGGTGCGTGATTTGAGCATTATCCTGATAGTGCTCAAGCTTGCCGCTGATAATACGTTTTTCGCCTTCAGGCAGCTGTTTTTTTAGCCAATCCGCCCGCGCATGGAAAAACACCAGCGTAAGCTCGGCGCTGTCATCGCTGCATAACACCCGGTATGGCATACGTTTATTCTGCGCGGGTTGATGCTCATCCACGGTTACCTCCAGCGTAACAATCGCACCCGGCGTTGCGGCCGCTATCGTTGGTCTGTAACGCCTGTCTATAAGTCCCACGGGCAGATGAAACAGCAAATCACGCCAACGCCCACCTGCAAGCCGTTCCACAGCAACCTTGGTACGCTTGCCAATGCCCGGCAGACGTTCAATGTCGGTAAAATACTGATTAAGCAGTTCAGGGCGCATAAGCACTATATCCCTTGGTGTTTCCCTATGTCTGCTGACATTGTTTGGCAAAAATGGCAAAGTTTCACTTTAATGAAAACGGACCATAGCTTATGGTGGCGCGCTCGCCAATGGGCCTCTTTAATTGCTGTTTCCGGATGCACTCGCATGACTGATAAAACCCTAGATCTCACCTATGACCCACACAAAGCAATAGACCTTGAAAACCGCCAGCGGCGCTTGCTGTTCCGGTCATGGCACCGGGGCATTAAAGAACTGGACCTGATTTTTGGTAATTTCGTAGAAGCCAACGGCAATAGCTTTGACGAAGCCGACTGCGAATGGTTTGAACGCCTATATGAAGAGCAGGACCATGCAATACTTGCATGGATAACCAGCGGCGAAGACGTACCAGAAGCATTCCAATGCCCAATGATGGACCGATTACAGAAGCTGGACTTCATGGTTCTGAAAGCGAAATAGGTAGATTTTCTAAATGAACCTTACCGAATTTGTAAATGAAGACCAGCAATTGGTGGCAGGTGGAGTACCGTCTGGCTTTGATGCCATGTTACTTGCAAATGCCACAGAGCGTGCCTTTGCTGATGGCAAGCGACCCGTGCTGCATATCACCAGTGATGATGGGCGGCTGGCTGCGCTTGCAAGTGCAGTAAAGTTCTTTGCTCCATCGCTGGAAGTTATCAGCTTGCCCGCGTGGGATTGCCAACCCTATGACCGCGTTAGCCCGCAGGCTGACATTGTTGCGCGCCGTATGACGGCACTGTCGGCGCTCACCCATAAAAGACTTTCAACCCCGCGCCTTGTGCTTACCACCGTAAATGCCGCCTTGCAGCGTGTTGCGCCAATTGCTGCCATTAAAAACGCCACATTCCACGCTGTACCTGGTGACAGTGTTGATATGGCCTCGCTCACTAATTTTCTGGCATCAAACGGCTACACACGTTCAGGCCAGGTAATGGAACCAGGCGAATTTGCCGTACGCGGCGGGCTGATTGATATTTTTCCGCCCGGTCACAAAGAACCTCTGCGGCTGGATTTCTTTGGCGATGAACTTGATACTATTAGGCGCTTTGACCCGCTTGACCAACGCACCACTGGTACCAGTAAACTGCTGCACCTTAAGCCCGCCAGCGAGTTTTCGCTATCGGAAGAGGCTATTACCCGGTTCAGGCGCAATTATGTTGCTTCCTTTGGACCGGCAAAATCAAACGACCTGCTGTATGAAGCCATCAGCGAGGGCCGCAAGCATCAAGGCACAGAACACTGGTTGCCATTTTTTCATGACCATATGGCAACGCTATTCGATTATCTTGATAAACCGGTGCTGTCGCTGGACCATCAGGCAATTGAGGCCGCCGACGAGCGCCTCGATGCCATCAGCGATTATTATGCTGCCCGCAAAGAAGCGCTTGAGATTGCCAAAAGCAATCGGGACATTAGCACACCGCCTTACAAACCCGTACCCGCCAGCAGCCTGTATCTTACCAAGGCCGAGTGGACCACACTGCTTGAAGTGCTGAATGCACGCCGTCTTTCGCCGTTTGAAGAACCACCTACGCTGGGCGTAGTCAGCTTTGGGGCCAAACAGGGGCGCAACTTTGGGCCAGAACGTAATAATAAAGAAATTAACGTGTACGACGCGGTGCGTGATCATGTAACTGCGCTGCGCGGTGATGGCAAGCGTGTGGTCTTTGCCAGCTATTCAGAGGGTGCCGCCGACCGTATGAAGGGCGTTCTGGAAGACCATGACCTTACACCGGTTGGGCTTTCTGAAAATTGGGCTGATATCCGCACTGCAAACAAAAACATAATTACAGTAACGGTATTACCGCTGGAAAGCGGCTTTGAAACCGATGATCTGGTGATCATATCCGAACAAGATGTGCTGGGTGACCGGCTGGTGCGCAAATCACGCCGCAGTAAAAAGGCTGATAATTTTCTGAAAGAAGCCTCATCGCTTGGACCGGGTGATCTGGTTGTGCATAGCAGCCACGGCATTGGCCGTTTTGAGGGGCTTGAAACTGTTACTGTTACCGGCGCCCCGCATGATTGCTTGCTTATTACCTATTACGGCGGCGATAAATTATTTGTACCGGTTGAAAACATTGAAGTTCTGTCGCGTTTTGGCAGTGAAGACGCCAGTGCCCAGCTAGACAAACTGGGCGGCGTTGCATGGCAAGCACGCAAAGCACGTTTGAAAGAACGCATCCGTGTGATGGCTGACGGGCTTATCAAACTGGCGGCACAGCGGGAAATGCGGGAAGGTCAGCGCATTACCCGCCCGGAAGGCCTTTACGACGAATTTTGCGCACGCTTTCCCTACACCGAAACCGATGACCAACTTCGTTCCATTGGCGACGTAGCGGGCGACCTGGCTTCTGGGCGTCCGATGGACCGGTTAATCTGCGGCGATGTAGGGTTTGGGAAAACCGAAGTGGCCCTAAGGGCTGCATTCCTTGCGGTGATGGCGGGGCATCAGGTAGCCATTGTTGCTCCAACAACACTCTTAACCCGTCAACATTTCCTTAATTTCACCGAGCGGTTTGCGGGCTTGCCTGTGCGTATCGGCCAATTGTCTCGGCTGGTTTCCTCGAAAAACACCAAAGCCAACAAAGAAGAAATGCGCAAAGGCACGCTGGATATTGTGATCGGCACGCACGCTTTGCTGGCAAAAGGCATTGAGTTTAAATCGCTCGGACTTTTGATAATTGATGAAGAACAACACTTCGGCGTTGCACACAAAGAAAAACTGAAATCACTGAAATCAAACGTCCATGTGCTGACGCTAACCGCCACCCCTATTCCGCGTACGCTGCAAATGGCCATGTCAGGCATTCGTGACCTGTCGCTTATTGCCACGCCGCCGGTTGACCGGCTCGCCGTGCGCACGTTTGTGTTGCCGTTTGATCAGGTGGTCGTGCGCGAAGCACTGCTGCGTGAACATTATAGAGGCGGCCAGAGCTTTTATGTTTGCCCCCGCGTAGCCGACCTGGAAGAAACTGCACAGTTTTTACGTGATTACGTGCCGGAAGTGAAGTTTATCGTCGCCCACGGGCAGATGACACCTTCTACCATAGAAGATGTGATGACCGCCTTCTATGAAGGTCGGTATGATGTGCTGCTGTCCACCACTATTATCGAATCTGGCATTGATATACCTACAGCCAACACCATGATTATTCACCGCGCTGATATGTTTGGGCTGGCACAGCTTTACCAATTGAGAGGGCGTGTTGGACGTTCCAAAACCCGGGCTTATGCTTACCTTACCACTCAGCCTAACAAACGGCTGAATGAAAAGGCTGAAAAGCGTCTTCAGGTATTGTCCACGCTGGATACACTCGGCGCGGGTTTCTCCATCGCCAGTCATGATATGGATATCAGGGGCGCAGGGAACCTGCTCGGCGACGAACAGTCAGGAAATATTAAGGAAGTCGGCGTTGAGCTATACCAGAAAATGCTGGAAGAAGCCGTAGCCGAAGCGCGCGCTGGCGGCTCGGACGATGAGTTCGTTGAGGGCGACTGGTCACCAACTATAAATCTGGGGGCCACAGTGATGATCCCGGAAAGCTACGTGCCTGATCTAACGCAGCGCATGTCTCTCTATCGCCGCCTTGCTGACCTGGAGACCCGTGAAGATATTGACGCATACTGCGCCGAGCTGATTGACCGCTTCGGTAAATTGCCATCCGAAGTAAAGCAACTGGCTGCAATTATGATTATCAAGGGCAATTCCAAACGCGCAGGTATTGAAAAGCTTGAAGCTGGGCCAAAAGGCTTTGTTATAAGCTTCAAAGATAGCAAGTTTGCAAACCCTGCCGGGCTGATTGAATTTATCTCCGCCAGTGGAAAAACTGCCAAGGTTAGACCTGATCACAAGCTGGTATTTTTTGCGCGCACAGATGCGACAAATGCCCGTCTCAAGACAGCAGCCTCGCTCACGCGGAAATTGGCTGCAATTGCAATGGCCTAGCAGGAATACTGTCACAAATCGCTGCACTCAAATGTCGCACTTTTGTCGTAAACTCCGGTTTTGATTGTAATTCGGTATAACAGCACCAATATGGCTGGCAGGGGTTGCAGGAGACTAAAGTGAAAATGAAAATATCAACGGACGCTTTAAGCGGCCTTTTACTGATTGCCGCAACAATTGTTGCGCTTATTCTTTCAAATTCAGGCGCAGCCCCGCTGTATGATGCATTACTGGGTGTCAAAGCCGCTATCTCCGTAGGCGAGCACGGTTTTTCCAAGCCAATTTTGCTTTGGATCAACGAAGGTTTGATGGCCGTATTTTTCATGCTGGTTGGCCTTGAGATCAAGCGCGAGATGGTTTACGGCGAACTGTCCGATCCAAAAAATCTGGCACTTCCTGGGTTTGCAGCCCTTGGTGGCATGGTAATTCCGGCTGCATTTTTTTGGTTTACTTCCAGCGCAAACCCAGCCGCCATGGCAGGTTGGGCCATTCCAACCGCAACTGACATTGCTTTTGCAATTGGTATTTTGGCACTTTTATCAAAGCGAGTACCTGCCGAGCTGAAGTTATTTTTGCTCACTCTTGCTATTCTCGATGATCTAGGTGCTGTGATAATAATCGCAGCCTTCTATACACAAGACTTGTCCACAATTGCGCTCAGCTTTGGCTTACTTGGGTGTTTTATCCTTTTTGTCATGAACCGGCTCGATGTTCGCAGCACTTCTGCCTATATTTTTGTAGGGCTTATTGTGTGGGGCTTTGTTGTTAAATCCGGGGTTCACGCTACACTTGCCGGCGTTGCTGTTGGCCTTGCCGTGCCCGCCAGAAAAAGCCGCGACGGCCACTCACCACTTGAGGATCTGGAACACAGCCTCCATGCCCCGGTTTCCTTGATGATATTGCCCCTCTTTGCGCTTGCAAATGCAGGGGTTTCTCTCGCTGGGGTTTCATTTTCCAACCTGGCTGACCCCATAAGTTTGGGCGTGCTCACCGGCTTGGCGATTGGGAAACCTGTAGGAGTGCTGTTGGGCGCGTTTATAGCAGTTTACGTTTTGAAGGCGAAACTCCCCAAAACCATCAACTTCCGGCACATTTGGGGCGCAGGCCACCTTGCAGGCATTGGTTTCACTATGAGCCTTTTTATCGGCAGTCTGGCCTTCACAGACCCCGTTATGAATGCGGAAGTCAGGATTGGCGTTTTGGCAGCCAGCTTGATTTCAGCCGTGTTGGGATGGGTAATATTATCACATGGACATAAAAATAAGCTCGGTAAAGAATAACAAGTAAGCCTATAATTTTCGGTAAAATTAGAAAGCTGAACGTATATTCATCTGAGCGCCGTATTCGGCCTTAATGTTTCACTTTTCTGCCGCAAGCTGCCCATTTAGCTGCCTTAGTCGGCCTTCATATTCCAAATCACCGACGCAGCAAACTTGCATGCTGTCGGTTAGAACAAGATGGAATTTGGAGGACAACAATGACACTCAAAAAAATTATAATTACGACAGCAGCACTCATCGCCAGCGCTTCAGCAGCAACACTTGCAGCCGACGATGATAAGAAGTTTGATGGTGCCTATGTAGGTGTTGAGGCTGGCATCGACTGGACCAAGCTGGCCGCTGACGCAGGCAGAGACAAGAGCTTCTATTACGGCGGCGTTCTTGGTTTCCGCCGCCAAATGGATAGTGGTTTTGTTTTCGGTATTGAAGGTACCTTTGGCGACACCGGTTACCAAAACAATGGCACCAATGCAGATTATGAATGGACCACAGGCCTTACCCTTGGCAGCGCATTTGGTTCTGACGGTGCCAATTTGATTTATGGTAAAGCCGCTTTCGTCCAAACCCGGTTCACTGACATTGGAGACAGTGGCAACGAAACCAGTTTTAATGAAAATGGCTGGCGCTTTGGCGGCGGATATGAGCGTTCATTAAGTGACAGCACAAGCTTCAGGCTTGGAGCAGACTATACCACGTACGGTAACGACAAAAATGGCTGGGCCACCAAGGCTGGCTTACTTGTTAAATTCTAACTGGTCCCTCGTCCCCCGGCCTTTTGCTGCCCGCAAAAATGTCTTCTCTTCCCAAGAAGGCTGGTCGGGGGGAACCTGCCGGTTAGCACAAGCTAACCACTTCTACAGGCCTTTTCCCTTGGCCTGATGTTCTGAGTACCCCTCTATTTTGGGGTGGTTTTTCGAAGCCACCCCAATTTTTGCCGCAATATCAGGTTTCAGCCTGAATTTTATCTATTACATCTGCAAGAACTTCTGCACCCTGCGCCCCCGAAACACCCAACTTTCCATTAAATATAAACATGGGCACACCTTGAACGCCCATTTGAGATGCCTGCGTTATTTCACCACGAATTAAGTTTTTGTCTTTGTCACTTGCCAAAAGATCACGCACCAAACCACCATCCATAGTCGCCTTTTCGGCTACATCAACCAGCAGATCGAAATCTCCCAGAAAAGCGCAGTCCTCAAAATAACGCCGCATCAAATCTTCGGCTACCTCAGTTTGCACGTCTGGCGCAAGCGCCCACCGGATTAAGCGATGCGCATCAAGCGTATTAGAAATGGTGCAATCGCTTTCCATGTCAAAGGCAATACCTAGGTCTTGCCCGATAGAAAGAAGCCTTTGCCGTGCCATCTGAACCTGCGGGCCGTCTCCAAACTTCTTTTTATAATAGGAAGCGCGGTCTACACCCTCGCTCGGCGTATCCGGTGCCAACTGATACGGTCTCCAACGCAGTGTTGAAACCACACCGGGACGCATTTCAAGCGCCTTATCCAGCTGTTTTTTCCCAATATAACACCAGGGGCATACTACATCGATCACCACATCCAGCTGCATATCTAATCCATTTCTTGCGTCATATACTGCGGGGCATACCCGAATTTTGGAGAACCGATAACTTATCTATAAAATTATATATAATTTTTTACCCACAATTTACGAGAAAAGGATATAGTCTCACCAACAATTGAGGGCAAAAACAACAGTGATCAAAGCATTAAACATCGCAACGCAAGGACTTTTGCAGGCAGAAAAGCGGGCCACTGATGTAGCAAAAGATATCTTGAAAGCAACCAGCGAAAGCCCTTCCTTCCAGCTTGATCTGGAAAAATCAGACGAAAACAGCACGGCAACGTCCTCACCGAACTCAGGTGGTGCCCCACCAGTTAACACAAGTTTCGGGAACCTGATTCAGCAGTTTGCTGATTTACGCGCTGAAGAAAATGCTTTTAAAGCCAGCGCCACAACATTCAAGAAGATTGATGAAACACTCGGAACACTTCTTGATGACAAAGGCTAATTCGTTTAATTTTACTCTAAATTATGCTGGACTGAACACCCAATATCAAATTTGATAAATCTCCCCCTTGACGCCGAGCCTCCTAACGCCAACATTGAGCATCATGCCTGATAGCAGCACCCAAATTAATGGCCCGGATGCCACCAACAACTTGTTTGACCAGTTTGGCCGCAA
>Ga0316204_10008500_pt1 | contig 14217 bp, 15 predicted proteins | sample 6monrhotite_MG_2_FD_205661 | JGI IMG/M metagenome (GOLD analysis project Ga0316204, IMG submission 205661) | Microbial mat bacterial communities from mineral coupon in-situ incubated in ocean water Damariscotta River, Maine, United States -... | ecosystem: Environmental > Aquatic > Marine >...
CGGTTCAGCGTGATCGTCGCGACGGGTCCGTCGATATCGAGCAGGATGGTTTCAAAATTCATGGTGTTCCGTTCGCTGTCTGCGGGCGCATGGCATGTATGCAACCGCGTGATTGTCGCTCGGTTGTGCCGGTGCTAGTGTTTTTGTGTAGCCCGTCGGGCACGGTTGGAAAAGACTGGGGATTTTATGAAAAACTGGAAACTGATGGCCGGTGTGGCCGCTTTTGGCCTGCTGGCAACAGCGTGTGCCACCCCGACTGTCGTTGAAACGCGGCAGGCGAGTGATCGGAATTTGAATTGTGAGCAATTGCTTGCTGCGATTGAAGAGACCAATGAGTACGAACAGGCGGCGCGCGATGACCGTCGTGTCAACGGCACCAATGTGGCCGCGGCCGTGTTTTTCTGGCCAGCGCTTGTTGGCACATACATGAATACCGAAGATGCCATTGAAGCGGCTGAAGATCGCCGTGAATATCTCAATGACCTCTATGAAGAGCGCAATTGCAACTAGGCAATTCGCATTTCTGACTAATTGGGGCGGAGGGGCAACCTTCCGCCCTAGTCGTCTGTGCCGTCGCCAAACAGTTCGCCGCGCTCTGTAATGTAGACGATGGCAAAGGCCGCCAACCCGGTAAAGGCTTGCCCGGCAATCAGCGGCAGGGTGGAATCATTGTAAAGCTGGCCGATCACCGCGCCGATAATGGCGCCGATCACGCCCGTGCCAAAGCCATAGGCCGCCGATGCGGTGCCAGCGATATGACCCACCGGCTCCATCGCCAGCGCGTTGAAATTGGCAGCAATCAGCCCCATCAGCATCATCGCCAGCGTCAATAGACCCATGAAAATCAGCAGGTTTTCCGTTGCAAACACGATGACCGCGACATGCAATATGCTGATCACGCTGAACCCGATCAGTGCGCCTTGCGACAGACGTCTTTGACCCAGCCGCATCACCAGCCGCGAATTGATGAAATTGGTGATCGCCATACAGGCGGCCATACCGGCAAAGGCCAGCGTCCAGACCGAGCCCAGCCCGAAATGCTCGGCCATGATCTGTTCGGATGAATTGAGCAGGCCATAAAGCCCGCCAAAGAAAAACGCGCCGGCCAGCATATAGCCGACCATGGCGCGATGTTTCAGGCTTTCACGATAGCCGCGGATGGAATCGCGAAAATCCAACTTGCGCCGATATTCCGGGCGCAGGGTCTCCGGCAGGCGAATGCTCAGCCAGATCGCCAGCCCGGAGGCGGTGACGAGCAGAACCACAAAGATCCATCGCCATGGCGCAACGATCAGAACCGCCTGACCGAGGCTGGGCGCAACAACAGGCACGGCCATGAACACCATCATTGCCATGGAGACGATCTGCGCCATGCGGCGTCCGGAGGTCAGATCGCGGGCAATGGCGGTGCCAATCACGCGCGCGCCGGCAATGCTCATGCCCTGCAGCAGGCGGCCGAACAGCAAAACCTCGAAATCCCAGGCGATGAGGCAGAACACTGTCGCCAGAATATAAAGCGCGAGCGAACCCAGCAGGACCGGCTTGCGTCCCCAGGAATCCGCGAGCGGTCCATAAACCAGTTGCGCCAGGCCAAAACCGACCAGAAAGGCGGTAATGACAAGCTGGCGATCATTCTCGTTCTGGAGGCCCAGATCAGTGCCGATGGCGGGCAGGGCCGGGAGCATCATATCGATGGAAAGCGCAACGATGCCTGTCGAAAAAACCAGCAGCGTCACCAGCTGCCAGAAGCTCATAAGTTCGCGTTCACCCGCAAATTCTGATTTTTGCATCTATCCCTCGCCCTGCAACCTAGGTGCGGGATTCATCCCGCATTGGCAAGAAGGCGGCGCACTTGAGGTCGAGAAGACTGTGAGCGCCCGTTTGCCTAGGCGTCGAGCAGGGCGTGAATCTTCTGGACCGTGTTCAGGTTTCGGGCGGTGGCCGTCACCCCGAGAAGGCGTTCGACGCGTGTCGCGATTTTCGACTGGCCGATGCCGTTCGAGGCGCGCAGGAAAAACAGGCGATCGCGCAATTCAAACGCTTCACCGGGTTGCAGGATGCGATCCATCGCATCGAGATCCGGCCGCGCGGGTATTTTCTCAAGGAAGAAAATGTGGGTGTTCTTCGGGTCAAACTTGCGCCCGGCAAACGGATTGAGCGAGAGCGCGGTTGCAAAGTCTGTCGCGGCAAGAACCATGACATTCGGCCGGAACCCGAATTCGTCCTCAATGGCAGAGGCAATTGCGGCTTCAATGTCTGCGGGTTCGAGATCTTCAGCTTCGAGAATGCAGTTTCCGCTCTGGATATAGGTGCGGACATTCTTGAATCCGTGGCGACCAAGTAATTCCCGCAGATCTTTCATCGGCAAGACATTTTTGCCGCCGACATTGATGCCGCGGATGAGGGCGCCCCATTTTTTCATCGCTGACCCTTATGCCAAAAGCGGCAGGGATCATAGTCCGGATTGTCGTTCGCCTGTCTTTCGTTGAACGTCTAAGCTTAATCTCTGGTCAGGCTCAAACATTGAATTTGAAGTGCAGGACATCGCCGTCCTTGACGAGATAGTCCTTGCCTTCTTGGCGCAGCTTGCCGGCTTCGCGCGCGCCCGCCTCGCCATTATTCGCGATATAGTCCTCATAGGCGATGGTTTCCGCCTTGATGAAGCCTTTTTCAAAATCACCGTGGATGACGCCGGCGCAGCGCGGAGCGGTCCAGCCATGTTTGAACGTCCAGGCGCGCGCTTCTTTCGGACCAACGGTGAAATAGGTCTGTAGTTCAAGCAGATTATATCCCGCATGGATCAGTCGATCGAGCCCGGCCTCTTCCAGACCGATCGCGTCGAGATATTCCTGCCGCTCGTCCGCATCCAGCAGCGCCAGCTCGCTTTCAATCTTTGCGGAAATCACCACTGCATCGGAGCCCTGCGCCTTGGCATAGTCGACGACGCGTTTTGAGTGTGCATTGCCGTCACCCGCACTGTCTTCATCGACATTGGCGATATAAAGCACCGGCTTGGAGGTCAGAAGCTGAAGCATACGCCAGGCCTTTCGCTGATCAGCCGGCACATCGGCATGGCGCGCCGGGCGACCTTCGGTCAGCTCCGCCAGGGCCAGATCAATCAGGACCAATGCTTCCTTGGCTTCCTTGTCGCCGGTCTTGGCGCGTTTTTCGAGGCCAGCGCGACGTTTTTCCAGGCTTTCCATATCGGCGAGCATCAGCTCGGTCTCGACTGTTTCCAGATCGGCGATGGGATCCACCTTGTCCTCGACATGGGTGACATCATCATCTTCAAACGCGCGCAATACATAGGCGATGGCGTCGGTCTCGCGAATATTGGCGAGGAATTGATTGCCCAGCCCTTCGCCCTTGGAGGCACCACGCACCAGTCCGGCAATATCGACGAAATTCATCCGCGTTGGAATGATCTCTTTCGACCCGGCGATTTTCGCCAGCACATCCAGGCGCGGCTCAGGCATGGCGACATCGCCGACATTGGGCTCGATCGTGCAGAACGGATAATTGGCAGCCTGCGCGGCCGCGGTCTGCGTCAGCGCATTGAACAGGGTCGATTTACCGACATTCGGCAAGCCGACAATTCCGCATTTGAAACCCATTACGTCTCTTTCTTGTCATCACTGCCCGGCGCTGGCGCCAGATGCGTTACTTTGGTCTGGAAAGCGTCGAATTCACCGCTGGCCAGAAGCGGAATGGAGCGCGCAATCGCAGCCATCAAATCACTCGCCCAGCCCTGATCGGCCTTTGGAATATCCGAGAGCACATATCCGGTTACCCGGTTCTTGTCTCCTGGATGGCCGATGCCAATGCGTCCGCGCCGGAAATCACCGTCAATATGCGCCTTGATCGAGCGCAGCCCGTTATTGCCGGCATGACCGCCGCCTGTCTTCAACCGGAATTTTCCCGGCGCGAGGTCCAGTTCGTCATGGAAGACAACAATCTGGTCGGCGGAAATATTGTAATAGCGCGCGGCTTCGCCGACGGCGCGTCCGCTTTCATTGTAATAGGTGCCGGGCTTGAGCAGCAGGACTTTTTGCGCACCGGCGGGCGTTTCGATACTGCCATTGCAGACGGCGCCGGAAAATCGCGCCTTCCATGGGCCCAGCCGCCAATAATCGGCAATCTCATCAAGTGTGAGAAAGCCGATATTGTGGCGATTGTGTCGATATTTCGAGTCCGGATTTCCGAGACCGACGATCAGCAACATGATGAGCCCCCGGGTGGCGGGGAGGCAAAGCCCCTAGTCTTTGGAGCCTTCGCCCTCTGCTTCGCCGTCTTCACCAGCGGCCTCGGCACCCTCTTCGCCGTCTTCGCCTTCGACGTCGTCTTCTTCTTCCTCAGGCTCGATCTCGACGCGGGCACCCATCAGCGTTGCGATGGTGAAGTCACGGTCGATGGTCGGCGTGATGCCGTCTGGCAGGGTCACTTCGGAAATGTGAACCGAATCGCCGATTTCCAGTCCGGAAATGTCGATTTCGATATGCTCCGGAATGGAACCGGCCGGGCAGGAGAGCTCAACTGTGTGACGCACCACGTTCAGTGCACCGCCGCGTTTCAGACCCGGAGAATTCTCTTCACCGAGGAAGACCACGGGAACTTCAACATCAATGATCGAGTCGGCGTCAACGCGGAACAGATCGATGTGCAAAGGCACGTCCGTAACCGGATGGAACTGGACGTCTTTCGGGATGACCGACTGTTTTTTGCCGTCATGTTCCAGCGTCACCATGTTGGACAGGAAACGGCCGGTATTGATCGCCTTGCGCAGAACATTGTCGCGCACTGAGATGGCAACAGGGCCGCCCTTGCCGCCATAGAGCGTGCCGGGAACTTTGCCGTCACGGCGTGCAGCGCGGGCCGAGCCGGAGCCGGTCTTTTCGCGAACGTCGACGGGGAGAACGATGTCACTCATCGGTCTTATCCTTAAAAACAAGAAAGGCCGCACCAGACGCGGCCTATCGGGGCCGAGCCCCAAGCCAGTTGAATTCGAGCCGCGGGCTATAGCCGATCACTTGACCGCGCGCAACCGTCCACAAGCGGGATTCACACCCCGAAATGCGGCTAGTCGAAGAGTTTTGAAACCGATTCCTCATTTGCGATCCGGCGGATCGCTTCACCGAGCAGGGGTGCAATGGAAATCTGGCGAATATTCTTGGCTTTCGGCGGCCCGCCTTCCGCAGCAATCGAATCGGTCATCACCAGCTCGGAAAGCTCGGAATTTGCAATGCGTTCAACGGCCTTCCCGGACAATACGCCGTGCGTCACATAGGCGGCAACACTGGTTGCGCCCTGTTCTTTCAGTTTCGCAGCGGCATTGCACAGCGTGCCGCCGGAATCGCAGATATCATCGAAAATGATGCAATCACGACCTTCAACCTCGCCGATAATATTCATCACCTCCGACTGGCCCGGCTTGGGCCGGCGCTTGTCGACGATGGCAATATCCGCGCCCAGACGGCTCGCTAGAGCCCGCGCACGGACCACGCCGCCCACATCCGGCGATACAATCATCAATTCCTTGGTGTCGTAATTACGTAGCAAATCGTCTTCAAAGACCGGCGTCACAAACAGATTGTCGGTCGGAATATCAAAGAAGCCCTGTATCTGACCGGCGTGCAGGTCCAGCGTCAGAACGCGGTCGGCCCCGGCTTCGGAAATCAGATTGGCGACCAGCTTGGCGGTGATCGGCGTCCGACCCCCGGTTTTGCGGTCCTGCCGGGCATAGCCGAAATAGGGGATGACGGCCGTGATCCGCTTGGCGCTCGCGCGTTTCAGCGCGTCGATGCAGATCAGCAATTCCATCAGATAGTCATTCGCCGGTTTCGACGTTGACTGGATCAGGAAAATATCCTCGCCCCTTATATTCTCGCCAATGCGCACGAAAATCTCGCCATCGGCGAAGCGTTCGATCTCGCATTCTGTAAGGGGGGCGTCGATATGGGCCCCTATGGCTTTCGCCAGGGGTTCGTTTGAAGTGCCTGAAACAAGTTTCAGAGGGGTCCGTCCAGCCATCGGTCCGCCTTCTATTGCCGCGCTGCGTCCGATTAGCAGAGAGGGGCGAATTATAGAACCGTTAATTCATCCGTGGGCGGTAAAACCGGGTGGTTTTGGCAATCCCTGTGTTGATAAGGCCATGACCTTGAACAATTCGCCCATCTGATCGGCCTCGGTCAGGCGCAGGACCTGGCGCGCGATCCGGGTTTTCTGATCCGGGCTGTGGCGAATCAGATTGGCCGCCCGCACCTCTATGCCCATCGCGTTCAGCCAGTCGCCCTGTTGCGCGGGGCCGGAAACCGCCAGCCCGGCTGACCGGGCAAATTGCGCCAATTGTTCAAAATCGACCCGCGCGGTCAGATCCGCCGTGCCGGGGGCGGCCAGCGGATCAGTCTTTTCATGCTGCCGGATAGCCTGAAACGTATCGCCGGCTTCGCTCGTCGCCGGTCCATAATCGATAAACAGGGCTTGGCCGGGATGGGTTTTGAACCGGTCCGCCAGCGCGTCCACCACTTGTTGATCGCCCGGGCGCAATTCGGCCAGCGTACCGTCGGGCAGATCGCGCAGGCGCGCCGGCACCAGATCCGCCTCCACACCCAGAGGCGGCCCGAGCACAAAGGCAAAGGCATCGCCCGTCTCCGACAAGCCAATCAGGCGCTCATGCCACTTGCCCTCATGCTTGAGCGCTTGCCGCATGGGCAGGCAATCCAGAAATTCATTGCCGACGAATATCGCCGGTCCTGCCGGTACATCTTCCAGCCGGTTCAGCCACATGGCTTCCACACCCAGCGGCGTCAACGTTCGGCCCTGCACCATTTTCAGCGCCGCGCTGGCTTCGATCAGACTGATCTGCGCGGCCCGGTCAAAGCCGGGAACGGCGCGGCTCGCACGGACAATATCTGCCATCATCTGCCCGGTGCCGGGCCCCAGCTCGACCAGCTCGACCGTCTCCGGCTGGCCCATATCCACCCAGACCTGCGCGCACCACAGGCCGATCAGCTCGCCGAACATCTGGCTGATCGATGGTGCAGTGATGAAATCCTCGCCCGCGCCGATGGGGTTTTTCGTCGCGTAGAAACCTTCGCGCGGATCAAACATGGCCTCTGTCATGAAGGCCGCGACCGAGACCGGTCCGCCATTGCGGATCCGTTCGGCGATACGCCCGGCAATGCCGTCCATCATTTCGCTTCGATAATCTTGGTGGGCGCTGGTGCCGGATCAGCTTTCAGAGCGCGTTGGATCAGCCAGGCCCCGGCAAAAATCATCGGGATCGACAACAACATGCCCATCGTCACATAGCCCTGCAATGCCTCCGGCATATGCGCATCCGGCTCGCGCACGGTTTCCAGCACAGCGCGGGACAGCCCATAAACCACCAGGAAGAGCCCGGTATTCAGCCCTGGACGCGCCAGAGAGCGGAATTTCCACGTCGCCAGATTGATGATGACGAAAATCAGCGCGCCTTCCAGCGCCGCCTCATAAAGCTGGCTCGGATGGCGCAGCGCACACAGCGGGTCATTTTCAAACCGCATCGCCCACGGCACATTTGCCGCGCGGCCCCAGAGCTCACCATTGATGAAATTCGCCAGTCGTCCGAAGAAAAGGCCGATGGGCGCAACAACCGCCGCCGCATCGGCAATGCGCCACAAATCCAGCTTGCGCGCGCGCGCCGTCAGCCACAGCGCCAGGCCGACACCGATCAGCCCGCCATGGAAGGACATGCCGCCTTCGACAATGCCGGTGACGATCCACAACGGACGCTCCCAGATCGCATCGATCTGATAGAAAAGGACATAGCCCAGACGGCCGCCGCCAATGACGCCGAATGTCGCCCACAACAGGAGATCATCCACGTCTTCAACGTCAAACGGCGCGCCTTTGGGCTTGCCATCGGCAGGCACCCAGAGACGTGGCCGCTTGGCGAGCGCCAGCATGTAACGCCAGCCCAGCAACAGTCCGGCGATATAGGCCATCGCATACCAGCGAATGTCGAAACCCCAGCCTTCGCGGATGAAATCCAGCGGAATTCTGAAGATGACTTCGTCCAGAAGTTGGAATGTCGCGATGCATGCTTCCATGGTCGAACTGTCCTGCGCTGGCCTGTCACATTGAAAACGAGGCAATGAAATCGCATATACACACAGACAAGGAAAGAAGGCCACGACATGCAAACCCGCAATCCGCTGCTGAACGATTTTGCTGAACTGATGACGGACGCCTTTTCAGCGGCCCAGGCAGCCGGTGAAGAGGCGCAGACTGTCTTTCGCGCGCAGGCCGACAAAATGGTCGCCCGCATGGATCTGGTCAGCCGCGAGGAATTCAATGCGGTGAAAGCCGTTGCCCAGGCCGCGCGTGAGGAAGCGGACGCATTGAAAGCGCGAATCGAGGCGCTGGAAAAAGCCGCGACAAAGCCGGTGGTGAAGAAAACCGCGGCAAAACCGGCGGCCAGAAAGCCGGCGGCGCGGAAATCCACGGCTAAAAAGCCCGCTTCCCGCACAAAGCAGGACTAATCCACGACTCCACACCGTCGGTGCTATTGCCCCGGCTGAAAAACCGGCCCTAGGCTTGCTCCCATGGCCCGCGCGATTCGTTTGGATTGCCGGCGGCGGCCGGGATCAGGACAACCGGCGCGAAAGGATATGAGCGCATGGAACTCGCGACAGAGACAACGACCATCGAAACCGATCCGCTTGATGCGGTCGAACAGGCCGTGATCGCCGAGCAACTGCCCTATGAGCGTGATGAAGGCGGCGAGCTGCACATGTCCGCCCCCGGCGCCTGGCGCGACCATCAGATCTGGTTTGCCTGGCGTCCCGACCATGATGCGCTGCACATCTGCTCCAGCCTTGAACTGAAGGCCCCGAAGGCGCGCTTTCGCGAAGTCTGCGAATTGACCGCCCGGCTCAATGAAAAACTCTGGTTCGGACATTTCGATGTCTGGGAAGAAGATGGCGGCGTGGTCTGGCGTCACGGCATGCCGATCCCGCCGGGCGAAACTGTCACGGCAGCGCAGGCCACGGCGCTGATCGCCGCGGCGCGCGAAGCCGGCGAACGATTTTATCCGGCCTTCCAGTTTCTCGTCTGGGGCGGCAAGACGGTCGAGGAAGCCGCACAATCTGCGATGTTTGAAACCATCGGCGAGGCCTGAGGCATGGGCGCGGACGGACGTATTGCGCTCATCGGAGCGGGCCGCATGGGCGGCGCGCTCGCAACCGGATGGCTGCGCGGCAAGGGCGGCCTGTCCCCCGATCAGCTATTGATTTGCGCCCCGAACGCGACCGAGCAGACCGCTTTCCTGACCCGCGAATATGGCATCAAGCGCGTCGAAGCGCTCGGCCCGCGCATGGCCAGGGACGTCTCGCTGGTCGTGCTGGCGGTAAAGCCGCAAATTTTCCATCAGATCGCAGCCGATCTCGCAGAGGTGCTCTCGCCCGATTGCGCCGTCCTGTCGGTCATGGCGGGCGTTACCATTCGCACCATGACCGATGCGCTGGGCGAGCGACCGATCATTCGCGCCATGCCCAATACGCCCGCCTCCATCGGCGCCGGCGTGATTGTGGCTGTCGCCAATGCGGCCGGCGAAGCCCACCGCAAACGCGCGCGCAAGCTCTTGAAAGTCGGCGGTTCGGTCGAATGGGTCGAGGACGAACGCCTGATGGATGCCGTCACGGCGGTTTCCGGCTCCGGCCCGGCCTATTTCTTCCTGCTCGCAGAAGCTTTGGCGGGGGCGGGCGAGAATGAAGGCTTGCCGCGTGATCTCGCTGAAAAACTGGCCACTGAAACCCTGATCGGAGCCGGCGAACTCATCAAGGCCAGTGGCCTCAATCCACAGGAATTGCGCCGTCAGGTCACATCGCCCAATGGCACGACGCAAGCGGCTCTGGATGTAATGATGGGCGGCTCGGCTCTGCCGGAATTGATGCGCCGCGCGGTGAATGCCGCCGAGCGCCGCTCCCGCCAGCTCAGCGACCCGAACCGTTAGCTTTCAGTGCTGGGAGGAATGCCGGGTAATAGGGCGCGCAGGAAAAGCTGTCCGGAAAACCCGACATCGCCCTGCAAATCCCGGTCAATGCGCACGCCGCGCGTCATGCGCACGACCACCAGGTCATAATCCGGCAGAATGTAGAGCCGTTGATCACCCGAGCCCGCCGCTGCAAATACGGTCGGGAAATTGGCCGGCGCTGCAGAGATGCCCGCGCGCGCCGAGCGAAAGCGGCTGCGCGGCTCGAATCCCTCATGATGGATCCACCAACCCATGCCGTACATGCGCATGAAGCGGGCCTCGAACATGGCGTTGGTCGCGTCTTCATCCAGCAGGCGGGTGTCGCCAATCGCGCCGCCTTGCGACACCAGATAGCCGAAGCGGGCCCAGTGCATGGGAGAAATCTCAACGCCTTCCGACAACAAGGGGTCGCCTTCAAAATGCGACCAGGCCGAGACGTCCGCATCCAGCGGGATCAGCACGCGCGACCGGAAATAATCCGCCGGTGACATGTCCGAACCCGCCGCATTCAGCTTGCGCTGCAGGACTTCGCCAAACACGGCAAAGGGGCGGGGGCCATAGGCGAAGCGGGTTCCGGGTTCGTTGCGGGCCCGCGAATTGACGGATTCGGCATAGCTGACATAGCGGTCCGGAACGACGTGAATGCCGCTGACCAGTGACAGTAATTCCCGTATCGTGATCCGCGACAGGCGCTCATCATCCTGCCATTCGGTCAGCGTTTCCGAGACCGGCTCGTCCAGGGTGAGCAATCCATCCTCCACCGCGGCGGCGGCCATGGCGGCGGTGAAGCTTTTCGTGCCGCTGGCCAGCTCCCAGGCATCCTCCGGCGTGCTATTACGATAATGCTCGCACACCACATGGCCCTGATAAACAACGGCGACGGCCTCACCGCGATAGCGATCGCTGAACCGCGCCGCGGCATCGCAATCAAGCTCGAATGGCGCGACCAGATCTTGCGTAAGCCCTGAAGTTGACACCAGCACGCTGGCAATCAGTGCGGTCAGTATTTTCAACGGCCCATCCCCACGTGTTGTGAAGAGACAGGCTCGCAGCGCGTCGGAAAAATTCAATTCACAAGAGAGTGAGCCGCTACCCGCCCTTCGAGACATCCCGGTGGCGTCGCATCAAATGCTCGCCGCCATCGACGATGATCGTCTCGCCGGTCATGGCCGGGCTGTCGAGAATGAAGCGGGCGGTGCGGACAATATCTTCGGGCTTTGATCCACCACCCATAGGATTTTCGGCATGGGCTGCCGCAAATGCCGCATCGTCCATATCCGGTGCGGGCAGGGTCAGGCCCGGCGCAATGGCATTGACCCGAACGCGCGGCGCAAATTGCATCGCCATGGTTTCTGTAGCCGCATGCAGTCCGGCCTTGGCCAGCGTGTAGCTGAAATGGTCCGGATTGAGGTTGAACAGCTTCTGGTCCAGAAGATTGATGACGCAGCCGGAATTGCGGGCGGTATGGCCCTCCGCCATTACCGAGGCCAGCAGGCAGGGCGCCACCAGATTGATGTTCAAAATGTGCTGCATGCCGGCGGCATCAAGATGATCGGCGCTATCATAATCGAAAACCGAGGCTGAATTGACCAGCACGTCGATCCGGCCGAGCCCGCGCACCAGGGTGGCCAGCGTATCTGTGCTGGAAAGGTCGAACTGGACGGCTTCGGCGTCGCCGCCCGCGGCGCGTATGTCGGCGACAATCTGGCCGGCCTCTTCGGCCGAGCGGTTGAAATGCACCCATAGCTTATAGCCATCTTCGGCCAGTGCTTTTGCAATGGCTGCGCCCAGACGCTTGCCAGCACCGGTAACGAGAGCGATTTTAGTTTCCATGAAAGCCTCCCGGCCACCTCGACCCCCCACCGTCGCAGAAGACGCAGCCGCCCCGCCAGAGGAGGGAACAGCCGGTCTGACCGGACCTGAGGTGATTGCATCTTACGTCAAGCGGCTGCCAGCGAAACCCGGCGTCTACCGCATGTACGGCAAAGAGGGTGATATTCTCTATGTCGGCAAGGCCAAAAGCCTGAAAATCAGGGTTTCCAATTATGCCAAGGGCGGCGGGCATAATAACCGGATCGCCCTGATGATCGCGTTGACGCGGTCGATGGAATTCGTTGTCACCGAGACCGAAACCGAAGCCCTGCTGCTGGAAGCCAATCTCATCAAGCGCCTCAAACCGCGCTTCAATGTGATTCTGCGTGACGATAAATCCTTCCCCTACATCCTGATCCGCACCGATCATTCGGCTCCGCAAATCCGCAAGCATCGCGGCGCGCGAAAGGCAAAGGGCATGTATTTCGGTCCCTTCGCCAGTGCCGGGGCGGTCAATGCCACGCTGAACACATTGCAGAAAGCCTTCCTTCTGCGCACCTGCACCGACAGTGTTTATGAGGGCCGGACCCGGCCCTGCATGCTCTATCAGATCAAGCGCTGCGCCGGGCCTTGCGTCGATCTGGTTACGGCCGATTCCTATGCTGAACTTGTCGGTGAAGCCGAGGCCTTTCTGCGCGGACGATCCAATGCGCTGCGCGAAGGCCTGAGCGCGCAAATGGCGGACGCGTCCGACGCGCTGGACTTTGAAGCGGCCGCCAAATTGCGCGATCGCATCCGCGCCATCGCCAGCGTCACCACCGAGCAGGGCATCAATCCCGAAGGCGTGGAAGAGGCCGACATCGTCGCCCTTGCACAGGAAGGCGGAAAATCCTGCGTGCAGGTGTTTTTCTATCGGGCGGGCCAGAATTGGGGCAATCAATCCTTCTTCCCCAAGCATGAAGCGGAATCCGAACCGTCTGAAATCCTCGCCGCCTTTCTTGCCCAATTCTATGATGACCGCCCGGCACCGGCGCTGATCATGACCTCGCACAAGGTCGAAGAAGCGGATCTGATCGGTGAGGCGCTCAGCCTGCGCACCGATCGCAAGGTGACGGTGGTGACGCCGCAGCGCGGTGAAAAGAAAAAACTGGTCGAGCGCACCCGCACCAATGCACGCGAAGCCCTGGGCCGCCGCCTGTCGGAAAGCGCCACCCAGGCAAAATTGCTGAAAGGTGTCGCCAAGGTCTTCAAACTGGATGAGCCGCCAACCCGGATCGAGGTTTATGATAATTCCCACATCCAGGGCACGAATGCGCTGGGCGCAATGATTGTCGCCGGACCGGAGGGGTTTTCCAAAACCCATTATCGCCGCTTCAACATGAAGGGCGATGATGCCGCCACCAATGATGATTTCGCGATGATGGCCGCCATGTTGCGCCGTCGCTTTTCGCGCATGCTCAAGGAACGTGATGACGGCGCGCCTGTGCCCGATCTGGTGCTGATCGATGGCGGCAAGGGGCAATTATCCGCCGTGATGACGGTGATGGAGGAGCTCGGCATTATCGATGTGCCGGTGGCGGCCATTGCCAAGGGGCCGGAGCGCGATGCCGGTCGCGAGGCTTTTTACATGCCGGGCCAGCCGCCATTCAAACTGCCAATGAATGATCCCGTGCTCTATTACCTCCAGCGCTTGCGCGACGAGGCCCATCGCTTTGCGATTGGCGGTCACCGCGCCAAACGTCAAAAAGCCATGCGAGATAATCCACTGGATTCCATTCCCGGTATTGGCCCGTCGCGCAAAAAGGCGTTATTGGCTCATTTCGGCTCTGCCAAGGCCGTTGAACGCGCCGCCCTTGCCGATCTTGAAGGCGTGGAGGGCGTGTCTGCAGCCATGGCCAAACGCATTCACGACTGGTTCCAGCAATGATTTTTACCATCCCTAATATTCTTACCGCTTTTCGGTTGATCGCCGGGCCGCTGGGTGCGCTCTTCCTCTGGTGGGGGCTGACATCGGACACCGATGAAACGCTGATCCGCTGGTGGAGCTATGCCTTGGCGTTTTTCCTCGCCGGCGCGGCGACCGACTTTCTCGATGGCTGGGCGGCGCGAAAACTCGGGCAGGTCAGTGCTTTTGGCGCTTTGCTGGATCCGATTGCCGACAAGGTCTTCGTCGGCGCTTTCCTCGTGGTTTTCGCAATCTGGTCCGGTCTGTGGCTGGTGACCTATCCGGTGGCCGCCATCATTTCCCGCGACATCGTCATGACCGCGATCCGCTTTTCCCGCCTCGGCAGGGAAAGCAATCCGGTGCCCGTCTCCTACGCAGCGAAGGTCAAGACCACGGTTGAAATGATCGCCATCGGCTGGTTTTTTGCGCTTATCGTTCTGGTGCAGGG
>Ga0316204_10008501_pt1 | contig 14216 bp, 22 predicted proteins | sample 6monrhotite_MG_2_FD_205661 | JGI IMG/M metagenome (GOLD analysis project Ga0316204, IMG submission 205661) | Microbial mat bacterial communities from mineral coupon in-situ incubated in ocean water Damariscotta River, Maine, United States -... | ecosystem: Environmental > Aquatic > Marine >...
TTATTGTTTCAATAATCTTTGCGTTAGTTATCTTATTGGCAATAACCATGTATAAAAAATTATAAAGTAAAAAACAATGAAAAATAATAATAAATCGCAATTAACTCCTTGGGTGAAAGAATCTCTTTTTGGTATTTGGTTTTTGGGTACTTACACATGGGTACGAAGTGTTTTACGTAGAGCCCTAAATGATCTTGTAATATTAATGCCGCATAGAGAGAAGAGTTATCCAACGATTCTTGATATCGGATTTGGACACGGTCATTCTTTATGGATGCTGGAAGAGTATTTTAGTCCTGATACGGTTATTGGTTTGGATGTTGATCCAGGCGCAAAGCACCGTTCCAAAGAAAATATTAAAAAGTGTAAGTGTGAGGTTAAGTTAATAGAATCAGATGCAGCTGTAATTGATTTACCAGATGATTCAGTTGATATGATCTTTTGTCACCAGTCTTTTCATCATTTAATTCATCAAGATCTCGCTATTAAGGAATTTTATCGAGTTTTAAAGCCGGGTGGTGTATTTTTATTTGCTGAATCTTGTCGTCGATATATTCATTCTTTTATTATTCGACTTTTATTTAGACACCCAATGTCTGTACAAAAGACTGATGAAGAATATATCGATCTGATTACTGAAACAGGTTTTACAATAAACCCTGAATCTGTATCCAGACCTTTTTTATGGTGGAGTCTCCCTGACTTAGGCTTGCTAAGTTACTTTAGACTAAAAGCAAAAGAAGTAGAAGGGCAGCGTGAAGAAACAATGATTAATCTAGTTGCGTATAAGCCCAAATAAATAGCAATGGAAAAGAAATAAATTAAATAAGCGGGGGCAGAGAAAAATTCAACCCTTAGTAAAATTTATATGTTTAAGTAAGGAATAGGTATGTCTGAAGAAGTTAAAGAATTAGAAATGTTCGAAATGGCTGATAAATTTATCAAAATAGCTAATGAATTAGTACAAGATCAAAGTCAGGAAATAGGCAGAGTTGGTGCGGCAATAAGGTATGCTGCGGCACGATTTAATGCACATGATGCAAATTCTAAATCAAGAAGCTTGGAAGAAGATAAAGAAAAAGCAATAGAATGGTATACCGATCAATATAAGAAAATGTTAGTTGAGAATATTGACGAGCATATTAAACTTAATAAATTAAAAAAATGAAATATTTTGGGAGCAGAGACCAATTGTCTCTAATAGACTAATTCATTAAAGGAAGCGGTACCTATTTGCATTACGCATTTATAATGACACCGAGTATCACGCTATGAAAACAGACTCAATGACGAATCTTTTAAAACAACATAATGCCGAAATATCGGTTGTGAAGGCGAATAAAATTTTAGTGGCTCTTGAACTGCTTGAAGAGAAGGAGCGCCCAAGTTCAAAATATGAAGGCAAGATTAAGAAATACAAAGCACTAACGGATAAAGGGTTAGCCTATGGTGAAAATACAGAAAACTATAGCAGCCCTGGACAGACAACACCGCATTATTATGTAGAAACATTTGGTGAGTTATTCGCACTTATCCAAAAAGAAGTTTCTAATAAATGATATTTAGGTGTAAGTATCCTAAGTCTTAATTTATTCTGTTATATTTATAAATGAAGAAAGTTAAAGAAATGAATCTACGTTACCCATTTATATTTTAAGTTCACATTTGGAGATATCGATATGGATACTCTAGTAACTGCAGAATGGCTAAAGCAGCATATTAATGATTCAAATTTAGTCGTACTTGATTGCACGGTTGTTACCATGCCCGATGCAAATGATCCTCGTGGGTTGTGTAATGTCAGTGGGCACCCTGATTATGAGCTTGGTCATATTCCCAATGCTGGCTTTGCTGATCTTAAAGACGAGCTTTGCAAACCTAATGAGCCGATTGAATTCGATTTATTAAGCCCTGAACAATTTTGTGATGCCATGAGCGAGTTGGGTGTGGGGGATGATTCCCGTGTTGTGCTTTATGATGCTAATTATACCGGTTGGGCTGCACGGGTTTGGTGGATGTTGCGTTGGGTTGGGTTTGATAATGCCGCGATCCTGGACGGTGGTCTCTCAGCTTGGACATCTACAGGTAACACGCTTTCTCTTGAGCCGGTTAACCGACCTGCACAACAGTTAACTCCAAAACCACGCCCCGAGTTGATTGCGAAATACGATGAAGTGCTTGCCAGCATTGATAATAAAGCCGTGATTCTTATAGATACATTACCTGCGGAATTTTATCGAGGTGAGATGTGCATCTATCCTCGCCCCGGCCATATCCCTGGTGCATTCAATATAAATGGCTTGAGCCTACTTGATAAGAGAGGACACTTGCTTAAGCAAGATGAACTGGCTTCGATGCATGCCTTTGATCACAATGCCCGCATAATCACTTATTGTGGTGGTGGCATTGTAGCTTCAACCGATGCGTTTGTTTTAACCCGGTTGGGATTTAACAATGTCGCCGTTTATATGGCTTCACTTGAGGAATGGACGGCTGACCCTAATAACCCGATGGAAATGGGTGAAGTTAAATGAAAAATGTCGAAGCATGCTAATAATAAGAAACATGCTATTTGGTGTCAGAGTATTATAAAGGGGATGGAAGTAGACTAGAATTTTTAATGCTAGACTATAAAAATTATGATTAGCGTACGAATATTATTATCATTTGCAGATTTTAGCTCTCTCGGCGATGTTGCTCTGGTTGATTTAACAAACCATGCTGACATCCATGAGTTCAAAAGTGGAGCGATGCTAGATGCGGAGGAATTTAAGGCTAAGGTAATCTACTTGTTATCTGGCTCGCTTGATGTTTTCGACCCGGATAATAAGTTACAAACTATTGAATCCGGCACACCTCGCGCACAGCATCCCGTGTTTAGATTGCGTCTACCCGGCTATAAGGCTAACTGCAAAAATGATTGCAAAGCTCTCTTCATCGATAAAAAGGTCTACGATAAATATATAAGCGTAAACTGGGATGGCGGAAGCACGACGATTAATGTCGGTAACTTAAACGATGCAATTCCAAGAGATACCAACGGACAACTCATCGCCGAAATAGAGGAAAAATTTCTACAAGATAAAATCACACTGCCAAGTCTGCCTGAAATGGCGCTTCATATACAAAAAGAACTTGCAGAAGAAAACCTGAGTGTTAATAAATTATCGAGCATCGTTCAAGCCGACCCTGTCATTACAGCTCGAATTATCAATGTTGCAAACAGCCCTATTTTTGGAATCAACAAAAATATAACAAGTATAAAAAAAGCGATTACTTTAATTGGGATGGATGCTGTTCACGCTATCGTGATCAGTGCTGTACTCAGAGACTTATTTAAACCAGAATCTGCTTTAATTAAGAAAACGATGACACGTTATTATGAACATAGTATGCGTATAGGGGTTATATGCTATGTTTTAGCCAAAGGGATGACAGGCTATAATCGTGATCATGCTTTCCTGGCTGGTTTGTTGCACGATATAGGTGTTATTCCATTACTCGTTGTTGCCGATAAGCATGCCGAACTATCACATCAGGCGGAGAATTTGGTTGTTATTATTGAGGAGCTAAAAGGTAAAGTCGGTAGCATGTTACTAAAAAATTGGGGGTTTGACGAAGACCTTTGCAACGCCGCCGCACATGCGTATGACTGGCAATGGCAGTCAACAGAAAATTCGTTCGATTATGTAGGGCTGGTTCAGGTCGCCCTAATGCATTCCTCACTCGTTGGAGGGGGAAAAATCAAAGGGCCGCCATTATGTGATATTCCCGCCTTCAAAAATCTGGGCCTTGATAAAATTAATCCCGTCGAAGATTTACAAAAACTAAAAGAAGTCACTACGCGGGTAACAGATATGATTAAAATATTATGTAACGACTAAATCATAGAATCGAACCAAGATAACAAATTGATTAATAATATTTAAGATGTATAAAAGTATCTATAGTTTGGCTTAAAAGAATGGTTTAAGAGAAGTTTATGAACATTATAGAAGAAGTTAAAGATGCATGGGGATGGGTTGGTATTAATCCAACTGAAATTGTTACTGAAAATGAATTTGGTAATTTAATTATTAAAGATGCTGAGAATAAATTTTGGCGACTTTGCCCGGAAGAGACGTATTGTGAGGTTATCGCTGAGTCAGTCGCTGCTTATAATCTGTTAATAATGGATGCTAAATTTCTGGATGATTGGAATATGTCTGGAATGGTTGATGCGGCAATAAAAAACTTAGGGCCTCTAAAAGAAGGCTATAAATTCTACCTGGCAATTCCAGGCATCCTTAATGGCGAATATAGTGTAAGTAATATTAAAACGGCTCCTTTCGTTAAAATCATTAAATGGTCTGGTGATTTAGGCTGTCAAGTTAAAGACCTTGAGGATGGTAGTGAAGTTGAGCTTAAGGAAATAGAGTGACAATTATGATGCAGTCGTTTTGAACCAGGGTTCAGATTTCTTTAACATAAATAATTCCAACAATTAACAACCCCAATAATTAAAAAAACCAATAATTAAAAAACAAAGGTCGGAAGCAACAATATGGAACAATATTTTATAAGTTTACTTTTAATTATGGCTGCATATGTAGGTGCAGGGAATTACATTTATTTTAAAAAGGTTTTACCATCTATTAAGAATGAAGATGGAAACGCAGTAGGTAGTTTCTCGCCATCGGTGCAACAAGTGCATATGCAGCGGTATGTTGTCATATTAGAGGATAATAAAGAAACTCCATGGTTTTATTATTTCCTGAAATATAATAATTTTATTGTTTCAGTAATTTTTGCATTAGTTATCTTATTGGCAATAACTATGTATAAGCAATTATGAAATAATTGGGATCAGAACAATGCAAGGGATCAAGTGTTAGATTTCACATTGATATGATTTGTAAGATCTGACCCCAGTAATGTTATTTAGAGTTAGGAAAATAAATGAATGACCGAGCAACCCTGAAAATATTTTTCATAATTATATTTATTTACATAATACTATGGTTGCCTGTTAATATTTGGTCAAAGTATCTTGATACTCCACTTGGATTTATTGCCGCTTTTCCATTACTATCGATCTATTTATTCCATGCTATAGGAATCCCTGGCCTACTTCAGAATGATGGCGCATGTGGGTGGGGCTGGTGTTCACCAACTATATTCGGCTGGATATTTTTAGTAACATTTTGGTTATTAGTTGTATGGTTGATTGCTAAAATTATTGCAAGCCTAACAAATCGCTCTAAATAAAGGGAGCGGAGAGATTTAATTTTAGCACTTTGCTAGGAAAGTAAACGACGATGAAAACAAAGAGTTTTAAATATTATTCTATATACGGTTTAATTTGGTATTTCATTTGTGTTTCTGGTTGGTTATATATTGATTATAAAGATCATGAAAAGTGGTTGCGTTGGCAGACGATGACGGAGAGCGCGCTATATCATCCTGTTAAAGTTAAGTTAACGGATATTGTCGAAATTGAAGAAACCTCTTCTGTGACTTACTCATCCAGCGGAAGCCTGCAGCCTTCTCAAACTACTACGCATAGCCAAGGTAGGTTAGTTGATAAAAAGGGTGATCGATATAAAGTTTGGATTGGCGGGGGTAAACGCTCTGAACTAAAAATTGGTAATACGTATAACTTATTTGATCTTGATGGAGTAAATATTATTCCTGACTTTGTTGAAAAGCGAGCACCGGAATATGTTGTGTCTGCAACTGGGAAGTTTGGTGTGTTGATCATATCAATTGCATTTTCACTTTTTTTTGTAGCTGCATATTTTGGAGTTAAGTCTAATAGAAAAAGCACTTTAGAGTCAGAATGATCTGACTCTAGTTTGACGGATAACGACCTAATATATGCACACCCCAAGCGGTTGTGATAACCACTAATGCACCCACTGCCTGATGCAGTACTGCAAAATTTATGTTGACGGTCGTTACAACAGTCGCAATGCCGAGTAATATCTGAATACCATAAGCACTGTGGATTGCTATTGATGCTTTTCTGGATTGGTCGCGTATGCGTAGCGCTAACACGACCAGAAAACCAACTGTAACCCAAGCCCACCAGCGGTGGATAAAGTGGATAAGATAGGGGTCATTATTGAGCATTGCCCAGATACCCTTAGTCGAGTCTATTCCTATAGGTAGGATCGAGCCATTCATTAACGGCCAGCTGCTGGAAACATAACCCGCATTTAGTCCTGCTGTATAAGCACCAAATAATAATTGTATAAACAATATAACTAAAACTAGCAGACCAAAAGCGGTTAGTTTTGACTGCCTGTTTTGACCGCTAGCAAACTGCCGAAGATCCAACGCTGTCCAGATCAGTCCAGCCAGAATAAGAAAGGCTGTTAACAGATGGGTTGCTAAACGAAAATGACTAACATCCGTGCGCTCGGTTAAACCGGAAGTGACCATCCACCAACCAATCGCCCCCTGCATTCCACCCAATACTAGCAGTGCAGTAAGTCGCCCACCATAACCCTCAGGTATAGCACGTTTGAATGCGAACCAAGCAAGTGGCAGAGCAAAAAGAAGACCAATCAGTCGCCCCAAAAGGCGGTGTATCCATTCCCAAAAATAGATTAATTTGAAATCTTCCAGAGTCATACCTGCTGGGCCGTTTATCTCCAGATATTCGGGGATTTGTTTGTATTTCTCGAACTCTGATACCCATGCCGCTTGACTCATCGGTGGTATAGCGCCGGTTATGGGCTTCCACTCGGTAATAGAAAGTCCTGATTCGGTCAGCCGCGTAACGCCGCCAACGATAACCATGATAAAAACCAGAAACGCGACGCTATAAAGCCAGTTTGAAATGGCAATCGGTTGCTTTACGTGACGAATATCATTATTTATGCTGTAGTTCATGGTAGGAAAGCCATTATTATAAAGTGCGTAGTATAACAATATAAACTGCGGACAGAAATAATGTTGGAGCCAATAAATGGTGCAGTCGTGTTTTAAACAGTTTATGGAAGAAAATAATTAGAATGAGTCAGGTAACAACAACACGTAGTTTTAAATATTATGCTATCAACGGGATTATTTTCTTCTCTCTGTGTATTTCTGGTTGGTTATATATTGAATCTCTATAATATACAAGAATCTAAATTTTAAGGTGTTGAAATGACTATAAAATCAAATCATGTTGTTGTTAGTTTCTTTATTTTTACAGTATCTACTTTTTTCGTGCAAGCTGAAGAACAGATGCATCACTCAAAACACTATGGATTTGATGAATCTAGTCCTGTACAGAAACACAAGATGAAGCAGCATGGACATGATAAGTCTAATCCTGTTCAGCAACACAAAATGAAGCAACACAACGGTGGACATATATCGCATGCTGGCGGTCATATGGGGCACGGCATGGTGAATCCTGAGTCTAAGAAATTTCCTTCGACGGGTTATTCTGAAACTAAAAAAATTCGACCGATTGAACGTCCTACGTTGCCTCATATGAAGGGTGACCCTGTTAAAGGAAAAGTGCTTGCGTATGCGCAAAGCAAAGGTCGTTGTTTGGCTTGTCATGTAATGGGAGCAGATGGATCACAGGCGGGTGATGTTGGGCCTAATTTAAGTACCTATAGTAAGTTAGGTCGCACCAAGGCTTACACCTTTCAACAAATTATGGATGCACGAGCGCATAATCCCAAAACGGTTATGCCGCCATTTGGTACGAATGATATTTTATCTAAGCATGAAGTAATGCATATCATGGCATATTTAGAGACACTAAAAACAGCGGTCGCTGCATCGGTGAAACCAAAACGTCAGGAACGTAACTTCTTTGTAGCAGGTGATGATTTTTCGGGTGCAGATACTTACGTCGAACAAGGTGAGGTTATATTCACGAAGCAAGCGAAAAACGGTAAGTCATGTAGCACATGCCATTCTATAAAAAAGTCTAAAAAGAATTCATTGAAGGGAATTGCTGCCAGTTATCCTAAGTATGATAGCCATTCGAAAAATATTATTGGTTTAGAACAACGTATAAATATATGCCAGAAAAAATATAAAGACAGTAAACCTTATCGTTTAGGAAGTAAGCCATCAAACACATTAATGAGTTATGTTAAATTTTTAAGTCGTAATACAATTATTAAGATAGCAACAACAAATGTAAATGCGGATGCGATTAAACGTGGTAAGGCATCATTTTACCAAAAAGCAGGACAGCTTAATTTTTCTTGTGCCGATTGCCATACATCGGTTTCAGGCAAGTGGTTACGCGGCCAACCATTAGCAGCGATTGAGCCAAATGGAAAATATTCTAGAACAGCTGCAACCTGGCCTCGACATTTTATAGCTGGACATGATCTTGGACTGATTAGTCTCAGACAACGAATTCGACACTGCCAAACAGTTACTCGAACTAATCCTTTAAAATTACATTCGCAAGAATATACTGATTTGGAATTGTATATAACAACATTAGCGAATGGGAAGCCAATGTTAGCGCCAACGATGAGTAAGTTACGTGGCGAATAATAAGTTATGGGTATAAAGTAAAAGGAGGATGGAGGGATTAAACAACAGCTCTCCCTCCTTACTTAATTGTTAGTGCATATGTTTTAATGGGTAAATAACGTAACGGGAAAAAATGTAGACTTATAAGGATTAAAGTGAGGTTCAGGATGAAAAAAATAATATTTATATTGCCAATATTACTTGTGTTAAATATTGCTCAGGGTGCATCATTAATGACACAGTCAATGATGGAGGAAATAGTAAAGCAAACTGCAAGTGTATCTAACGGCGAAAAAGGTGTCGTTAATTTTACTTATAATAATGTACGAATGGCATTAATTTCAGATGTTAAGCATGATCGTATGCGTATAATTGCGGTAGTGAAAAAATTTAAAGCTTTAACACCTCAGCAAATAGAGGCGATTCTAAACTCTAATTTCCATAAGTCGCTTGATGCACGATATGCCGTGAGTAAAGGTGTTTTATATTCTGCCTATATCCATCCACTGTCATCTTTAAGAAAAAAACAGATAACATCGGCGATGCTGCAAGTGTCTAACTTGGCAAAATCATTTGGTAATGAATATAGCAGTGGTGTACTTAGATTTGGCGGTAAGAAGAAAACAAGCAATAAAAATATAACAAAGGATATTATTTAACTGTATCGAGTATGACATCAAATTAACTTACAAAAGGAGAAGTTGTATGTTTGAAAATCCATCATTAGTTACTCGTATAGCCATTGGTAAAGCAATAGGTTTTTTATTTGGTCTTGTTGGCTTTATTTGTTTGCCTTATTTCTTACCCGATGCGGGCTGGTTAATTCGTTGGGGTATTTTACTGTGGTACACCACGGTTGGAGGAATAATCGGTATGTTTGGCGTTTTTACTCGCCACCCAATATTGAAACTCCCTTTTCCTTGGTGGTTTAGAGCTCCATTATTAGGTGCTTGGATGAACTTTGTCTTAGTCTTTTTTGCTTATGATGTTATGCAAGCGATGATGTTATCCGTATTTGGTGAAGGCGGTGTATTAAGTTCACCATTTTGGTTTACTGCCGAAGGCGCTATTATTGGACTTATTATAGGGTTCTTTGCCACAAGGTTTGGTGGGGAAGGAAAAGAAACGGTTGGCAAATAATTTGGTATAATAGGTAAAAATTTGAATTAGAATACAATTTTCATGCTGAGTAATGAATAAAATAAAACTGTTTGTTAATGGTCAAGTCGCGTTTGATTTTGATAAAGATATGGTACTTGATGAGAGTCATTTAACTTTTATCGATAAAATGGATAGCGATATGAAGAAGGGGATTAAAATTAACGGAGAGTTATTTTCCAACCCTGACAAACTCCAACGTGCTGAGTTTACTGTTATGAATTTGATTAGAGCCTTGCAGCAAGAGAATCAAGCTATCGTAGAAGCATCTTGTGCGTATATTTCTAATCGTTTACCTGAGATTTATGAAGTACATGTAAAGAGTCATGAGTCGGGTGTTAAAGTGGAATTTCAATAATAAGAATTATGAGCATTATAGAAGAAGTGAAAGAAGCATGGGGATGGGTTGGGATAGAGCCTACCGAAATTATTACGGAAAATGAATTTGGTAATTTAATTCTTAAAGATGCGGAGAATAAATTTTGGCGGCTTTGTCCTGAGGATGTTTATTGTGAAGTGATTGCAAATTCAATAGAAGCTTATAATGAATTAATCACCACTCCTGAATTTCTTAATGATTGGAACATGCTAGTTATGGTTGAAGAAGCAATTAAGAAGTTAGGTGCTTTAAAAGAAGGCTATAAATTTTATTTGGTTATTCCGGGTATTCTTAATGGCGAGTATACTGGAATGAATATGAAAACCGCGCCTTTCATTGAAATTATAAGATGGTCTGGCGCTTTAGGTAAACAAATTAAAGATCTTCCGGATGGTGCTGAGGTTAAGCTTAAGGTGCTAGATTAATTAGGTGAAATATTACATTTTACATTGAGAATAAATTGTAAATTTAAGTGCGTACCTATCTGCGTATCGAGTTTAATTTATTTCGAATAATGAGGCCTTCACCGGTTTTAATTAACGTTGTAAACCATCGAATGAAACCCTTTAAATTTCTATGAGGTGGACGTCGTTCGACGTTGGATTTATCCAGAAATTTAATTAAAGCATTTATAAAATGTTTATTATCTTTTGATAGCCCGACAAATTTTGCACCATAGCCTGTAACATCATTGATGTTAAATTTATGTAGCACTTGTATTTTTGTGTTTAGGCTAAATTCTATGGAGGGTGCAGTGAATTTAAAGATAAGTCGTGCATCCGAATCAATTGCTAAGTCATTTTCAGTTTTAATAAAAACACCATCAGCTGAAATATTTTTTATGAAGCCAGCCATCTTATTATCAATAACACATTCTAGGTTAACAGAATATCTTGGTTGGGCTTCCCACCAGCGAACGCGTGGATCCAGGTATGCAATTCTTACGGCTGGTATGAGTAAATAAGTAACGATTGCTAAATTTAAAAGGCCAAACAGAACAAAACTTCCGAATAACCATAGTTGTTGGGTTTGATATAGCTCATTTAAATAGCCGGCGTTTATATAAAATACCCATGCTTCAACGATAAGAAATACCGGAAGGCTCCATTTTTTTACTGAGTAAATTGCGATTCCTGCAATTGGAAACAAAAAGAAAAATTGAAGAAAATTGAAGAGTGTTTCTGATTGATACACACTAAGGACGACATGCGAAGGTGTAATATTAAAAAAGAGGCTATAAAAAATAATCTTTGAGATAGGCTCAATAAGATGAATAAAGGCTAATATAAGCAATGGCCAAGGTTTATGATCCATAATCTACTCACCTCTTATATTATTTAGATACTATCTAAACACATACTGGTTATACGCATTATCCATAAAACACCTTAATTTAGATTAAGGTGAAAAGCATTTCAATCTCCGTGAGTTAATAGAATAGAGCAGTGGAAACACTATATCAATACAGTCTTTACGTTAAATTAGGCTATTTTCATAATATATTTTTATGACAGCGCGTTGAGCCTGCTACGAGTCGGCCATGCGATTGAGTTTATTGGGTTTAGGGCTGCGTAGCCATAAAAATAACCAATATTAGAGATAGGGTATATGGATGGGATTGAATTTTAGACAATTATCGTGAGGCATCGTTTATAATAGCGATTCGATAGGTATTTTAGACAGAATCTCCATTCAGAATGTTAGCAGTAGATTAGATGGTTACACGACAAGCCAGAAGAAAAGACGAGAAGTATCTAATACAAGCAAAGCAACGCTACGATAAGCAACGTCAACGGAATGTTGCTGCTGTAGCGGGTGTGCATGAATTTGTGATGGTATTAGATAATTTAAAGGGTGGTTTTAATGTCCCTAAAATATTCCGATCGGCTGAGGCTTTTGGGGCGCATGCGGTTCATCTTGTGAATGTGGATTGGTTTGACCCTGCACCGGCTAAGGGTTCTTTTCGTAAAGTTCCGGCTCGATTTCATGAAGAGTTTTCTTCTTGTTATACGGAACTTGTTGAGCAAGGATATACTTTATATATGCTCGCAGCGGAATCTGAGGACGATGAAGTATCTTCGATAAGTTATAATGTGGTGCTGCCAGAGAAGTCTGCTTTTATCTTAGGGCATGAAGCTTACGGGCATTCATTTGAAATGGCAGATTTTCCAGCGGTCAAGAAATTATCGGTTCCACACTTTGGTTCGGTTGAAAGTTTAAATGTCAGTATTGCCGCTTCGATTGTGATGTATGAGTATGTGCGTCAACACAATGCAGGCAAATAGAATTTGTAAATAATTTAATACGTAGGAATAGTTATGTTTGATGTAAATGAATATTTTGATGGCAAGGTTAAATCCATTGCCTTTAATGATGCTAGTGATAAAGCAACGGTTGGTGTGATGGCTGTTGGTGATTATGAATTTGGTACAAGTACGATTGAACATATGACCTTGGTTAGCGGTAAGATGTCAGTAAAGTTACCCGATGAAAGTGATTGGCGTGATATTGCATTAAACGAAACGTTTATTGTTGCTGCGAATACTTCTTTTTTAGTTAAGATTGCTGCCGAAGCCTCTTACTTATGTATTTATAAGTAGTAGTTATATAATGCATGAGTTTGAATTAGAAGGGCATGAGTTTATTGAACTGCATAATTTATTAAAAGTGATTGGCTTGGTTCATAGTGGTGGTTTGGCTAAAACTTTAATATCAGAAGGTTTGGTTAAGGTCGATGGTGAAGTTGAATTACGTAAACGCTGCAAGATTCGTGTTGGACAGTTGGTTGAATTTGAAAAAGAACAAATTAAAGTTTTGGCTTAAATGACGAAGTTAATATTACTAGTAACGTCAACATTATTTTGTGTCAGCTGCGCAGTCGTACCTGTTCAAAAAGCTCATTCACCACGTGATATTATATGTGGTGTATCAACACATGAATATGATTTGAAGATGGTTGAAATGGGCGGTATTAGTGCAAGCTGTAATTCTCCTGAATGTGTTGTCTCTATAGGTGTTTTTGCTGCAGCTTGGACAGGTGTTACTGCCGTTGTTTCAGGTTCTATTGTTTTAATCGGTAATACGGTACATTGGTTAGAACAGCAAGGTCCATGTGATAAAGCCGAACTTAATCGACAGGTTATGGATGTGAATACCCCTCTTATTAAGCAAGGTGGTAAAAAGGTTCTTATTAAAGAAGAGATTGAATTAGAGGGCCATTAAAGATTTTTTTATGCCTTATTTAAATATTACAAGAGTACGGAGTATTATGAGTAACCCTAAGAAAAAAACATGTCCTCGTTGCGACTTAGACTTTGAATGTCAGGTTGGTTCAATTGCAAAGTGTAAATGTTCAAGTGTCTTTTTATCTGCACCGGAGCAAGATTATATGGCTTTGAATTATGACGATTGTTTATGTGTAAGTTGTATGATTGAGGTGCAAGCGGAATTTAGTATCCAAAATTATAATAAGCAGCCTGAAATACCATTACGGCATTAATTAAGGAATAAAGATGATTTCAACGTTAAGATTTTTTTTGTTAGTCAGTATGTTATTGAGCATGTTTGTTATTAGTGGATGTTCCCCTGATGTTGGAACAAAAGAGTGGTGCGTTAGTTTGTCTGAAAAGCCGAAAGCTGATTGGACGTTAAATGAAACAAAAGATTACACCAAGCATTGTTTATTTCGTTAAATTTTAGATTGCATATAAGGTAGTTAGTATGGCCGCTCAAAAATTCGAGTTAGTTAGTTTTGGTTTATGTCCCTATGTTCAACGAGCAAGAGCAATTCTTGCTGAAAAAAATATAGATCACGAAATTAAGTTTATTGACTTAGACAGTCCTCCTGAATGGTTTTTTGATATTTCGCCAATGGAAAAAGTGCCTGTATTGCTGGTTGATGGTAAATCAGTTTTTGAATCGATGGTGATATGTGAATATCTAGATGAAGTTACTCCCGATTCCTTACACCCGGCTGATCCTTTTGATAAAGCACAAAACCGTTCCTGGATTGAATATGGTAATACGATTCTTAATGCAACTTTTGAATTAATTAGAACCGATGATGAGAAACGCTTTAAGCATTTAACAGCAGAGTTAGATGAGAAATTTGATACTTTAGAAGACGAGTGTTTAAGCGGAACAGATTTTTTTAATGGTGATAATTTTTCAATTATTGATGCGGTATATGCTCCTATCTTTA